>Ga0209460_1001303_pt1 | contig 15058 bp, 10 predicted proteins | sample EBPBio132013_DNA_FD_185868 | JGI IMG/M metagenome (GOLD analysis project Ga0209460, IMG submission 185868) | Wastewater treatment Type I Accumulibacter community from EBPR Bioreactor in Madison, WI, USA - Reactor 2_5/13/2013_ DNA (SPAdes)... | ecosystem: Engineered > Bioreactor > EBPR >...
CGGCTATAAGGTCATCGCGTGGACGTTCGACCCCCTACAGCGCGGTAACGCCAACTTCAACATGCACATCTTGAAGGCCGCTGCGTCCACCTACCACGTCAACTTCTACGGCAACATGACCGATGGTATCAACGCCGGAATGCCCAGCGACCGCATGGAAGCGGTGTGGGATTTACTCGCCGAGCCGGTCATCGCCGCCGAAGCCACCCCCGCGACTGCCCCTATCGTGACCGATTTCCCGCGCGAGTCCTTTTTGGTCTACAGCGACGATGACGGCCTACCACACGTTCAACTGCCATCCGCGTGGACAAATCGCTACTACTTCGCCGAAATTCCCACCCAAATCTCGAAGCTCAAGCGCGAGAATTTGCCACAGGCGCAAGCATGGCAAGCCGCCTTGCGTCAGGCCGCAGGGGGCGCATTTGCACAGGGTTATAAAGCCGTTGACTTTGCTGATGAAGGTCAGCGCTGCTGGTATATACTGGAAAAATCTTAAGCAAAGTAGAGGATAGCACATTGAAACCAATAACCATTCAAGACATCAAGCTGCATACCATTGCACTGCCGTTCGTTGAGCCGTTGAAAACCAGTTTCGGTAACGACCCGCTGAAAGCTACCGTGCTGGTTGAACTGGTAACGGCGGAAGGCGTGGGCGGCTGGGGAGAAATTACCGTCGAGTTTTCCCCCGGTTACGCCGCCGAAACACCCGTTACGGCGGAACACATCGCCAAGAACTTCTTGATTCCCAAGCTGATCGGCAAGACCTTTACCCATCCGCACGAAGCCGCCGCCATCATGAAACCCATTCGCGGGCATCATCACACCAAGTTCGGCATCGAAACCGCCATCTGGGACGCGCTCGCTCGCATCAACGACATGCGCCTTGTCGATCTATTCTCGTCGTATCTGCCCGAAGGTAACCAGACCAAAGGTTTTGCCAGCGTTGGCGTGAGCATCGGCATTCAGCCGACCGTTGAGGATACCGTCAAGATCATCCAGAAACGCTACGATCAAGGCTACCGCCGCATCAAGCTCAAAATTCGTCCCGGTTGGGATGTTGAACTCGCGCGTGGCGTGCGTGCCGTGCTGCCCGACATTGTGATGATGCTCGACGCGAACAGTGCCTACACCCTCAAGGATGCCGAACACCTCAAGCAGTTGGATGAATTTAATCTGCTGATGATCGAGCAGCCCTTAGCCGACGATGACATTTACGAACACAGCAAGTTACAGCCGATGCTCAAAACGCCGGTCTGTCTTGACGAGAGCATCAAGACCGCCACCGACCTCAAATTGGCGATTCAACTTGGTGCGCTGCGTATCCTCAACCTCAAGCCCGTTCGCGTGGGCGGTTATGTCGAAAGCCTTGAAATCTACAAGATTTGTGGTGAGCATAACATTCCGCTGTGGATTGGTGGCATGATGGAAACCGGTGTCGGACGTGCGGCGAACGTGGCCTTTGCCTCGCTGCCGGGGGTTAATATGCCCAGCGATATTTCCGCGACCGACCGCTACTACGCGCCGGACGTGACCGAGCCGCCGTTTGTGCTGGGCAAGAACAGCACCTTGGCTGTGCCGGAAGAAGTCGGCATTGGTGTTGCGGTCGAACCGGATCGCCTCGCACATGGTAAGCAGGTCTGGGCGGACGCGAACCCTTACACGAACTGATCGTCGCCAGAGTCGAAAATCCCGAATTCGTCGATTACCGCGTCGATGCGTTCCAAGCGTGTCTGTGCCGCCTCGTTTTGGCTGATGAGCAGGGCAGCAACCAGCGCGTTCAATAAGCTGAACAGGGCGGCAGACGCGCCGTAAAACCACACCCCGTAGCGCAGCGTGAACACCAGATCGCCGCGCTGCGCTGCCGGGGAAACGGGTGTATCCGTCACGCTAATCACCTTTGCCCCCATTTTCCGCGCATAATCCATCGCGTGCAGCGTCTCTTTGCTGTAACGCCCAAAACACAAACTGAACAACAAATCCTTATCCGTGAGCGCGGCAATTTGGTCAACCAAATCACCTACGCCCGGTTCCAGCAGGTGGCACTTCCCGCGTATCTGCCGTAAGCCCATCGCGAAGTTCATCGCCATCGGCGCGGATGAGCGCAGCCCGATGACGTACACCGTTTCGGCTTCAATCAGCATAGCCACAGCTTGTTCAAAATCCGCCACCGGGATTTGCGACACCATGTTCTCAATATTTTTCGCGTCGGTTCGCATCACCCGTTCAAGGATTGCGCCCATGCTGTTGTTGTCTTGTTCCAGCAGCTCGTTAATCAGCTTGCGCGACCCCAATTGGTACACACTAGCGGAATTAATCCGCCCTGAAATTTGTTCTTGGAATGCCGTTTGGAATTCAGGGAAGCCGTCAAAGCCCAAAGCCTGAGCTGTTCTAACGACCGTCGAATGACTGACATCGACCAGTTCAGCAATTTTCGCCGCTGAAAGATACACCGCTTCTAACCGTCGGCTGAGGAAGAATTCCAGTACCTTTTGCTGTCCGCTGCTCATCCCATCATAGGCTTCGCGGATGAGCGTCAAAATATCTTGCGACACATCCTTCTGGGTCATAATCGTTGTTCCTAATAATTGTTCACCCCATTATCGAGCGTGTAACGATATAAGCAAATTATCAATAGTAGTGCAATTTTTTGTGCAGTTTTGTGGTTTTATTGCACAAGTTATGTCACACGATATACTTTACACTATTCCCGATCAAGGTTTATTGCATCACTTAGCAGGATTTGAGTAGTTCAGCATGTCAAAACACGAAGTCATCATTCGCGGCGGCACAATTTACGATGGCAGCGGCAGCCCGCCTTTTGTGGGTGACGTGGCGATTGATGGTCAAATGATTACCGAGATCAGCACATCCGGCAGGCTGGAGGGTGAAACCGTTGTGGATGCCACAGGCTTGGCTGTTGCTCCCGGTTTCATCAATATGCTCAGTTGGGCGGTCGAGTCGCTGATTGCGGACGGGCATTCTCAATCGGACATTCGGCAGGGGGTGACGTTAGAAGTCGTGGGCGAGGGCTTCTCGATGGGGCCATTGAGTGACAAGATGAAAGCATCTGCCCCGCGCGGCTTGCTCGGCAACAAAGATATTGCCTATGATGTCGAGTGGACGACCCTCGGCGAATACCTCGACTACATGGTCAAACGCGGCATCTCGTGTAACATCGCCTCGTTCGTGGGTACGTCGACCCTGCGTGTTTACACCATCGGCTACGATGACCGCCCGCCGACCGAAGCCGAACTCACCAAAATGTGTGAACTGGCGGAAGAAGCCATGCGCGAAGGTGCGGTTGGTCTCGCGTCCGCGCTGATTTACCCGCCCGCCTCCTACGCCAAAACTGATGAACTGATCGCTATTGCGGAGGCCGTGAGCAAATACAACGGCATGTATATTTCGCACCTTCGCAGCGAGGGCAAGTTCTTCCTGCAAGCGCTGGATGAGATGCTGACCATTTCCCGCGAGGCCAAAATTCGTTCGGAGATTTACCACCTCAAAGCCGCTGGACACGAAAACTGGTCGAAGATGGATGAGGTCATCCGGGTGGTCGAGGCTGCCCGCGCCAACGGCGAGGAAATCACCGCCGATATGTATATGTATCCAGCGGGTGGCACAGGTTTAGAAGCCTGTATCCCCTCGTGGGCGCATGATGGTGGCGAAGAAGCCTTACGCGCCCGCTTGCGTGACCCTGAAATCCGCGCTCGCCTGAAGGTGGAGATGAATACGCCTTCCGACGAGTGGGAAAATATGTGGTTGGAATCCCAATCGCCGGAGAATATCCTGTTGGCTGGCTTCACAACCGAGTCGCTCAAACCCCTAACGGGCAAACGCTTGTCGGAAGTCATTGCGATGCGCGGCACCTCGCCGGAAGACACTCTCATGGACTTGGTGGTCGAAGACGAAGGCCGCATCTTCACGATGTACTTCACCATGTCCGAGGAGAATGTCCGCAAGCAGGTCGCGCTGCCGTGGGTGAGCTTCTGCTCGGATGCCGAGTCCATGACCCCCGAAGGTGCGTTCTTGAATTCGAACCCGCACCCCCGCGCCTACGGTAACTTCGCCCGTTTGCTCGGTCATTATGTGCGCGACGAAAAGCTCGCGACCCTCGAAGATGTCATCCGCCGTTTAACGTCCTTCCCGGCAAACATGCTGCGTATCCAGGATCGCGGTTCGTTGAAGGCCGGATACTTCGCCGACGTGGTTGTGTTTGACCCCGCTAAGGTGCAAGACCACTCCACCTTTGAAGATCCGCATCACCTTTCCACAGGCATGACGCATGTGTTCGTCAACGGCACGCAGGTGCTGAAAGACGGCGATCATACCGGTGCGCTGCCGGGACAGGTCGTCCGTGGGCCGGGTTGGACGGGTAAATAATTCTTTTGACTAAGGGAGTTTTCGCGTGAAGTTTTTTACCGCCTGCTTGGCGACTGAAACCAATACCTTTTCGCCGATGCCAACCAGCACCAAGAGCTTTTTTGTCTCGCGCAAAGGGGATTACAGCACCTATCCACCCTACAAGGACTCGACTGTTGCCCTGTTCCGCAAGTGGGCAGAAGCCAAAGGTTGGGAAGTTGCTGAAAGCATCATCGCCAACGCCGAACCAGCAGGCATCACCCTAAAGAAAACCTACGAAGCCTTCCGCGATGAAATTGTGGCTGACCTCAAAGCAGCGCTTCCGGTTGATGCTGTCCTGCTCGACCTGCACGGTGCGATGGTGGCGGATGGCTACGACGACTGCGAAGGTGACTTGATCGCGGCGGCGCGGCAGGTGGTCGGGCCGGACGTGCCGATTGGCGTGGAACTCGACCTGCACTGCCACATCACCGAGAAAATGGTGAGTAATGCCAGTATCATCATCACCTACAAAGAATACCCGCATACCGATACAGCCGACCGTGCGCTGGAACTCTTTAACCTGATCGCCGACACCGCGCAGGGCAAGATTAAGCCGACAATGGGCGTGTTCGACTGCAAGATGATCGGTTTGTTTTACCCGACGCAGGAACCGATGAAGAGTTTCGTCGACAAAATGAAATCGCTCGAAGGCAAGAACGGTGTGCTGTCCGTTTCACTGGCGCACTGCTTCCCGTGGGGCGATGTCAAAGACCTCGGCGCGAAAACGCTGGTGGTGACCGATAACAACACGGCACAGGCGGCTGACCTTGCCAAAGCACTCGGCCTCGAACTCTACGGCTTGCGCCATACCGTTTACCCCCGCTACCTCGGCATCGACGCGGGCTTGGATGAGGCGCTGCAAGTCGAAGGTTCTCCAGTTGTAGCGGCGGATGTTTCGGACAACTCCGGCGGCGGCGCACCCGGCGACTCGACGTTTGTTCTTCGGCGCTTGCTGGAACGCGGTATCGAGAATGTGGCGGTCGGCTGCATCTGGGACCCGATTGCGGTTTCGGTCGCGATGGATGCCGGTGTGGGCGCACACCTCGATATGCGGATTGGCGGCAAGATGGGGCCAATGTCCGGCGACCCGCTTGACCTGCACGTTGAAGTCATCGGTATCAAAGAGGATGCGGTTCAATACTTCGGCTCGGACGAAGCGCGTATGGACATGCTGCTCGGCAACAGCGCCGCCGTGCGTGTGAACGGCATCGACATTGTGTTGATCTCGCTGCGTACCCAAACCTTTAGCCCGGAAGTGTTCACCAACGTGGGCATCGACCCGTTGAAGCGGCGGCTGCTCATCGTTAAATCGACGCAGCACTTTTATGGCCGCTTTTCACCCATCGCCTCGGAAGTCATCTACATCACAGGGCCGGGTGCCGTGCTGCCGGACTTCAAGAATATTCCCTACCAATACGCTAACCGTGACCAGTACCCGATGGTTGAGAATCCGCTCAACATCTAGGTTCGCAAACTATTCGCAGCATTCTCTTATCAGTGAGGTTGTTTCGTGACACTCAAGGATGATCTTCAAGCTATCGTCAAAGAAGCCGACATGGATGCCAGCATCGCCGTTTGGCACATCGAGTCCGGCGAGAAAACCGATGTGAACGGTAATGGCTCGTTCCCGATGGCAAGTGTGTTCAAGATTCCGGTCATCGCGGCAGCCGGTCAGCAGTTGAAGCAGGGCAAGTTCACGCTCAATGATCGTATTCTGCTCAAGGAAGAAGACAAAAGCGCGGGCAGCGGTATCCTCCAGTTTTTCGAGGCAGGCGTAAATCCGACCTTCCGCGATCTGCTGACACTCATGATGATTATCAGCGACAACACTGCCACCGATATGAATGTGGCGCTGCTGGGCGGTGCGCTTGCCATTGAACGTTACATGCACGAACTGGGCCTGAATGACATCTACCTCAAGATGGATTGCAAGAACCTGCTCAAAGGGTTATGGCCTGCCGAAATTCAAGATCAGCCGCTTGAAGTCATTAAGGAATGGTCGAAGGATCATGACATTGTGCGCGATGGGGTGACTTTCAGCCGTGGTTCGGATAACAACGTCAGCACCGCTTTAGCCATGAACGAACTGGTCTACAAGTTGTTTGATGGGCAAATCGTCGAAGGTGAACTCAAAGACGAACTGCTCGGTATTATGTACAAACAGCAGTTGAACCAGCGTCTGCCGCGCTTCCTGCCTGCTGGTGTAGACTTCGCCCATAAGACTGGAACGATTGGTGGCGTTTGCAACGACAGTGGTGTGATGACCATCGGCGAGAATAACCACGCCATTGTGACCGCTTTTACATGGTGGAATGATGAGCCGTACTGGAACAAGCCGCAGGAACGCATCCAGCGGGTGTTCGAGGTCGAGTCGGCGATTGGTAAGGTCGGGCGTTTGGTTTACGACCACTATAGTACGTATTCTGCGTAGTTCCAGCGGATTTGCTGACAACACGCTTGAAACTTGTATACTCTTGACCCATGTTTGATGAACCGGTTTACGCAGCAGAAAGGATTGTTATTGGCGCGATTATGGTGAATACAGGCATCACTACCAAATGAGCACATCATAGGGTTATGAAAGGGAAGGTTATGTTGTCTAGGAAAAAATTGTCTCGCATGAGTATCGTTCTTTTGTTAACGCTCCTGCTGTCTACCGTATTGAACGTGTCGGCGCAGGGCAGCGGCGGTCGTTTGGTGGTGGCGGATGCCGCCTCGAACACCTCGCTCGACCCATTTGTGACCGCGTGGCACAGTTGGCCGCACTACGCCATTTTCGCGACCTTGTTCGCCCGCAACGCTGACCTGACCTACGGTGGTTTCCTCGCCGATACGTGGGAAGCCTCGGAAGATGGGTTGTCGCTGACGATCAACCTCGTTGAGAATGCGACCTTCACCGATGGCACATCGGTCAACGCCGAAGCCATTAAGTGGAACCTTGAGAAGTATGCCAACCCCGATACCGGCGCGGCACAGGGCGCGGACTTGATCGGCCTGCTGACCAGCGTGGATGTGAACAGCGAATACAGCCTGACGCTGAACCTCGCCACCCCCTACGCACCGTTGGTCTTTACGCTGTCCGGCTTGGAAATCGTCTCGCCGACCGCGTATGAAGCCGCTGGTGTGGAAAACTTCGGTTTAGCGCCCGTGGGTGCTGGCCCCTTCAAGTTGAAGGAACTGAACACCAACAACTACATCTTGCTGGAAAAGAACCCCGACTTTGCATGGGCACCCCCCGGCTTGACCGATAACAAGGGGCCAGTGCTGCTTGATGAACTGCAAGTGCTGTTCATCAGCGAAGAACAAACCATTCTCGCGGCTCTGGAAACCGGCGAAGTCACGGTTGCCGATGTTCCTACCCAGAACCTCGAAGACATGCGCGCGAACCCCGATTTGAGCATCACCGAAGCCAAGTTGGCGGAAATCCGTTATGTCGGTTTCAACACCTCCAAGGCTCCGTGGGACAATGTCGAACTACGTCAGGCATTTGCTTATGCCACTGACCGTGACGAAGTGAACGAACTCGGCTACGACGGTTTGGCTGAACCCCTGTACCAGCCGCTCCCGACGACCATTTGGGGTCATAACCCGGAATTGGATGCCGGCTCGTACCACTTTGACACCGAGAAGGCCAGCGCCATGCTCGATGAACTGGGTTACGTTGATGTTGATGGTGACGGCCTGCGTGAAACCCCTGAAGGTGAAGCGTGGGACGTGCCTCTGGCCGTTGGCAGCTCGGATGAATACCTGCGTCTTGCTGAAATCTTGGATGCCCAATGGCGTGCCGTTGGTATTCCGGTTCGCATCGACGCGATGGAACGTAACGCGCTCATCGACCTGACCACCACCGCCGAACATGACCTGTTCCTGCTGAACTACGGCTACACCGACCCCAGCATTTTGACCTACTTCTTCCACCCGTCGCGCAAGGGCGGCAGCAACCGGACATGGTTCTCGACCGACGAACTGACGGCGCTGCTGGAAGGTGCGGATACCGACCTGAACCAGGAAACACGTTACGAGACGATCACCGAACTCAGCCAGTACGTGATCGACCAGTCACCGTGGATCTTTTTGGTGACACCCCCCGCGCTGATCGGCGTGCGTAACGAAATCAAGGGTTGGGTCATTAACCCTGACCTGTCGTTCCAATATTGGGATGCTTATATCGAGTAACCCACTCTGTAGATCGTTAAAGGAAGGGTGTTAAACCAGCCTTCCTGATGATGATTACGGATCGTTCGTTTGCCATCATCGTTCTCGACATCGCGCGAATGATCCGTAATGAGGAATAGTTTGTGTATGGGTAAATATATTCTCCGTCGCACGTTGATCGCTCTCCTGCTGGTGTTGGTCATTTCAACACTGGTGTTTGTCATGCTGCGTGTCGCCATCCCCGGTGATCCGGCAGCGGTTTTAGCGGGTGATCGTGCCTCGCCGGAGCTTATTGAGCAAATTCGTAAAAATATGGGGCTTGACCGGCCCGTTCCTGAACAATTACTGATTTATTTAACCAACGCGGTTCGCGGTGATCTGGGACGCTCGGTGCAGTTCAATGAGCCGGTTTTCGGCGTGATCGCCAAAGCGTTCCCCTTCACCGTGACCCTGACGGTTCTCAGTGTGACCGTCGGTACGCTCATCGGTTTGGGTGTCGGTATTCTGACAGCCGTGAAACGCGGTACATGGATTGACAGTGTGAGCATGGTGGTCTTGGTCTTTTTCTACTCCATTCCCAGCTTCTGGCTCGGTTTGGTGCTGATCCTCGTGTTCGCCGTTGGGCTGCGGGTGCTGCCCGTGCAGGGTGCTTCGACATGGCAGCATTTCGTCCTGCCGGTGGCGACACTCTCAGTTGGGCAGTCGGCGTTGATCGCGCGGTTGACCCGTACCAACATGGTCGAAACGATGGGCGCGGCCTTCATCCAAACGGCGCGTTCCAAAGGGCTTTCCGAGCGGCATGTGATCTTCCGGCACGCCCTGAAAAACACGCTGATTCCCATCGTCACCGTCGTCGGTTTGTCGGTCGGTGGCCTGCTGGGTGGTGCGGTTATCACCGAGAATATTTTTGGCTTGCCGGGTGTCGGTCGCTTGACCGTCGAGGCCATTCTTGGGCGCGATTATCCGATGATTCAAGGGACGGTGCTGCTGGTGGCGGTGGCCTTCGTTTTTGTTAATCTGATTGTTGATGTGTTGTACATTTATATCGACCCGCGTATTCGCTATGACTAACTCAGATAAACCCATGCTCGACAAAGCCGAACTCCCCATGCCCGCAGCCGTCGTTTCGCTGACGGACGATCTGCCCTTGAAGCACGACTCGCCCTATACCCGTTCCTTGCAAGAGTTCTTACGGCATCGGGTGGCGTTGGTGGCGCTGGCCGTAGTCGTCATCATCGTGGTCGCCTCGATTTTCGCGTCCCGCCTATCGTCCTATGACCCCATCGGTCGTAATGCGAAGATTAAACTGATGCCGCCTTCCGCCGAGTATGTGATGGGTACGGACGCGCTGGGGCGGGATGTCCTCACCCGTACGCTCTATGGGGGGCAGATTTCACTCCAAGTCGGCTTCTTTTCGATTGGTCTGGCGGCATTGATCGGGGTGCCGTTGGGGTTGATCGCCGGTTATTCCGGTGGCAAAGTCGATAACGTGATTATGCGGATTATGGACTTGATCCTCGCCTTCCCCGGCCTCATCCTCATTATCTGGTTGGTTGGTATGCTTGGCGCGAGCTTGCTCAATGTTGTGATTGCTATCGCGCTTTTTTCCCTACCGACCTACGCACGACTGGCGCGTGGGCAAACGCTCTCCCTGTATCAACGTGATTTTGTGCTGGCGGCGCGGTGCATCGGGGCGAAAGGCCCGCGCATCATGTTCAGCCACATTCTACCGAACATCCTCGGTTCGTTAATCGTGATTACGACGCTCGGTGTTTCTGATGCGATCATCACCGGCGCGAGTTTGAGCTTCCTCGGGTTGGGCGTGCGACCCCCGACACCCGAATGGGGCGCGATGCTTTCCGACGGGCGCGGTTACCTGCGGAATGCATGGTGGATTTCGTTCTTCCCCGGCATGACGATTACGCTGTTGGTGCTGGCGCTGAACACCGTGGGCGACGCGCTGCGGGATGCCTTCGACCCGAATACACTGTCTAAATAACGCTTAGTTCTATCCAATTAACAGCGGAAACTGTTTATCCGCTGTTTTGATACTTACAAAAAGAGCCGTGCTTGTGGGCAGAGGCTCTTTTGTTGATGGTGTTTGTGCGAGGCAGTTAGACTGCGTTCAGCACATTCTTGGCGTTTTCGATGTACTCCAGCGATTGGTGACGGAAGTAGGTGTTGTAGAGTTCGGCATAGTGACCACCATCTTTCAGCAGCGTGTCGTGCGTGCCTTCCTCGATGATCTCACCTTCGCGCAGCACGATAATGCGGTCAGCGTTTTTGATGGTGGACAGGCGGTGCGCGATAACGATGGAGGTGCGGTTATCCAGCACAATGTCCAAGCCCTCTTGGATGAGCGTTTCGGTCAGCGGGTCGATGCTGGCAGTCGCTTCATCCAGGATAAAGATGGACGGGTTTTGCAGCATCACCCGCGCCAGCGACACCAACTGCCGCTGCCCCATCGACAGGCTGCCCCCGCGTTCGCCGACCTGCGTTTGCAAACCGTTGGGCAGTGTGTCAATCCAGTCGCCGTGACCGACCAGCTTGGCGGCGCGTTCGACTTCGGCATCGGTCGCGTTCGGGTTGCCATAGCGGATGTTATCCATGATCGTGCCGTCGAACAGGAATGGCGTTTGCGTAACCACACCCAGCTTCTCGCGGTAGCTGCGAAGGTCGAAGGTGCGGATGTCCTGTCCGTCGATCAGCAGTTGGCCTTCTTGGAACTCGTAGAAGCGGGCGATGAGCTTACCGATGCTCGACTTACCCGAACCCGTATGCCCGACCAGCGCCAGCGTTTCGCCTGCCGGAATAGTCAGCGAGAAGTCTTTCAGCACCGGCACATCGTCGGTGTAGCGGAAGTTCATATGCTCGAAGCGAATGTCGCCCTTCACTTCCTTCACCGGTTTGTTGTCCGTCTGCACGACCTTCGCCTCAGCATCGATCAAGCCGAAGACGCGCTCGCCCGCCGCCAAACCCTGCTGGAACTGGCTCCAGAACGAGGCGATGCTGGTCAGCGGGAACCAGAACAGCGATAAACCCTGAATGAACAGGTACCACTCGCCGGCAGTCAGCACCCCGCTTTGCACCTGCGCCCCACCGAAGTACACCAGCGCCGCCGTGCCGACACCCGCCAAGAGGTTGAGGATCGGGAAGATGCTGCTGAAGGTGTAACCGCTGCGGAGGTTGACGCGGTAGGACTGGGCGTTCACATCGAGGAACTCGGTATAAATCGTTTGTTCCTGACGGAAGGCTTTAGCAATACCGATACCGCTAATCGTCTCCTGAATGTGCGAGCTGACGACCGCGTTGATGCGGCGGGACTGCGTGACCGTTTCACGGGCGATCTTGCGGAAGGCGAGGGCGGTTGCCACGATGAACGGGGCAAGCGCCAGCGTAATCAACGTCAACTGTGCATTGACGAGGAACAGGTAGCCGATGAGCAAGATCACCAGCAAGATTTGGCTGGCGAGGTCGGTGACGAGCGCCACGACCTGCGAGAAGGCTTGCGTATCCGACGTGACACGGCTGACGACCTTCCCCGATGAGTAAGTATCGTAGAAGGAGAGGTCACGCTTGACCACCGCGTCGAACGCATCCTCACGCAGTTGCAGCGTGACGTTGCCGATAGCGGCTGCCGAGAACCATTGGCGGATGGCGTTGAACAACCAGCCGAGGACACCCAGCGCCACGATACCCGCTGTCAGCAGCAGCAGACTCGATGTCGAGGTGTCTTTTTGCAGGTTATCCAGCCCATTCGAGATAAAGATTGGCAGGCCGGTGTTGACCAGCGAGGCCAGCACGATCACGGCGGAGATGAGCGCCATCCGCTTGGTTTCCGGCTTGAAGTATTGAACGATACGCTTAACCAGTGTGCTATCACTATATTTACGGTCATACGCCTCGGCATCGAGGCCATCCATAATAAAACCCATGCTTATGTTCCTCCCGAAATGATGTCTAACGGATAAACGAGACTAAACGGATGGCGCGGCTGCCGTGACCGGCGGGAGCGCTGCATCATAACGGGCAAAAATACGGCGGTAGGGATCGGATGTGCGGAGCAGGTCTTCATGCTTGCCGCTGGCGATCAGTTTGCCGCCTTCGAGTAATAGAATGTGGTCAGCCCACCGGATTTGCGACAGACGGTGGGTAATGAGCAGGGTGGTGCGTCCCTGCTGCGCCCGCATGATCGCCTTTTGGATCTCATCCTCGGTGGCGCTGTCGATGGCGCTGGTCGAGTCGTCTAAGATCAACACACGCGGGTTGCTGAGGAAGGCGCGGGCGAGGGCGATGCGCTGGCGCTGCCCGCCGGAGAGGGTCACACCACGTTCACCGACTTCCGTCTGGTAGCCTTCGGGGAAGGACATGATGAAGTTGTGCGCCTGTGCTTCCTTCGCCGCTTGCTCGATTTGTTCCTGCGGGGTGTCCGGCGCGCCGAAGGCGATATTTTCCGCCAGTGAGCGTGTGAACAAGAAGACATCCTGCTCGATCTTCGAGATCTGTCCGCGCAGCGCAGTCAGGTTCCAGTCCTCGACATTCACACCGTCGATCAAGATACGACCGCTGGTGACGCTGTATGTGCGGTTGATCAGTTCGGTGAGGGTACTCTTGCCAGAACCGGTTTGCCCGACGATGGCAATCGTCTCCCCCTGCTTAACGTGGAACGAGATGTTTTCCAGCACCGAGCCGTCCTCGTAGCCGAAGCTGACGTTCTCGAACACGATGTCGCCCTTCATCGGAGCCGCATGACCGCTGACGTTCTCGTCCATCTCCGACTCAGTGTTGATGATGTGCAGCACGCGGGCAGCACTGGCAAGCCCCGACTGCACCATCGAGAAGGAGAAGATTGACACAAAGATCGGGAAGCGCAGCGTCGTGAGCAAACCCATGACGGCGATAATGTCGGGGATGGTGATCGTGTTTTGTTGGTAGAGCAGGAGCGAATGCAGGAAGCCGAAGCCCAGCATGAAGGCATAGAACAGCGTCGGGAGGTAACCCGCTTCGACCTTACCCTGTTGGGCGAAATAGTTGCGGAAGTTGGTCGCGTTTTTCTTGAACTTGCTGCGCTCGAAGTCTTCCTGTGCGCTGGCCTTCACCACCTCAATCCCCGAAATGGTTTCTTCCAAACCCGCGTTCATGATGCCGAACGCCATGCGCTGGTTTTCGACGACCGGGTTCAGGCGGCGGGCATACGAGCGCACCACAAAGATGTAGGTGAGGATGAACAGGATCGGCACCAGCAGCAGTTCCAACCGGATAGTCGCCAGCCAGATGACCGGAATGGTCAAGCCCATGATCGTTTCCGAGATGAACAACACACCGGGGTTAATCATAAAGTTCATCTGGTTCAGGTCATCGGTCGCGCGTGCCATGATGTCGCCTACCCGCTGCCGGTCGTGGAACGTCTGACTTTTGCCGAGCAAGCTGATGTATAACTCCTCGCGCGAGTCCTTTGTCGTGCGCTGGGCAATCGTCTCGATGAGCAAGCTGCCACCGAGCGCGGCTAAACTATCGAGTATCAGAATGAATAGGATGGCGAGTGATATTTTGAGCAAGCCATCGGCTGCGGTCGGGGCAATAATTTCGCCCGCCGCCTGCCCGATGAGGATGCGCGAGGCGCTGTTGGAGATCCACGCGGTCATATACAGACCACAGGTTAAGAAAAAGAACAGCTTGTACCGCAGGACGTGAGAAATGACCCAGCGGATAGGGTTGGAACGGTTGTAGGTGTAGGCGTTCGCGACGGTAAATTCGCTGCGTTGTGCGACCACATGCCCCTCTTTCATGTATATGGACGACCGGACTATTATACTAGAACTTGGGTTCTGTTTGCCATACCCAACCTGCCGTTTTTGGTGTAAACGGGGGAACTATTATAGACATTTGTGGCTTCTTGTGAACCCTTAAAATGATATGCACTACAAATTGCTCGCTCAGAAATCCTCACAATGTTGTAAGCATTTTGAGGCAGGTTCGGACTCTAGATCGTGCCTCATGATAACAATCTTGGCTGATCGCGGTACTGTACAAAGGGCAGTACTTTCAAAAATGGATGTCCTCTATAATAGAATCAGGCGGGTTTCCTGCCGCCTGATCACCCTCTAAGATACCTTCAAGAAGTTTTGAAATACCGGGCAGCATGTATGCTGTCCCTACACCAGGCAAAGCGTTGAAATTGTTTTGTGTAGGGACGCGATACATCGCGTCCGATGTACCCAAACCTATTTTTCAAACGGCTTCTAATCGTTATGGCTGACCTGCTCGGCTGCCGTGACGGGCGGGAGCGCTGCATCATAACGGGCAAAAATACGGCGGTAGGGATCGGATGTGCGGAGCAATTCTTCATGCTTGCCGCTGGCGATCAGCTTGCCGCCTTCGAGTAATAGAATGTGGTCAGCCCACCGGATTTGCGACAGACGGTGGGTGATGAGCAGGGTGGTGCGTCCCTGCTGGGCGCGCATGATCGCCTTTTGGATCTCATCCTCGGTGGCGCTGT
>Ga0209460_1001307_pt1 | contig 14996 bp, 13 predicted proteins | sample EBPBio132013_DNA_FD_185868 | JGI IMG/M metagenome (GOLD analysis project Ga0209460, IMG submission 185868) | Wastewater treatment Type I Accumulibacter community from EBPR Bioreactor in Madison, WI, USA - Reactor 2_5/13/2013_ DNA (SPAdes)... | ecosystem: Engineered > Bioreactor > EBPR >...
GGAGCAGCCTCATGTTAAAAGACTCGCAAGCCTTTAGCGGCTTCTCGGTCAATGATCTCGACAAAGCCAAAGCCTTCTATGGCGAAATCTTGGGGATTAACGTCGAGGTGGGCGACATGGATAACCTCATCTTGCACCTCGGCGGCGGCACCAATGTCTTTATCTACCCCAAGCCGAACCATGAACCTGCCACCTACACCGTTCTAAATTTCCCTGTCGATGATGTCGAAAAAACCGTCGATGAACTCACGCGGCGCGGTGTGCGGTTCGAACACTACGATTCCGAGTATCTCAAGACCGACGCGAAAGGAATCGCGGGTGGTAATGGTAATGGTCCCGTGATCGCGTGGTTTACCGACCCCGCCGGTAATATCCTCTCTGTCCTCGAAACCGAATAATCGGAGATTGGCAATGATGGCGGCGGCAGAGGGTTTGCCATCTGTCGCCGCAGATCTAGCCGAGCCTCCCGCCGAAATTCCACAAAAATCTTGGCAATTTCGCCAACTTCGCCATCACATTCGCCAATCATCAACACGAAACGTCTCTGTCTATATCTTAAAGGTTTTTATCTATAGACTAAGGACTACTGACTGTCGACTATCTTGTACACTGGCCCATGCCCGGGGTGACTCACCTTCCCACCATGCGCCTTGATCGCTTCCCAACTCTCACCCACAGTAATCATGTTCCCCTCTGCCCCCGGTAAGGGTCGGGGTAAATCCCCGTTGAAGACCTCGCCCGTATCGAGGATCAAGCTCACGCTGTCATCCGAGTGACCCGGTGTCGCGATAATCTCGCCCTTGATACCGATGCCCTTCAAAAACGTCCGGCTTCCCTCAAGGCTAATCGTCACCGCTGCCTTTCGGTCGTAACCCACGTACTGCTTCGCCAGTTTGGGGTCGCCCTGCACCGCCTCGATAGCTGCCTGTTGCACGTCAACCACCACCAGCTTCATGCCCATTTTTTGGAGTTCCAACGCCAACCCCGCGTGGTCAGGATGGTAATGGGTCGCCAGTAAGTGCTTGATGTCGCCCAGCTTCACATCCATGCGCTTGAGTTCGTGCTGGAGTTTCGCCAACGTCCCCGCGAAGCCCACGTCGATGAGTAACAGGGGTTTCGCCTCCGCCAGTATGTAATAATTCGTTGATGTGTACCCAACATTGAGAATATTCATAAGGTGTCCTTTCGCCTGTCGGGAAAGGCGTATGATAACAAAAAGGCAAACCACTGGCTTGCCTGATGTATTTCGTATGAAACTGTGAACTGATAACTATAAACTGTAAACTACTTCTCGTCCTGCACCACCATGCAGGCTTCAGGCATAAAGGTGAGGGATACCGGCTGCCCAATCGCCGGAGGCACGAGGTTCGGGTTATTGAACGTGTCGAAGTTAACGTGCTGGTTCTCCAGCTTCACGCGCACCCGCACCACCGAGCCGAGGAACGAGACATCCTCGACCGCGCCGTTCAGGTGGTTGCCTGTACTCGAATGCCCGTTGAGGCTGATCGCTTCCGGTCGGATGGCTACCGACACCTGCTTACCCGTTGAGGCATTCTGTATCTGCTGCCCCACCGCGATTTCCTGATCGTCGATTTTGATCTTGCCGTTCCGCGCGTCCGTCACCTGCGCGTCGAGCAGGTTGAGCGTCCCCACAAACGAGGCCACAAACCGCGTCTTGGGTGCATTATAAATATCGAGCGGTGTGCCGACCTGCTCCATCTTCCCCTTGCTCATCACCACAATCCGGTCAGAGATCGACAGGGCTTCTTCTTGGTCGTGCGTCACGTAAATCGTCGTAATCCCCAACTGCCGTTGAATCGCGCGGATTTCCTGACGCAGGTTGATGCGGATTTTCGCGTCCAGCGCCGAAAGGGGTTCATCCATCAGGAGCACCTGAGGCCGGATCGCAATCGCCCGTGCCAGCGCCACACGCTGCTGCTGCCCGCCGGAAAGCTGGTGCGGGTATCGCCCCGCGAACTCCTGCATGTGGATCAGGTCGAGCATTTCCGCCACGCGCTGCCTGATCAGATCGCTCGCCTCGCCTTTTACCTTCAGGCCAAAGCCGATGTTGTTCGCCACCGTCAGGTTGGGGAACAGAGCATACGACTGGAACACCATGCCCACGTTGCGCTTATTCGCGGGTACATTGGTGATGTCCTTACCGTTAATCGTGATTTGTCCGCTCGTCGGCTTCTCGAACCCCGCGATCATGCGGAGGGTCGTCGTCTTCCCGCAGCCGCTGGGGCCGAGGAACGACACGAACTCACCACGCTCCACCTTCAGGTTAAAATTCTCAACCGCCGTAAAATTGGCAAACTCTTTACGAACGTTGGTCAAATCCAAAAATGACACGTCGATACCCTCATTTAGAACACTGTTGTGCGGGATTGACCCGAACGCCGACCCAGCAGTTGAATAAGTGCGATACACAACCACGTCAGCCCCAAGCTCAAAAGCGAAAGGGCTGATGGTTCATAAACCTTTGAAGAATTCAGTTGGTACAAATACGGGCCGAACGTCGGTTGGGAAAGGAGCGAGGCGATGGTGAACTCGCCCATCACAATCGCGAAGGTGATGAACGCGCCGTTAATAATCGACACCCACACGTTCGGGAAAATGACGCGAGACAAAATGGTGAACCAGCCCGCCCCCAAACTCTGTGCCGCCTCCGTTAGCGTTCGCACCTTGATCGACTGCAAGCCGTTATCCACCGAGCGGTACACGTAGGGGAACGATAGCGTGACATACGCGCCCACCATCAGCGTATAAATTCCGCGTGAGCTGTCCGTCAAACCCGTGCCGTTGTAAGCGCGTATCAAGCCGAACACCAGCACCACCGCCGGAATCACGAACGGGAGCAGCGTGAAAAACTCGATCAATGAACGCGCTCGCGGAATTTTAAGCTGCACCCAGTAAGCCGTCGGTACAATCAACAACGTACTCACCAGAATGGTCAGGAGAGCCGTCTGTAACGACAGGCTAAAACTCTCGGCAAAGTCTGACGCTTGCAAGACGTTGGCATATGCCGTGAAGCCCAGTTCACCGCGCTTGGCCTGTAACGAAAACCGGAAAGTCGCATACAAGGGAATGATGAAATACAGGGCAACCGCGATGAAAAATACCGCCAGCACAACCTGCCGAACCCAACCAAAGCGAAGGAGTGACCTCGACATTATTCGCCCCCGACCTTGAGCCACCGGCTGGACATCCGCCGGAAGAAACTATAGATGAAGATCGTGACCACCATCACCACGATCATGCCGAGCGCCAGCGAATTACCGATGCCGGGGTTATTAAACGTATCCGAGCTAAACTGGCTGCCGACAAGTAATGTAATTACCGAATATTGCCCGCCGCCACCGATGAGCGCGAACGCGGTTGCCTGTGCGCCAAAGGCGTTCCCGAACAGCAGGGCAAACGTTCCCGCAATCGAAGGGAATAGAATAGGCAGTGCCACATAGCGCCAGTATTGGAAACGGCTTGCGCCGAGGTTCTCGCTCGCCTCACTCCACTCTTTCCGCAGCCCTTCAAAGGCCGGAGCCATAATCAGTACCATCAGCGGAATCTGGAAATAGATATAAACAATCACCAAGCCGTTAAAGCTGTAAAGCCTAAAATCGGGATAGAGGTTAATCCCGATGGACTTTAGCGCTACGGTGAGAATGCCCGTCTGACCAATCGTTGCCACGAAAGCAAAGGCCAATGGCACGCCGCCAAAATTTGAAGCCACGCCTGAAAAAGATAATATTGCTGACCGTATCCATTTCGGGAAGTAACCCGATGTGACACCCCATGCGACAAAAAAACCGATGAACGCGCCCCCAAGTGCGGTCAGAAAACTGAGTTTAATGGATGACCAATAAGCGCCTAAAATAAGTGGATCATTTAACGAGTTGACGTTCTCCAGCGTAAAATTGCCGTTCAGGTCTTGGAACGACTTCACGACAATCGAGAGCGCTGGCATCAACTGGAACGCAATAATAAAAAGGACAAACGGAAGTAAGCCCAGCCAATTCCACGACCACCACAGGCCGAACCGACGGCGCAGCGAGGGTGGTGCTTCTGCCTTACTGACCTCAATCGTTGTCAATCCCGCCATGCCTGCCCCCATCTACCCGCCGATAAGTGATGCTGCCGATTATAACGACTCTGCATTGCTCTTGCACCGAAAACACTTAGAACGCGCAGGGGGCGCGAGCTGCACCCCCTGCCTCATCATTCAAATAAGATTGTCTGCCGCGCGGCTTAAGCGGGGGCAGCAATCGCCAAACCGACCTTTTCGGCCCAACCGGTCTTGATTTGTTCGCTGACGGTATTGATCTGGTCAACCGACGGGAAACTCACCGGAATATCCGAAGCGGGCAGCTTGGCAGCCAGTTCTTCGGGGATGGCATCGTTCGCGACGAGGTCGTCGAAGCGGACGGGCTTGGCGTAACCAGCCAACCATGCCAACTGGCCTTCGTCCGAGTACAGGTGTTCCATCCACAGACGGGCTGCGTTCGGGCGCGGCGCGTAGGCGCTGATGGCCTGAATGTACAAACCGGCAATCGAACCGCTCTTGGGGTACACAACTTCAATATTCACGCTGTCGGCGTTCGCGTCGCGGTTGCCGAGCGCGTTGTAGTCCCAGCGAATGGTGATCGGGGTTTCGCCACGGGCGATGGTCGCGGGGCTGGAAATCAACGGGAGCAGGTTGCCGGAGTCAGCCAATTCCTTGAAGAAGTCCAAACCCGCTTCGGCATCGTCTAACGAACCGCCGTTCGCCAGCGCCGCTGCCCAAACGGTGAAGATCGCTTGGTTCGCGCCGGTCGGGTCGCCACCGAGGGCGATTTGTCCCGCGTATTCCGGCTTCAGCAGGTCTGACCAATCCTGAGGAATGTTGGTCACCACATCAGCATTGACTTCGAACACCAGCGTACCGTAGTAGTCACCAACCCAGTAACCATCGGGATCCTTCACATCATCGGGGATGCTGTCCCAAGTGGCGACCTTGTACGGTTGGAACAAGCCTTCTTCGATACCGATCTCGCCCCAACTAAAGCCGACATCCAGCACATCGGGGTTCTGCGGGCCATTGTTACCGGCGTTGGTCTTAACGGCTTCAATTTCCTGCGCCGAGCTGCCATCGGGGTTCAAGTCATTGTGTTTCAAGAAATCATATTTCGTGAAGAAGTCTTCCTTAATTTGAACATAATTCGCCCAGCTATCGGGCAGCGCGATGGTCGAGAGTTCGCCTTCCGCACGGGCCGCCTCGATCAGTGCGTCCATACCACCGGCGGCTTCAAGGTCAATTGGGCCGGCAGCGGGTGCGGGCGGCAGCGGGCCGGGGGTCGCGGCGGCATCCTGCGCGAACGCGGGCAGACCAACGATGTTAACGGCGATACCGGCGCTGGCGAGCGAGGCCAACTGGAGGAACTTGCGGCGAGACATATTCGAAGACTTCATCTCAATTTTCTCCTTAAAAATCCAGTTAGGGGTTTTAGCAGGCTTGGAGTATGTTAAGCGCTTTACGCTTAGATAAGCTGTCAAAACCTAGCGTGATTATAACGCGGAATTCAAATTAGCCATTGTCGGCTAAATTTCTGTGAACGAAATGTTAAATCTACAGCGCAGAATTGTTAAATAAATATCGCCAATGCCGGCTCGCTGTCCCCACTCAAACATGAATAGTTACGAACGGATGCTAGACAAGCCCTGTGAAAGTACGGCATAATGTCGGTCAAATTATCCGTGTAATCGAGGCGTATAGTGGGTTTACTGCTTGTCTTTGCCGGGGCGCTTTTTGCGCTTCTCTACGTGCTGTTGGCGGTCGTCCGTACCCTCCGCAAAGTCATCAAAATCACGTTCATCGAACTGCTGCTGATTTTCCTCAGTGTGCTGCTGCCGTTGGCGGGTATCATTCAGGCTTCGATGAGCGACCAACCGGAAGCGCTGCCCCTCACATACAGCCGCTTGCTGGGTATCATGCTCATTGTGCTGGGCATCCTCATCGCCCTGCTCGAACTGCGCCGCGCCGAAAAGCTCAACCACTCACGCGGGGTTTACGCCCTCGGCATGGGTGCGCTGGTGTTCGCCGCGACCATCACCGTACCAATCACCTCCACCCAAGTCCTGCTGCCCGCCTTAGCCACCGTCACGCCCATTAATGTGGCACAGGTTCAAACCACGCCCACCGAAACCGGCGCGACCGCCACAGCGACACTCACGCCGACCGTCACCAACACCCCAACGCCCACCCAAACACGCACACCGCGCCCCACCGGAACCGCGACCGCCACCCCTTTCGTATTCGTCACCAGTACACCCTTACCGACGGCGACCCTGCCCCAGCCTTGCCTCGCGCTCACCCGCTTCAATGTCAACCTCCGCGCCGCGCCGGAGGAAGATGCCGCCATCAAGGAAACCATCCCCTTTGATAACACCGTCGCGCTTTACGGACATACGGAAGACTTGGTGTGGTGGTACGGTGACTTTAACGGGACACAGGGTTGGCTAAAAGCTGAATTTTTGAATTTAACCGCCTCATGCGCTCAATTACCCGTGCGCCAAACGGGCTAAAAACCCCTCTTTTGATAGGGGTAAACGCTGCGGGATAAGTTGTATTATTGCAGACGTGGAATACTTTGGTCATAATCTACAGGGATTACACACAAATTAGCATTACTGTTGCTGTTGTCGAAATCCGCTAGAAGGATTATGATTTGCCCTCATGCTAGCTGCCTATACGGGTAAGGGGTAGATATGGCTTCCGTCACACCGACGACCAATGTGCAATACATGAAAGATCGCGACCGGCGGCAGGGGATTTTCCTCTCGCTTCCCGCTGTGGTCTGGCTGGGCATCTTCTTTATGCTGCCGGTTCTGATTGTGCTGGCGATCAGCTTTTTGACCCCCACCACCGACGGCGCGGGTGGTCAACTCCCACTGACCCTCAACCATTACGCCGATGCGTTCGACTTCTGGAAGCCGCGTCCCATCTACTCGGCAGTCATCCTGCGTTCAGTGTGGATTTCACTGCTGACGACCATAATCTGTCTGCTGCTTGGCTACCCACTGTCGTTCTTCATCGCCACCCGTAAGAGCCAAGCCTTCCGTCAGTTCGCCATGTTCCTCATCATCATGCCCTTCTGGACGAACTTCCTCGTGCGTACCTACGCGCTCAAGACCATCATCGCGCCGGAAGGCCCGTTAGCCAGTATCTTGACGACACTTGGTGGCTTGGGCATTCTGCAAGATGGCAAGCTAAACTGGCTGAACACCCGCGAGGCGGTTATCCTCGGCTTGGTTTACAGTTACCTGCCCTTCATGGTGCTGCCGATTTACGCGGTGGTCGAAAAGTTTGACTTTCGCTTTGTCGAGGCGGCCAACGACCTCGGCGCGAACGATCTTAAAACATTCTTCCGCGTCGTCGTTCCCATGACGGCTCCCGGTTTAGTCGCGGGCTTCATTCTCGTGTTTATCCCCACCATCGGCGCGTTCGTCACGCCGGACTTGCTCGGTGGTACGCAGGGTTTGATGATCAGTAACCTTATTCAGCAAAATATCAGAGGCAGCGGCGCGAATTATCCGCGTGGTTCTGCCCTCTCGGCGGTATTGATGATCTTGGTCACTGTCGGTGTCATTATTTATCTACGCTACGGCAGCCGGGAGACAGCGCGATGACCCAGCAAACCTTTACACCTGCTCACCCTGCTCTCAGCGAGATTGACATCAACTACGGTCAAATTCGCCGTGACATGCTGGTACGGCGAATTGGCAAGATACTCTTTTACGCCAATCCGCTCTTCTCGTACTTCTTCCTGTGGGCACCCATTGTCGTCCTCGTTGTGCTGTCGTTCAACAAGAGCGATACCGTATCCGTATGGGGTGGCTTCACCACCAATTGGTATGCTCGCATTTTCGACGGTACGAGCCAATTCACCGTTCAGATGTTCGCCGCGCTGCGGAACACCCTGTTCATCGCCGTCTGCTCGACGTTGATCTCGACCATCATTGGCACGATGGTGTCGATTGCCCTCGAACGTGGCGTATTCCCCGGCAAGAAAATCGTGGATGCGGTGCTGTATCTGCCGGTCGTCATTCCCGAAATTACTCAGGCTGTATCGCTGGCGGTGTTCTTCAAATTCCTGTTCGACACGATAGAAGGCATCAGCGGTCAGCGTGCTACCCTCGGCTTCGGCACGATCATCATCGGTCACGTCGTATTCTCGGTATCCTTCGTAGTCATCACCATTCGCGGTCGCTTGGCGGATATGAACCCGCGCTACGAAGAAGCCGCCCGTGACCTCGGCGCGAACGAGTGGCAAACCTTCTGGCGTGTCACCTTCCCGCTCATCCTGCCGGGTATCATCTCTGGCGCATTGCTGGCGTTCACCCTGTCGCTCGATGACTATATCGTGACCTTCTTCACCAATGGTGTCGGCACGAATACACTCCCCATTTTCGTGTATGGTCTGCTGCGGCAGCGTGTATCGCCCGAAATTAATGCGATCTCCACCATCCTGCTGGTTGCTTCGATGGTGTTAGTCGGAATCTCCCTGTATATACAGGGGCGTGGGGCAAACCGGTAACGGTGAGCCTAGAAGTGTTAGCAAAGACAAAGATGTCACTAGGAGGCAAAATGTTTCGTAAATTGACTGGTGTACTCTGTTTTGGTGCTTTGGCGTTGGGTATACCTGCTTTCGCACAGGACGAGCCAGCCAAAACTACATGGACCTGCCCGGAAGATGTGGTCGCATTGGTGCAAAGTCTCCCGGAAAGCGAACGGGTATTGAACTGGTATAACTGGACGACCTATGAAGCGGAAACCACCCGCCCCGACTTCGGCGAACTGTGTGGTGTAACCGTCAACGAAGACAACTTCGGCAGCAACGAAGAACTGATCGCCAAGCTGCGGCAGGGCAACCCCGGTTACGACCTCGTTGTCCCCACCGGCGTAGTCATCCCGCAGATGGTCCGTGAAGGCTTGCTGGAAGAAATCGACATCAGCAAGATCCCGAACTTCGCCAATGTTTCCACCCATCTGCAAGCACCGGCCTACGACACCGAAAACAAGTACAGTGTTCCCTACCAATGGGGTACCATTGCCATCGGCTACAACACCGAAGCCGTGGGTCAGGAAGTGACCAGTTGGGAAGATATGTGGAATTTCGGCGGCAACGTCGCGTGGATCGAAGACCCGCGTTCGATGCTCGGTATCGCCCTAACCCTGCAAGGCATGGACCCGAACAGCACCGATCCGGCTGAAATCGGCGCGGCTCGTGACTACCTGATTGATCGTGGTGGCAACGTCCGCACGATTGCTCAAGATGACGGTCAGGAAAAGCTCCTGAGCGGTGAAGCCGACATGGTGATCGAATACAGCGGTGATATTTTCCAAATTATCGCCGACTGTGAAGCCAACCCTGAACAGAACTGCGCGGGCAAATTTGCCTACGTCATTCCGTCCGAAGGTGCGATCATTTGGGTGGATAATCTGGCGATCCCCACCGATGCACCCCATCCTGAACTGGCACACGCCTTCATCGACTACATTCTTGATCCGGTTGTCGGCGCGGACATCAGCAACTACACCGCTTATGCCACGCCCAATCAGGCTTCGATTGATGAAGCGCTGATTCTGCCGGAATATCTGGAATCGACCGTCATTTACCCGGACGAAGCCGCCAGCGAAACCCTGTTCACCGTTGTGGACTTGGGTGACGATGTTGCCCGTTTGTACAACGATGCGTGGACGGAACTCCGCACGCTGCTCGGCCAGTAACACGAACGGCTAACGTAAGGGGTAGGTCACAAGCCTGCCCCTTCTCTTTTGAGATAGAAATTTTATTGCCTATTTTTTGAGAACGTTTCTAAATAAAGGTCAGCACCATGTCCAGAACCACCACCCTCGTCGCCGGATTATGCCTCGGTATGCTGTCACTCAGTCTACCCGTTTTCGCGCAGGACGACGCGATCAAAACCACATGGACGTGTCCCGCTGAGGTCGTGGAACTGGTTCAAAGCCTGCCGGAAAGTGACCGCGTGCTGAACTGGTGGAACTGGACGACCTACGAAGCCGACAACACCCGCAGCGACTTCGGTGCGCTCTGTGGTGTCACTGTAAACGAAGATAACTTCGCCAACAACGAAGAAGTGATCGCCAAACTGCGGCAGGGCAACCCCGGCTACGACCTCATCGTGCCCACCAGCTCGTCGGTTGAGCTGCTCATCCGCGAAGGCTTGGTGCAGCCGGTTGACCTCAGCAAAATCCCGAACTTCGCCAATGTCTCCGTGCATCTGGTTGACCCTGTTTATGATCCCGGCAACCAGTACACCGTCCCTTACCAGTGGGGGACGCTTGGTGTCGGCTACAACAAAGAAGCCGTCGGTAAAGAAGTCACCAGTTGGGATGACGTGTGGAGTTTTGACGGCAACGTCGCGTGGATCGACGACCCGCAGGGCATGATGTCGATTGCGCTCAACCTGCTCGGCAAAGACCCGAACAGCAAAGATGCCGGGGACATCGCCGCCGCCCGTGATTTCTTGGTCGAACGTGGCGGCAACGTCCGCGCCCTAGCCGCCGACGACGGGCAGGAAAAGCTGCTCAGTGGGGAAATGGATTTGGTGGTGGAGTACAGCGGTGACATCTTCCAAATCATTATCAACTGTAATGAAAACCCCGATCAAGGTTGTGCCGATAAGTTCGACTTCGTACTGCCCGAAGAAGGCACCATCCGCTGGGTGGATAACCTCGCCATTCCGATGGATGCCCCGCACTATGAACTCGCGCTGGCCTTCATGGATTACATTCTCGACCCGCAGGTCGCCGCCGATATTAGCAACTACACCGCCTACGCCACGCCCAACCAGAAGGCGATTGACGAAGCACTCATCTTGCCGGAATATCTGGAATCTGAAATTATCTACCCCACCGACGAATCCGCTTCCAAACTCTTTGCGGCGCTCGATGTGGGTCAAGAGGCAACGCGCCTCTATAATGATGCGTGGACGGAACTCCGTACACTGTTAGGGCAGTAATACTTAAGGTCGGCCTTTCGTAACGGGTTAAAGGGATGCAATTATGGCTCAAGCTCAATATGATGTCGAACTCATCAATGTCATTAAGGAATTTCAAGCGCCTCGCCGCGACGGCATGGTACGCGCCGTTGATGATGTCTCGCTGCAAATCAACGACGGTGAATTCTTTGCCCTGCTGGGGCCAAGCGGCTGTGGTAAAACAACCACCCTCCGTATGATCGCCGGCTTCGAGGATACGTCCTCCGGTAAAATCCTTATTCGCGGGAAGGCTGTGCAAGACGTACCGCCCTTCCACCGTCCGGTGAACACCGTCTTTCAGGATTACGCCCTGTTCCCGCACATGACTGCCCTCCAAAACATCATGTTCGGCCTCGAAATGGAAGGCGTGAACCGTAACGAAGCCCGTAAACGTGCCGAAGAAGCCCTCCAGCGCGTGCAGCTTCCCCAGGCCCGCGACCGTCGCCCGCGTCAGCTCTCCGGTGGTCAGCAGCAGCGTGTCGCCCTCGCCCGTGCCATCGTCAAGCACCCGCAGGTACTCCTGCTCGATGAACCACTGTCGGCGCTCGACCTCAAACTGCGCGAGGACATGCGCTACGAACTCAAGGCCATGCAAAAAGATTTGGGCATCACCTTCATCTTCGTCACCCACGACCAGGAAGAAGCCATGACGATGGCCGACCGTATTGCCGTTATGGATAAGGGCAAGGTGCTGCAAGTCGGTACGCCCGAAGAAATTTACGAAGCGCCGACCACCAAGTTCGTGGCGGACTTCATCGGCGAAACCAACTTCATGAATGCCCACTACCTTGAAATGTCAGGGCAGTATGCGCTCGTCAAGATTGATGAGAAAACCACCATTCGCGCCGTCCCCAACCCCGACATCACCGGCCCATCCGAATGTACGGTTGCCATCCGTCCCGAAAAGCTGAATCTGTTCCAATCAACCGGTAACGTCAAGTTCCCCGATGGCAGCAGCGACACCGCCGAAGCCTACAAAACCGCCGTCCTGCGCGATCCCGACATTAATATGCTGCCGGGGAAAATCCTTGAAGACATCTACATCGGTACCGACACCCGCTACCGCATCGGCCTCGGCGCGGATTACAACATTGAAGTGATCGTCCGCGTGCAGAACTACGGCTTGCGTACCGATAAGTACTTCAATAAGGGCGACATCGTAAATGTGTTCTGGGATAGCGACAACGCCCGCCTGCTCGCCAACTAATCAATCCCAACCCCCTTCCTAAAGGATCAGCACAGGCACGTTCATCGTGAGGTACCTGTGCTTTTATTTTTAAGATTCCACAGATCGACAACGATTGAGCGCACAGTTCCGACGAGCAAACGCAGCACCAGCCAGCAAATGAACGATGCTATAATAATCACAGGCAAGAAAGCCCTTATGCCAGTAAGCTCATTCGTTAAAAGGGTACTGAATTGCGGTATTTAAAGCGCATCGCCGTTCTCCTGATTGTACTAAGCAGCACACACATTCAGGCACAGACTACGCCTACGATTGATATTGTTCTGGGTCAGCCAGAAGCCAATCCGGGGGAGATCGTTCGGGCAGAAATTTACATCCGCAATGGGGTTAACATCGGCGGCGCGGACATTGGCATCGCGGTCGATGAAACCTGCCTCCGCATCATCAACCGGACAACCGGAACGTATCTACCGTCGGAAAACGCTGCGGGCGGCTTTTCCCCATTCTCGGAACTTCACGATCACGATACCCGTTTCGCCGCAGCCATCACCGACCGCACCAAGCTGGCAAACGGCGACGGCGTTTTTTATACGGTCGATATGCAAGTGACCTGCGAGAACGGCATCGCACCGCTTACCGTCGTCTTTGCCGAACTCAGCGCCTACAAAGACCCATCTGCCGACCAAATCGAGTTCATCGCCTATAGCATGGCAACCGAAACGGTGAACATTGTGAATACACAGCTAACGATTGGAATGGAAGCACCACCCTTAACCAATCCCCAGCCGTTACCCATCATCCCGATTGTCCTCATCGGCCTCACCGCAGTTGGCATTGGCATCCTTATCACAGCCGTTGTCATTTTGCGACTGCGTATGGCGGATGATGTCACCGACTCGTGAAACCCCATGCCCATCGAATCCATCATTGTGTGTCTCCACAGCCGTCGTCGGGATGCGGTTTTCTGCATTCCCCGCAACCCTTTTCAATCCGCCTGCGTATAGATGTGCAATACGTTCATCTATGCAGCTTGAGGATAATAAAATGACACGAGAACATGATGGTCGCCCAATCGCCGCGTTCGGCCTGATCGCTCTAGGCGTGCTGGTACTAGTCGGACAGTTGAGCGGCTTTAGCTTGTTCAGCACTTTATGGCCGCTGTTCGTGGCCGCGCCGGGCTTGGTTTTCCTGTACCTCGCTTATACCGGCGGCAAGAAAGAAGCGGGTTTCGCCGTCCCCGGTACAGTCGTCACCGGCACAGGCTTGATCCTGTTCTACCAGAATATCACTGGACATTGGGTAAGCTGGGCTTACGCATGGACGCTCTACCCCCTGTTCGTCGGCCTCGCGCTAAACTTTATGAGCAGCCGTACCGGTGACGAAGGCCAGCAGAAGGCTTCGCAAATCCTGATGCGTATCGGCTCGATTGGCTTCATCCTCGGCGCGGTCTTCTTTGAAGTCCTGCTCTTTAACAACGGCGGTATCTTCGGCGGCCTCGCCCTCCCCGTTATCCTGATCGGCTTGGGCGACGTGATGCTTCTGACCAACAAGAACCGCAGTTTGACCGTCAGCAAGCGCAAGGTCGGAGACTTGTACGTCAACGGCAAGTACAAGAACAGCGACCGCCTGCAGCAGCAGATCGACGAAGCCTTAGCGGAAGATGAACCGACACCGGTCGTCTAGCTGCGGCAGCGGTACGACAACCACAGATCGCATATAATGAGGGGGCGAGCCAAAACGGTTCGCCCTTTCGCTTTAGTGATACCGAGGTCAGGCTCTTGCAACTCAACCAATACCAATGGTCAGGCAACCCGCGCGGGATGCACAATCACGGCGCTTACGTCCCCCTGAACTATGACCGCCTCTCTCGCCTTCAGCTCGGCTGGTACAAGCTGGTGACGGGCGGCGAGGAATTCGCCAATGACTGCGTGTGGCTGCTCAGTCAGAATATCACGCCGGTCGTCCGCATCTACCGCGCCGCACCGGGGGCCAACCCGCCCGACGACTCGATTCGTCAGCAGTGGGGCAAGTACCTCGGCGCGGGGGTCAAGTGGTTCGAGTTCTTCAACGAGCCGAACTTCCCCGACCCCGAATGGCCGCAGCACATGCACGGGCGCGTGAACCCCGATAACTTCGATGAGGTCATCAAACCGCTGTGCGAAAGCTGGTTGATGTTCGCCGAGTTCATGCTCAACCACGGCGGCTACCCCGGCTTCTTCTCGCTGGGCGAAACCAGTGGCCCCGGTGGCGCGATCCAGTGGATGGATGCCCTGCTGGGTTACATGCGCGACCACCAGCGCGAACGCTTCGCCAAGATCATCGACAACGGCCTGTGGTGGGGGACGCACCCTTACGCTCTCAACCACTGGTATCAGGAACGCCCCGGTCAGCCGGGTGTGCCGCGCTCTACCGGCGAACTCAACGGGCTGGAAGACGGCTGGCACTTCGAGTACCCCTACGACCCCTACACCCAGAGCTTCGACCCCGGTCGCACCGTTTTCGGGAACACCGGCAGCACCCCCTACGGCGACCCCAACGGCATCACGGCGATGGGCGTGGCCTTCAACCAGCGCTTGCAAGAATGGTTCGGTGCAGGCCCGCTGCCCGTGTTCGGCACCGAGGGCGGCATCTACCCCCTGCCGACCCACGACCCACAGCAGCCCGACCCGCGCTTCCAGCCCTACGACCGCGTTGCCCACGCCGAGGCGACCGTCGCCATGTTCAACTGGATTGCGACCACCGCCCAACCGTGGTACTTCGGCATGGCACTCTG
>Ga0209460_1001309_pt1 | contig 14964 bp, 8 predicted proteins | sample EBPBio132013_DNA_FD_185868 | JGI IMG/M metagenome (GOLD analysis project Ga0209460, IMG submission 185868) | Wastewater treatment Type I Accumulibacter community from EBPR Bioreactor in Madison, WI, USA - Reactor 2_5/13/2013_ DNA (SPAdes)... | ecosystem: Engineered > Bioreactor > EBPR >...
GCCGGTTTTTTTATAAACTTCAACCATATTATCGAGATACCGTTCAGTCGCCAAAACCCCAAATTCAGTGGTATTATATAAACCAGCGTAACGGTCGAGTCCTTTAATGATCATGACGTTTGTTGGTGCCCAAACTCCGCCCTGCCAGTACATTCCGTCACCACGAAAGTTTTCTTCATCTGCTGCAAGTGAAGGAAAAACATTGGTCCGCCAGAACGTATGCGGGTTTTTCAGATTATCCATTAGTTTTTGTACCTGAGACGGAGAACACAAACCTGCGATCATCGGCCAGAAACAAGCAGCCGTTTTATGTTTGATCTGATGCCCGTCGTTATCAATGTCGTAATAAAGTCCGTCCTGCTCATTCCACATCCATTTGTTGATAGCAGCACCAATATCTTCTGCCCTTTTCCGATGAGAAACAGCCTCAGTTGACTTTCCGATCGCATCTGCTACAATAGCCAGACTGTTGTAAGCCAGAACCATTTGAGCAGACATATCCACCCAACCTGATCCGCCCCGTGGCGTATTATCCATGCCCGAACCCAGGCCGGTATTCCAATACAAATGATGGAAGGACAGATCAGCTTTTCTGTTTTTTTCGAGCCATTCAAGGTTTTTGACCAGAGCCGGATACACGTTTTTAAACCGGGAATTATCACCTGATATTTTCCAGGATTCGACTTCTGCCCATGCAAACAAAGGCGGATTTACAGCATGCTGAGGACCTTCAAACCAGAATTCCATGCCATCTTTTTCCTGAATCTCACGGTGAATAAACCCGTCATCCCATTGGCGGCAGTAAAAATTATCAAGGGATTGAATAGCCGGGAAAATGGAATGGGCGTAACGGGCAAATTCGATCATGAAAAATGTATCCCACTGAAAAACAGCAGGAGAAAAGGCTTCATCAATAAAATCTGAAACAAAGGGAGAACCTGCAGGAGGCTTTTTGAAGTGAGTAAAGGCAAGTTCCCAGGATTTCCAATATAATTCAACGTATCCCGGGTTATCAGTTAAAACAGGTTCAGGTAATTTTGATTTTGATTCAGCAAAAGCCGGAATCAGAGAATTTGTATATTTTTTCTTCGGAAAATGGTTTCCACGACCACCCTGATAGGACATATCCTGACCGAAAACCATTGCTGAAATGGACAATACGGTCAAGATAAATACCCATTTTTTCATTTTCCGATCCGGAATGCGACAGGAATAGTCAATATTGAAGCAACTGCATTGCCAGCAATTTTTCCGGGTATAAACTTAGTATTATAGACCGCATCCTGGGCTGCAATATCAAGCATCGGGATTGATTTTTGAACCTGAAGAATCTTCACTTCACCCTGCTCATTGATCCATGCTTTCAGATAAACAGTTCCCTGCATATTCATTTTAAAAGCATCCTGCGGATAAACCACATTTTTCATCAGTGCCTTCCAGCCTTCTATTGGCGTTGGTTGCTCTTCAACAGCATCATAGTATTCAAACTCAGTATTGCTTGTAATTTCTTCAGTAGGGTAAACAACAAAATCTTCAGTGTCTAAAACAGGGGTTTGCACGTCTATTTCTCTATTTTGTTGAACGGGTAAAGGTTCTGATTGGCTATTTGATGCCAATTGAACCGGGAGTTTACCAGAGTCAGGGATCGATAGTAAAGTCTCTTTTTTAACTGTTACCTGTTGCTCCTGAACAGGAGAAGAAACCGGTTTTGATTCAGAATTAACCGGTTTAACTGATATATCAATTTTAGTTGTAAAGTTAGCATTGACACGAATCTTCCGGGAAAAAGGAACATATCCATTTCTTTGGATTTTAAGTGAATATTCACCCGGGTTTAGGGAAACAAAACTAAAATTCCCGCTCTGATTGGTTCTTGAAGACATGGTTTGTTTATCACCGTCATAGAGAAGGACCATCAACAGCGGAACTGTTTTTCCGTTTCCCTGATCAAAGACCCGACCGCTGATTTTACCGTTTTGGTTTTGCCCAAAACAAACACTGGATAAAAAGAAACCGTTTATCAAGATTAGTACCAATGTCTTCATTTCAATCTCCTGCCAAATTCAAAACTTTAAAATTCCACGTTGAGTTACTTTAAACCGGTGAAGGTTCAAAATAGACTTTTAACCAAAATCAGAACTATTATTACAAACACTACTTTATTTTAATATGCAAAAAGCTTGCCAGATAAATCAGGTTACTTTTTGATGGAAAAACCATTTTCAATTCAATCCATATTTTAACTGAATTGATTTACCCAGGAAAAAAATGGTGACTTTTTCCAGTGATACCCAGACAAATTATTTTCGTTATTTTTCAGTCCCGGCCTTTTTTTGTTTTAAAAGCCAGTCATAAACTTCATTATTGTTGTAGGATTCGGTCCAGGAATCGTGTCCAGCTTCCGGATACAAAGTCAATTTTGCTGTTCCGCCAGCTTTTTGGAGCGCATCAACCAAATCTTTAGATTCTTGCGGGTTAACTACGTTGTCTTTTTCACCATGGAATGCCCAAACTGGCGTTTTAACGGCAAAACGAACCATTCTGGGATCACCACCACCACAAACCGGTACTGCAGCTGCAAAAACACCAGGGTATTTTAAAATCAAATCCCAGGTTCCGTAGCCCCCCATACTTAGGCCGGTAATATAAATCCGGTTTTGGTCGACCCTATATTTCGACTGAATATCTTTGAGAAGTGCCATTAAATCTTCCGCACTCCACCATTGACCTTCAGGACATTGCGGAGAAACGAGAATAAAGGGAAAAGATTTGCCTTCTTTGGCAAGTCGTGCAGGACCGTGAACCGCAACTTTAGATAAATCGGTACCACGCTCACCAGATCCATGAAGAAACAAGACCAAAGGCCAGGGGGACGGATCTGTTGCGAGATAATTATCCGGAATATAAAGTTGATAGCCCAATTTAACATCACGGGTTACTTTGCCGGTAAACTGTTGCTCAGTCTGTCCGGGCTTTACTGTTACATCAGGTCTCATAAGCGAACACCCCGAAAAAATGGAAACCAGCACAAGAAAAACAACACCTTTTTGCATGATTAACTCCTTTTATAGATCAGACACTTTTTTTATTTAACCAAAATCATTTTCCCGGTTTGAGTTTGCCCATTCCAGGTCAGCCGGTAAAAAAACAATCCGCTTGAAAATCCACCGGCATTCCACGTCCAGTTTTGATTTCCGGAAACACCATAAAATCTTTCATCACTGAAAATCGTTTTTCCAATCAGATCAAAAACTTGCAGACGGACGGAACCGGATTCCGGCAAATAAAATTGCAGCGTTGTAGACGGATTGAAAGGATTTGGATAATTTCCTGTCAATTTAAACTTGTCAGGAAAATTGGGTTTGGGTTCTTCGGCAATAGCATCAACGATACTGTTTATTGAACCAGGCGTTCCGCCAGTTGATCCGGTACTCCAGTTTTCAACCAACCAGGAAAGAGCATCCGGTTGTTTTTTCTCAAGGGTTTTCCCCAATCCGTCAGCCTCAACCGGCCAGGGTAAACTATCAGAATACCGAACTGAATCAATTAAAATTCCAGACGGTTTGTAAAGCCTGAGCAGTTCACCGGCGCCACTGAACCCGAAAGTGAGAGGCACAGAAAGTACAGGAATTCCTGGAAATCGTTTCAGAAGTGTATCAGGCCGTTCAGCCAAAACCAGAAAATGACCTGGCGGAATAACTGTTCCATTTGGAAAAGTGAAAATGTGGGCATCATCTTCATCTTTAAAAATCCAGCCAGAAACATCTGCCTCAAACAATTCAGGGTTAACAAACTCTACCCAATCTCCCGTATTTGTTCCGGCCGCTGAGTTATAATTGATTTCATTGAAATAAATTCGGGTATCAGCCGATGAAATGGGTGAAAATTCAGCCTGCACCGAAAATGAAGTTCCCGGAATCATATTTATTACCGGGTTTGTGCCGGTCTTACTTCCCTTCCAACCCATAAATTTAAAACCCGGTTTGGGTTGGGCTGTAAGCGTGATGGGAACTTCAGAAAAATAAGTTCCTTTCCAGCTTTTGTCTTTAACAAGAATGGAATTTAACTTAATCGTACCCTGCAGAGAATCAGTAGAAAGAGTAACCAGAGATGTCCCGCCTTTTTTAATCAATTGGAATAAATGAAGAATCATTTTCTGGTTTCGGTTAGAAAGAAAAGTTCTGACAGAACTCACCTGATCAGCCCAGTTGCCCTGCATATCAGATTGCCACCGTAATCGTTGTGCAGGCATTTCAGAAGAAATCTCTGAGGTAATCTGGTTAAGAACTGCTAAAGTGTTACCATTTTTGAAAACGGTATTCATCAAATCCATGGAAGTATTGATAAACATGGCTTTAAATTCTTCATTTTCAAGCAACCGCCTGAACAGATAGGTCGAAATTGGCGGATTTGGCCAAAACGGATCACCAAATTCGGTTGAAGCAAAATCAATAAAATTCAACTGCCAGGCATTCGAATTGAACAAGCCATAGCTAAAATCTGTATCGTAAACCAACCATTTCCATTGTGAAACGGGTGAAGTTGACCGCCAGAATTTATAATTATTTCCGGGCCAGTCATTATTTGCAACGAAAATATTAATTGACTGGTATGTCATAAAATTCTGAACGTCCATCCGGTACTTAATTAAAGTTGAAACTGATGGGTCAGTCATCACTTTATCCTGCATCCATGCGATGAAACTATTCCAGGAATCAACTGAACCCAGAACCGAATGATACTCTCCCCAACCGGAACCGAGTTCAATCATTTCAATTGCTTCTTTTTTGATCTGATGACGGTTTGCAATCAAATGTTCACTTGTTTTTTCCTGAAGGAAATATAGACCCCAGTATTTACCATTCAAATAAACCACAACAGGTTTTGACTGAAGCCGGTCAACATCAAGCGGACCTATCAACTCAGACGTAAGGTGATCACGGATTCCTGAATAAGCCCAATCATTTCCCGAATTTCTCAACACAAGACTTTGAAAAGTGCCAACAGGATTATTTTCAAAATAGGGATATTTGAATTCTGAGGCGCCAAAGCCAGACCGTGCAAACAGTGAAAAAGACCGTTGGTTCTGGGCACGTGAATACATACCAAAAATTTTCAGTCCTGCAGGGTAAGAAGTAACCCGGGTTCCGGTTTTATCAAAATATTCCCATTGAACCGGTACTTCTTTATCCAACCAGAAGTTGGCACCAAAGTACGGAAAACTTCCTGATGCATTGGGTCCCATCACATAAATGCCGGTATCCGGTTGGAAAAACCAGTTTGAATCAACTGAAATTGAAATAACCGGCAGGTTATGCACATCTGCGATAAAATAGGATTCTGTCGTGACAGGACCTGGATAATAACCGGTTCTGAACGTTCTGGTTTTCAAAACACCCGACTTTTTGATTGTAAGATCTATCGGGAAAACCGGTGAAGTTAAAACCGGAACGCTGCCATCCAGAGTATAACGGGTTACATAATCTGGATTTTGTGAAGTTAGCTGAACCGTAAATGTTGAAGAATAAAATCCACCTGGAACTGAAACTGAAGTACCTGGCCCAATACCAATAAAACCGGAAGAAGGATTAACTTTAAAAGGAGTTGGGTCACCTGTTAACCCCCAGGTTGAACTGCCATCAGGAATCCGTGCCCAGGAAAAACCGGAAAACAATTCAGGAACGGTAACCTGATCAACAATTGAACTGTCAGGGGCAGAAAGCAATACAGATTCGCCACCCGCATTCAGGCTAAAATTGGTATGAAATTCAACCGGTGGCAGTGAGCAAACAGCAGGAACAGGCCTTAATCCGGTTTGGGGTGTTGAAAAGCCCAAAACCAAATAAGGAATGATGGTAAGGTCTGATGAATTTGCATCAGAATTATGAATTTCAATTGCAAGAACATTTTCACCGGGTAAAATGGCGGACCTGATTGCAGAGTTGGTAAAAATATCAGGTTTGCCGCCAGTATAAATTACCGCTTCACGAATGGAAGATGCCAGAGTGTTCCAGGCCGGAAGACTGCCAACTGCACCCGGCATGTTTGCCCTTGTGATTTCCCTGCCATTCAGCCAGGCAACAAAACCATCATCATAATCTGCAAAGAACAAAGCATTGTTTAATTCTGTGGTATCTGTTACTGTAAATTTGATCCGTAAATAAACTGAAAGGCAACTGGCAACGATTGTTGCATCATCATTATCACCGAAACCCACTGAAGTTTTGCCATTCAGCCAGGATACATCTGAAAATGACGGATTTCGCCAGGTTTGAGAAATTGCAGCAGAGCCTATCACATACTTGCAATTATCCCCACGGATAACAACCGGACTCCAGGCTGCAACTGAAGGAACCCGATCTTTTCCTGAAGCGAAAATTACTCTTCTTTCGCCTGGATTCAGACCAAAATCAGGAAATTTCCATTTAGAAAGATTTTTAGGGTCATCTGATAGAAACCAGCCATTCAGATTTACATTTTGTGAACCTGAATTTTTTAACTCTAACCAATCGGGTGAATTGCCATCGCTGTCAATTAGTTGCCCCGGATTATCAGTGACAACTTCATTGATTAGAACCGGTTGGCCATTAACAGAAAATGAACCAACCAAACAAACTCCAATCAGGAGATTACGGTATGTTTCTCTTAAAAAAATATTTTTCACACTATTTTAACCAGATTGCGATTTTTAAAGTCCCCGGTTTTTCCGGGAACTTTTACTTTAACAAGGTCAATTTGCTGACCCGGGCAGATGATCCGGCAGATAACCGGATAAAATAAATTCCTGACGGTAAATTCACACCATTAATTGAAACAGAGTGGAATCCTTCCGGCTGAACGGATTGACTCATCAGACTTTGAACTTCCCGTCCAAGAAGATCAAAAACAGAAATTGAAACCACTGAACGTTCAGGCAAATAATACCTCACGGTTGCAGATGGATTAAATGGGTTCGGATATGCCGGAAATAACGTAAGTCCGGCAGGTTTTTCAAGACAGGTTACAACTGAAACCGGAAATTCATTAGATCGTCCCGGGGAGCCGTGACCCAGACTTGCCGCCCAGTTTTCTGCAACTGAATTATCAAGTTTCGGATCTTTCAAGGCAAGAGCTGCACCTTTTCCATCAGGTTCAATGGGCCAGGGTGCCTTTTGATTGTAAGTCAGAGAATCAACAATCCGGTTGTCATTGCTGAACAGCCGTATTTTTTCGCCATTTTTATCAAGACCAAAGGAAAGAATCCCCAGCCGGTTCAAAACTTCAGGGAAACCGGCATCAAATTTCATGGTGTCCCGAACCAGAACAATGAAATCACCGGGCGCCAAAACGGTTCCGGCCGGAAAAACTGCCTGATGGGCATCTTCTGAGTCCTTGAATATATATCCGGTAAGATCGGCAGATTCTGAACCAGTATTTGTGATTTCAACCCAATCTTCAACAGGAAAGGCGGCATCTGAATTGTAATTAATTTCATTGATCACAAGTTGAGGCAAAGAACCCGTCACTTTTTCAAAAACAGCAGTAAAAGTCATGCCCATTGCCGGGTTTACAACCAAAACCGGGTTTGACGAATTTATACTTCCCTGCCATCCAACAAATCTGAATCCGGTTTTGGGAATTGCAGTGAGAGTTACAGGAACTTCAGGATAATACAATCCTGACCAGTTTTTTGTTTTAACCTTCAGAATATTAACTGTGATTTTACCGGCAACCGTATCAGGATTCTCAATTGAGATGCGAACCGTATCAGAAAGGTTGAAGCCTTCTTTAATATACCGGAACATAAAACCCGGGCGGACATCGAGAAACTGCTCAATTTTTGCGAGATTCCCTTCCCATGATCCACTGATTTCATTCCAGCGCTGAATGTGGCGGGGAATTTCAGCACGGATTTCATCAGCAGAAGCAGCAAGTTCTTTTTTTGAATTGGATGGCAGGTAAACCGAATTCATCCGGTCACAAAAGGTATTGACAAATTCCCGTTTGAATGATTCGCTTTCGAGCATTTTTCTGAATAGCCAGGTTGACCATGCCGGATTCGGACCTTCTACAACATTATCAGCCCGGGCAAAGGCAAGCGTATTGTGATCAGCCTGAACTTCAGACAGTAAACTGAATCCGAAATCAGTTCCGTAAACCAACCAGCGCCATTTTGAAGTTGGATTTATTCGCCGCCAGTATTTCACATTATTCCCCGGCCAGTCCCAATTGGCAGCAAAAATTTCAGCAATATTGTAATCGATGAAATTACCGACATCAATCTGATTGGTAATCACCTGGTAATTTTGATCTGAAGTCAGTGGGTTGGCTTCGATCCATTCCAGCATGTCAGTGTACCCTGAAGAATCGCCAACCGTTGCCCATCCCATTTCTTCCAGCAGCTGAAGATCCTCTTCAATAACTTGATAATTGTCGAAAAAATAATCTTTATTCGATTTTTCACGAAGGTTGTGAATTCCCCAATACTTACCATTGATGTAAACAGCCACCTGTTTATGAGCCTGATAATCAACCCTGAAATCTTTGACAAGGCGATTGTTGAATCCATCACGGAGCATGGTTGATTCCACATCCTGACCTGAATTTCTGAGAATCAGGGCTTCATAGGTGTCGGCCTTTTTATCAGAGAAAAAGGGGAAATTGAATGAAGGGTCACCATATCTTGACCGGGTGTAAAGTGCAATGGATTTCTGTGGAAACGTGCGTGAATACGATCCGTAAATAACGACACCGGTATTTACACTTACCTGCCGGATGCCAGATTCATCAAAATATTCAAAATGTGCAGGAATTTCCTTTTCCAACCAGAAATTAGCACCCCAGTAAGGAAATTCACCGGGATTCGGACCGGGAACGTAAATTCCACTGTCAGCACTGAACAACCAGAGGGAATCTGTTACAAGTGAAACGACGGGCAGATTACGGGGTTCATTGAAAAAATAGGTTTGGGTACTGGTTTTACCATCAAGTGCACCCGGGAAAAAAGATTTAAAACGAAGTGTAGAATTTTGGGAAACCAAAATGGGACCGGAATAAATTTCTGAAGAGCCGGTTGGCACCGACCCATCTTTTGTAAACCGGATTATTTCCTGAGGGTTGGCTGATGAGACTGAAATGGTTTGGGGGGATGTAAAAAACCCGCCTTTGATATCAATTTTAGGTGTACTTAGCTGAAAGGAAGCCACTTCACCGGCATTTTCGAATCCGGGTGTTGGTGTTTTAAAATATGCCCAGGTTCCGTTGCTTTGCTTACCCCAGGAAATGTCAGCCGGAACATTTTTGAAAATCTGCTGATCAACCAAAACCCCGGCCGCATCAAATAAATACACGCCATCAGAATCTGAATTCAGTTTAAAATTGGTGTGAAGTTCAAAACCAGGGAGGTTCAAATAGAGAGGAGCACCCTTTCCTTCAGGCGGAAATTCTGTAAGCCCTAAAGTAAAGTATGGAATCAAAGTTAAGTCATCCATGCCATCTTCAGCATTGTGAACTTCAATTGCCAGCGTGTTTATGCCAATCTGAAGCCAATCTTCCGGGTTCCTGAAAATGAACTTTTCAGGATAACCATTTTGATACTCAACGGCTTCAACCGACTGATCAGCAAACTTATTCCAGGTCACAACAGAACCGGCTTCACCCATATTTGAACGGCAGAGTTCCTTCCCGTTGAGATAAGCAACAAAACCATCATCTGCATCAACATTTAAGACGAAAGAGTTTATTTCATCCAAAGAATTGATGGTGAATGATTTTCGGGCATAAAGACTGATAGTTGGATTAACAAGGGTGGAATCATCTCCATCGGCGTAGCCAATTCCTGACTTGCCGGTGTTCCAATCCAAATCAAAAAAAACTTTTGTTTTCCAGGATTCAGAAATGAGAGACGAGCCATAAACCCACTTCCATTCATCACCTTTTGTAACAATTGTTTCCCATTGGGTAACCCACCAGGAAAGATTTTTGTCGGAAGCAAAAACGGTAAAGTATGTTCGGGGATCTAAATAAACCTGTGGGATTTTGAATTTGATCAGTGAGGGATCATCAGAAATCCCCATTCCTTTAATTGAAATAAAGTCATCAGAATTGTTGTAAAACTCGATCCAATCAACAAAATCGCCATCCTGATCACTCAGAACGGAAGAATTAGCAGGAGAAATTTCATTAATAATGAGAGGTTGGGCAATTGAATGACCACAAACAGACAGCAAGACAGAAATTAACGCGGCCAGGCTTTTCATATTCATCCATTTTTGTATTTGGTTTGTATAAGCCATAACCGCGCAAATTTCAGTCCAAGAACTTATTCTGAAACCAAAATTTCATGCCAGATCAGAGCAGCGGCGCCTAAAATGGCAATATTTCCGGTTTTAAGTCCTGACGGAAGCAACTTAACTTTCCCCTTAAAAATATTCAGGGTATTGGCTTCCATCACTTCCTTTGTTGGTTTAAACAGAATGTCACCTGCCTGTGCAAGTCCGCCAATCATAATAATAGCTTCAGGACTGGTGTAATTGATGGCATCAGCAAGAGCAAGCCCGAGTGTTTTCCCGGTACGCTGAAAAGCTTCCCAGGCAATCGGATCACCTTTTTTTGCAGCATCAGCGATAACTTTTCCGTTCATTTCAGAAAACGAGATAGACCGCATTTCACTGGGCTCTGTTTTTTCTGCAAGCAGTTCCATCACGGTTCTTCTGATACCTGATGCAGAGGCATAGGTTTCGAGACAGCCTTTTCGGCCACAACCACAGGCTCTGCCGTTTCTGATGGCCACCGTATGACCAATTTCACCGGCAAAACCGTCATGACCATAAACCATTTCACCACCCACAACAATTCCGCTCCCGAGACCGGTACCGAGTGTAATCACAATAAAATCTTTCATGCCCTGAGCAGCACCAAACTGCATTTCACCCAAAGCTGCAGCATTTGCATCATTCGTCAGTTTTATCGGGATTTCTTCATCGTAGAATTTCCTTAACAGGTCTACAATACTTACCACTCCCCATTTCAGGTTTGGCGGATTTTCAACTGTTCCTTTGTAGAAATTGGCATTGGGAGCACCAATACCAACACCCACAAGCTGGAATTCTTCGTCAAGTGCATCCCACTCAGTTTCTACTGCCTGATGCAGGCGTTCGATCAGAAATTCAGCGGGCTCATCAGCCCTGGTTGGCAAAGAATTTTCGTTGTAACATCTTCCGTACATATCCACGAAACCAAACTTGGTCGTGGTTCCCCCGATATCAACTCCTAAAACTACCCATGATTTAGACATAACATCCCCATTTTAGTTAAAAAGCCAGAGGATTGAAAAATCAGGCGTGAGCCAGATCAGCTTTGTACCCTTTCAATCCGTAATAAACAATAAAACCATAGCAAAGAACTGGAAGGATGAAGGCATGGTGGATACCGATCTGATCGGCAAGCATTCCCTGAAGAACCGGTACAATTGCACCGCCAACAATGGCCATACAAAGAATACCTGAACCCTGACCGGTATGCTTACCCAATCCGTCAACGGCAAGGGTAAAGATGGTAGGAAACATAATGGAATTAAACAACCCGATAATCAGAACAGACCACATGGCAAACTGACCATCAGTGAGCATCGTAACAACGACTAAGATTGCAGCAATTGCGGCGTTGGCAGCCAGTACTTTTCCAGGATTTACACGGGTTAAAATGTACGATCCGGCAAAACGGCCAACCATTGCACCACCCCAATAAAATGAGACATATTTTCCGGCTTCCGATTCAGCCATATTTCCGATTTCAGGTAAGCTGATATAATTCACCAGAAAACTACCGATGGCAACTTCAGCTCCAACGTAAACAAAAATGGCGACAGCACCAAGTACGAGATGACGGTATTTCCAGGCAGAATCATGAATATGATCAAGTGAAGAACCACCATCAGCAGACTGCTGATCAGCAGCTTCAATTTTTGGTAATTTGAACAGGGCAATTATAATTGCAATTGCAAATAATGCTGCTGCAAGGCCAATATATGGGTTCTGAACTGCCGCAGCTTCTGCAGCCTGATAAAGTGATTTGGAAGTTGGATCCATCAAAGCCAGTTCTTCTGTTGTTTTTACGGCCTGAGACAAGATGAACATTGCACCCAAATAAGGGGCAATAGTTGTTCCAAGTGAATTAAATGCCTGAGTAAGATTCAAACGGGCTGAAGAGGTTTCAGGTTTACCGAGAATTGCCACGTAAGGATTGGCAGCAACCTGAAGAAGTGTAATCCCAGAAGCCAGAACAAAAAGAGCAGACAGAAAAATTGGATAAGACCGTTCACCTGCAGCGGGATAGAACATCAGACACCCAATTCCTGCAGTTGCAAGTCCGATTATGATACCAGTTTTATAGCCTACTTTTTCAACCAGATATCCGGAAGGCAAAGAAACCAGAAAATAAGCTGTAAAGAATGTAAACTGAATCATCATAGCCTGAGTAAAATTCAAATCGAATACAGCTTTCAGGTGCGGAATCAAAATATCATTTAAGCTGGTTATAAACCCCCACATAAAAAAGAGTGAGGTTAAAACAACAAGGGCACCTGTGTAATTGGCACCATTATGATTCGTGTACGTTCCCTGATTTGCCGTTGCCGGAGCCGTGGAAGCCATAAAATCTCCTGTGAGGAAAAAGTGTTATAATTGAAACTGATTTAATAAAGAAAAAACTGTGCCACATCAGGTTAAACAACCTAAAGCGTGCAGGATGCTAATCTAATGTTCTTACAACAATCCGATCGTACATCTCGTATTCAATCAGTGCACCTTTAACAAGGGTCTGATGGTTAAGAAAATAGTCATTTACCTGTTTACCGTTCACAAATCGCCTTCCAACAGTGGTCGCTATATCACTGTTGTTTTTTATCTTAATCTTAATGGTTTTACCTTTTTGATAAGGCTCATCCAGTTTAATTGTGACTTCAGACCAAAGCGGACTGCTGATCTGGTAATTCCCGGTTCCGGGACAGTCAGGATAGAAACCCATTGAAGAAAAAACAAACCATCCGGAAAGGGTTCCGCAGTCATCATTCCCGGGCAGCCCATCTGGTGAGTTTTTAAAATTGGCATGCATGAGATCCCGGCTGAGTTCAATGCCCTTGTAAGGTTCAGTTGTATAATTGTACACAAACGGAAACGCCATTGCGGGTTCATTATTCAAACTGAAGTGCCCCTTACGGAAATTGGTGTTCAAAGATCTGAAAACCTGCTTTTTACCATAAGAGTCAAGAAGCCCTGAAAGGTTGTGAGGAACAAAAAAGGAATAATGCCAGGCATTTCCCTCAACATAGCCGGGTCCGCCACTACCTGGCCATCCGCCAGCAGTTTCAAGTGTGTCAGGGTTAAAAGGCATTGCAAAGGAACCATCTTTTAGTGTAGGACGAATAAACCCGGACTCTGAATCAACCATTTTCCGCCAGCCTTCAGATCGTTGCAGGAACAAATCTGCTTCTTTCTTTTTCCCCAGGCTTTCTGCCAATTTTGCCAGATGCCAATCTGCTAGATTATATTCAAGTGAGGTTGAAACCGGACCCCAAACCCAATCGGTTGTATCGTTCATTGGAATAAAGCCACCATTTCTGATGTACGATTTCAAACCCGGCCGAACCACGTTTCTCATTGACGTATCAGTCGCACCTTTTTCCAGCCATTTCCAGGCTTTTTCAACATCAAACGATTTAATTCCTTTCAACCAGGTATCAGCAATCACGATTGCTGCCGGATCACCCACCATAACCTGAGTTTCATTACCAGCCAGTTCCCACTTGGGTAACCAGCCACTTTCTTCAGCCATGGTTATCATTGATTGAACAATCTCAGCTTGTTTTTTGGGAAAAACCAGAGAAAGAAAAGGATGAACCGTACGGTAAGTATCCCAAAGAGAATAAACTGTATATTGGGGAATTTTTGAATTCCCGGTTCCGGACTGATTCATTTTAACATAATCACCATTCACATCAGAACGGATTCCCGGGTGAATCAGCATGTGGTAAATTCCTGTATAGAATTGTACCTGCTGATCAGGTGTTCCGCCTTTGATATCAATCTTTGACAGAACCGAATTCCATTCCTTTTTAGCCTGCTTTTTCACTTTATTAAACTGAAAACCAGTTTGTTCTTTATTTAGGTTTTCCCTGGCATTTTTAATACTCACGTAAGAAATGCCCACTTTCACAAGAAGTGTATCACCGGGTTTTCCGTTAAAAGAAAACCATGCACCTAAAAGAGAGTCAGAAGATTCAACTGACGGTTGATCAGAAACAGTTTGCCCCAACCAGGTTCCTTTTCTTGCTGCTTTTTTGTTCAATTTTGCAACAAAATAAACCTTGTGCTGATTATTTGATCCGCAAAAACCGCCGGTTACATTGTAACCTTCAACTTCATCAGCAGAAACAATGGAAACAGAACCACCCTTACGCCATGATAGACTTTGTCCGGCATCGATAAGAATATTGAAATTTCCCTTTTCTTTCGGATAAATGTACCTGCTGAGTCCGCTTCGAAGGGTTGCTGTCATTTCAGCTTTGATCTTGTATTTATCTAACTGAACCGAATAATACCCGGCTTCAGCTTTTTCATTTGAATAAGGTGACTGGAAATTTGCAGATTTCTGATCAATTTCGCCTGTTGTAGGCATCAGAATTACACTTCCCTGATCAGGACAACCGGTACCGCTCAGATGAATGTGACCAAAGCCTTTAATGGCTTCCTTGCCAAAACTATATCCGGAGGGTGAATTTCCATTGTGCGGACTCACAGAAACCATTCCCCAGGGCAAAACAGCACCCGGAAAAGTATTCCCATCCTTTGCCGTTCCAATAAACGGATTCACCTTGTCGGCTGGGGTTTGAGCCAGAACAAGAATGGGAAACAAATAAAATAGAATAAGTAGTTTTTTTGTCATTTTAAGTAAGTCGTTCAAGCTGTTTAAATTTGAGTTTTATTT
>Ga0209460_1001311_pt1 | contig 14906 bp, 16 predicted proteins | sample EBPBio132013_DNA_FD_185868 | JGI IMG/M metagenome (GOLD analysis project Ga0209460, IMG submission 185868) | Wastewater treatment Type I Accumulibacter community from EBPR Bioreactor in Madison, WI, USA - Reactor 2_5/13/2013_ DNA (SPAdes)... | ecosystem: Engineered > Bioreactor > EBPR >...
AAGGCAATACAGGCAGGAATGAGCCGTAATGAGCAAGAGCTAATTCAGCAAAAGCATGAAGGTATAGCTAGAGGTTATCGCCGTATAGAAGCTGCAAAAAACCTCTATTCTGACGGTGAAATTAACCGTGACGAATATCTACAGCGCAAAGTAGAAGCTGAACGCGAAATAAGCCAATGGGAAGCGATGGATATTGATACTGAACACACATTAGCAGAACTCACAATGGCTGTAGATGCAATCAACAAAATAGTACGACTGTGGGAAGTAAGTAGCGACGAAGATAAACGAGGACTAACAACTATCATATTTGAACGCATCGTATTCGATTTAGATCAGCAACAAATTGTAGATTTTAGACTAAAGGCATGGATGGAAAAATACTTCATGCTACGGGTAAACGAACATGAAACTAATGGCGGGAATGATAGCGGTAGTGTTACTATAAATCGTCGTCAGAGTAAAACAGGTTCGATTCCTGTCGGGGGCAAATCCGTACCCATCATTTCGGACTACCTCTCATGCTCACGCTTGGGAAAGTAGTCGCTCGGCTAGAATTTTTAGATGGAAAACATCGACCGGTTTGGTAACAAACAGATCAGCTAAAGACGATATTTCGGAATTCATCGCTGGTGCGTTACTTGTAACGATAATTGTTTTAACATCCGAAAACCGGTCTTCCTGCTTGATGTGTCTCAAAACCTCTAATCCCGACATCCCCGGCATGTTAATATCCAAGATCATTAGGTTAGGGGTGTTTGCCGATAGGTACTTTATCGCCTCTATCCCATCTTTCACAAGATGGATACTGTCAGTCAAATCGACAAATATCGTGCGATAAATTTCTTGCATATCGGTGTTGTCTTCGGCGATGAAAATCTGCTTATCGGATGTCATATAATCACTTCTGAACCATTGCTTCTAAGCGCACAATGAACTCATGAGGGTCGATTGGTTTGGGAAAATACTCATCAAACCCTCTTTGATAAACTTTTTCAGCAAGTTTATCCGAATGGTAAGAGGTCATAGCGGCAACAGCAATATCGTGTTTAGGGTCATGCTCGCGAACTAAAGCCAAAATATCCCACCCATCGGCATTGGGCATAGCAAGATCCGTCACAACCGCTTGCGGATGTAAGTTCCGCAATAAATCACCGCACTCCCTCGCACTGCTTACCCCATGTGCTTCGATTCCATAGTATTCGAAAACGGTGAGGATCACTTGGAGATCGTCGTAGTTATCTTCGACGACAATGACACGCCAGTCTCTTTTAATCATATTTTATCTACCAGTCTGTTTGTGCTGAAGAGTTGTTTCCATTGTCGATATGAGCTGCTCAACGTTATATGGCTTGGAAACGTACTCATCAAATCCTGCATCCAAGACTTTAGCCTTGTCTCCATCCATAGCGTGTGCGGTAACTGCAATAACCGGAACATGGGCTAATTGAGGCATTTTCCGGATCTGCTTTAACATATCCCAGCCATTCATAACCGGCATCGAAAGGTCAAGCAAAATGATAGTGGGTACGGTTTCGCGCAGTAATGCTAAACCGCCTTCTCCATCGTTCGCAATTCGCACGGTCGCCCCATGATATTCAAGCATCGTTTGGGCAATCATTACATTGTCATAGTGATCGTCGACGATCAACACCGTCCACTTGTCAAGAAGCAATTGCATCTATTTTCTCCTCAACAGTTTCGACGACGGTGTAGGATGTTTCAATAGGCAATAAGATCGTAAACTCTGTACCCTGTCCCGATTCGCTCCTCAACGTAATACTGCCCCCCATCATAACCACTAATCGGCGTACAATTGATAAGCCCAAACCCGTACCTGTTTGTTGATTGTTGGCACTCGCTTCTACTTGCCGGAACTCATCAAACACCACATCATGTAAATGGGGGGGAATACCGATACCGGTATCAATGATGCTGATCCGCCATACATGGTCATTGGCTTTTTGTACTCGTAATGTGACCGATCCAGCCTTTGTAAACTTAATCGCATTCGACACCAAGTTAGTGATAATTTGCTTAATACGCATTTCATCACCAATGATCGTTTCCGGTAAAGTCTTATCAATACTGATCGAAAAATCGAGACCTTTATCAGTTGCCAGTACACGATTTTGTTTTTCAATATCATCGAACAATGCGTGAAGATTAACAGATTTTGCGACCAGTTCCATACGCCCCGCCTCGATTTTGGACACATCGAGCAAGTCATTAATCAGTCGCAGCAAATCTTTAGCATTCAACAGAACGCGCTCTTGAAAGACTTTTGCTTTTTCGGGAAGTTCCCCGGCCATACCGTTAAGCTGCAATTGCGAATATCCCAAGATAGCATTCAGTGGTGTACGAAGTTCATGCGACATATTCGCAAGAAATTCGCTTTTCAGCCGATTGGCTGTTTCTGCGTCGCGCTTCGCCATTTCCAAAGCCGTATTCGTTTCTCGTAAGCGATTCGTTTGTTCTTCAAGACGACGCAGTGTATGTACCCGAACCGCATGAAAGATGACCGCTAAAGCAGTAGCCGCAAACAACCCAAAACTATATGACTGTAGATTGGATATATTTGTCATCAGAGCAACAGTCAGAAGCCATCCAACCCAACCAAAAACAATTGTAAATGTTAGCCAACGCCACGACACTAGAAAAATCGCAAACCCAACAATAGCGAGCATCATGTTATTCGTAGTCTGAATATCATTGGTTACATACAGCGTTGACCAACCATTAATCAGAACCAGTAGTGCAATGCCTACCCCAAGTGGATTTGCCCATCGAACTGGCAGTGAATACCGTTTTAGTATGATATACAGTGCGATCAGAGGTATCGCCGAAAAGCCATCAATAATAATTAATGGGATTTCAAGTTCGGGTGACACCGTAAACAAATGTAGGAAGGTAAACAACAGATACATGATGCTCAGACCGGGTGTGATCGTTATCAAACTGTTATACGTAATACGGTCAAAAGCGTCCTTGTACGATGCGGACGACACGACAGGCGCGGGTGAATCAGACATAGTGTTTTGCATGGCAACCACAGTTTTGAGGCTTAACCTCATCTCTCCTTTGAGATATGGAACATATCTGAGACATGCTCTGCAACTGACAATATTATCATTGTACAACTAATCACAATCTGAAAATCATGATGATATTCAGATATATTTCAAGTATTACACATGATCGCGTGCAATACCGTAAATGTGCAATTGTTTTAACTAAATCCAACCTCGATTAAACTTAATCGCGCTTTTTATTTGTTCCCACATAATCGAACAATCTTATTTAATGCCTATTCACTTTCCTTTCGTCGAAGCGATAGCCAGAAGATTATCCGCTCTTACAATCAACCTTTACCCTCGCCCTCTATCAAATCCTAATCAGGGGAAAATCGACACTTAATCAAACGTGTAGACCCACTCCCTAATCTTCCGATACCATCTGCCTCATCTATTCACTTGCATATCACAGCAGGAACAAACCAATGGCAGCAATCGGATTATTCTTCGGCAGCAGTACCGGACACACCGAAGACGTGGCTTACGAGATGAAAACAGAATTCGACAAACTGAATCCTGAACTGGTGGACATTCATAATATTGGTGCAACATCCGTTGAACAGTTCATGAGCTATGAATATTTAATCTGCGGTATCCCCACATGGAACACAGGCCAACTGCAAGACGATTGGGAGTTTTTCCTGCCTAAAATCGTGGATGCCGACATGACAACCAAACGCATCGCAATCTTCGGGTTGGGCGACCAAAACGGCTACGGGTTCAACTTTTTGGATGCAGTGGGCCTATTGGCAGAAGCTTTTCTTGAAAAAGGGGCGGATATTATCGGGTTATGGTCAACAGACGGCTACCAGTTCAACGAGTCACTAGCCGAGTATGAGGGCAAATTTCTTGGGCTGGGGATTGATGAAGATGGGCAACCGGAACTCACCACCTCAAGAATTAAGCAGTGGACAGTGCAGGTGCTGAAAGAATTCAAGATCCAGCAAGAGGTTGTGTCATGAATCAACCCTGTTTTCAGATCATTGCCCAACTCTCCCAATATCGAACCGTACTGCACTACCCGCAGCATCAGATGGTCCGTGTGATATGGAATAATACAACCTTGCGTTTTGATGAGCCAAGATTCATGCAGCTAATCGAATTCATCAGCCAAGCCACGCTTGAAAATATGAATATCGCCAGCGATCAAAATCGGCTTATACAAACCGATGATGGCTGTATTGAGCTTTGGGTAGGTGAAAGTGGGCTTCACCTACTTCCCTTTGATTTCTTAATGCTTTCCAGCATGTTATGGTCGGCCTTAGAAGCGCTAGCCCCATCCGAAGTGCCTCAATCGGCGGCACCTCAGCAACCTGAACAGGTTACAACGCAGGAAAAACCTAAACGGCCTCGTTTTTCGCAAAATTAACCAGTAGGTAGCGTAAAACCGTCAGGAATGGAGTTAGTTAGGAATTGAGCATCACAACCCGGAAACCAATCGTGAAGTAACGATACACGGGGTCTAACTTGAAGTGGAACGTGTTCTTAGCGCGTTCAGACGAACCCAAAAATGAACCGCCACGAACAATGTAATTGTTGGTAGGTGGAGCAGCCGGCAATATGCCTGTTGTGCTAGGCGGTTGAGCAACGTGTTTCGTTAGGCACCATTCCCAAACATTGCCCGCCATGTCATAAACCCCGTAAGGGCTTGCGCCCTGTGGATATTGGCCGACAGGTGTGGTTGCCTTAATACCGGACTCGCTGGTATTGCAAAAAGTCTTATCAAACTTCGATCCCCACGGGTAGCGATTGTTCGTATCGCCCTGTGCGGCACGCTGCCACTGCTGTTCGGTTGGCAGTGTAATTTTGTGTCCTGTCTTTGCACTGAGCCACAAGCAGAAGGCCATCGCCTCATACCAGCAAACATATCCTCTAGGCATATCCTTCTTATCCGCGAACTTCGGGGCAAGCGGTTTAGGGTGCGACTTATGCCACTCACAGGCTTCTGTCGAAAAATTCCACCATTTGTCGTTCACATATCCGTCTGGAGCATCAATGAAGGCCTGATACTGCTCATTTGTGATCGGGAACTTACTAATTTTGTAAGACTCAACATGATAGATAACCCGCTTGCGCTCCCGCTCGATAACCACCTCACCCGCCGGAATATCACACCAAACAGGAACGGTCGGCATCAAACACAGTGCAGCTAAACCATCAGGGTCGTAGTCAGGAAAGTCTTTCCGAAAATCATTGAACGCTTTACAACCGATATGAAAAGTACGCTGCCGCTTAATCAATGCCACAATCGGGCGATATTCGCGTTCAGCGTTACGGAGATAAGCCTGCTTTTCGAGCGCCGCCTCAGCTTCCTTAATAACCGCGTTTAAGTCGATGAACTTAGAAGCATAGCCACTTTCCTGTGCAGTCTTTAGGAGGTAGACCGCACGGTCAAAATTACCCACTTCAAGCGCTTCCGCAGCTTCGTCGATAACATTTTCCTCATCGAGTGCTGGCGGTTGGGTAGTCGCACCGGGTAATGCTGCTACAGGCGCAGGTGAGGGTTTAGGATCACGTTCGGCTAAGTGGATCGCATTCAGAAGTTGTTTGACTGCACGAACATCAATACCGTGACTAAAGTCGGCATATTGGATGTCCTTCAAATCACCTTCGAGCGGTGCATTCGGGTGAATAAGGACGGGGAATATATGCTTTCCTAAGCGGAGAGCGATTTCAAATTCTTGCTTGCAATATTCGGATGTAACCGACTCTTTAGACAGAAGGTACACAAAACCATCGCACCACGTCAGCCGCTTGAGAATCTCTTCCCACCATTTCTGACCGGCTGCGATTCGATGATCGTACCAGACATCATGAACATCTAGGGTTTCCATGATTTGCTGGCAAAAAGATTTATCCACCCTTGCATAGCTTACAAATAATCGCATATCGTATCGCTCGTATTCAAAGCACTCATTCTCACTGTAGGTCTATTACTTTTATGCACGGTATTAAGAATAGGTATATTACATTATTGTAACCCTATATTTCATTACCTCATGCTTTTTGTGATATACCATGCTATTCTCATCATACTATGGTCGAAACTATTCAGTGGTTAAGAAGCGCCTTTTATCCCACAGGCCGGAATTTTTCATGGATTCTTCGTATTTGTGCTGTTTATTTATGTCTGTCTTCTCTTTCGGCAGTACCAGCTCGTGCGCCGCTTGAGACTCAACAAACGGTTGAAACCCTAAAGCCAATGGTTTGTGTTCACACACGCCTCATCGATGAAGTCTATGAGTGGAAAATTCAGCGTTCATTACAACTTGTGCGGGAAATGGGAGCGACAACCATCGTTGAGTTTTTTCCTTGGGCATATGGTGAACCAGCTCGGGGACAATATAGTTGGGCATCATTCGACCGCATCGTCCGCCACGCGAAAAATCAAGGACTGCAAATCATTGCTCGTATGGGACTTGTACCCGAATGGGCGCGCCAAGAAGATGATGTCCAAACCACATTAAATTACCTCCCGGAAAAATCTTTTCAAGATTTCAGTAATTTTGTCGCTGCCTTTGCCCAACGTTATGCAGGGACGGTTGACCATATCATCATCTGGAACGAACCGAACCTGTCGTTCGAATGGGGGTATCGTCCAGTTGAAGCTGCCGGATATGCAAAGCTGTTAGAAGCCGTTTACGTACCCGCACACACAGCGAATCCAAACATCGTCATTTTAGCCGCTCCATTAGCGCCAACCCTTGAACCAGAGGGCAGCCCAAATGGATTAAACGATATATTATATCTTAAAAATCTTTACGAGGCAGGTGCCGCACCTTATTTCGATGCTTTAGCGATGCATACCTATGGCTTTACCGAAGCACCGGAAGCCATTCCATCAGCGACTGACCTTAATTTCCGGCGGGCAGAACTCCTGCATCAGGTCATGTTGGAACATGATGACCCGCAAAAACCGGTATATATCACCGAAAGTGGTTGGAACGACAATCCCCGCTGGACGAAAGCCGTGCGTCCCTCGCAGCGGGTAGCTTATACGGTAAATGCCTTTCAGTGGGCAGAAAATAATTGGCCGTGGTTAGATAAACTTTGTCTATGGGTTTTGCGGTATCCGGCAAATACTCGCAGTTACCCTGATAACTTCGCACTCATCACGCCCGATTTCGAACTCACCCCTATTTACTACGCTGTTCAAGCCTACGCGCGGGGAAAAGAAGAAAGCAGTCAACTGTGGCTACCCGCGCCCGTACAATAACATCTGGTGCGATAGCTCTTAGTCTCTTGCTGTGGATATGGGTGCTTGCGGGTACCCTTTTCGTGTTGAGATGGCACTCAGTTATTCGCCCCGGTGCGCCTGTTAAAGAACTATTCCCCTACGGTGAAATTCGGATCGGTGTAGATGCCAGCTACCCGCCATTTGCTACAGCTACAGCCGACAGTCTTTTTGGGGTTGATATTGATCTTGGGATTGCACTTGGAGAAAAATTGAATATTCCGGTTCGCTTCATCAATATGGGCTATGATGGGCTTTATGACTCGTTGAAGATCGATCAGGTCGATATGCTCATCTCCGCGCTGCCCATCGACTACTCACGCAGCAGCGATGTCCTCTATACAGTACCGTACTTTAACGCCGGTCTCATGCTCATCACCCCTGAAGTACAACCGATCACAACAATGGATAATTTAAGCGGGCATTCATTAGCGTTTGAATTTGGCTCGGACGCGAATTTGTTCGCCCGCGACTGGTTACGGCGAATTGACCCTTATGTTTTGATGCCTTATGAGACCCCTGAAATCGCCCTTGATGCTGTTCGCTTAGGCGACAGTAATGCCGCATTGGTGGACGCGATCAGCGGTCGGCTTTATTTACGCCAACATAAGGCATTTGAAACTGTAGAAACACAGGTGAGCGATACTCTTTTCGCAATCGCCCTCAGCACACAACGTGGAAATACGTGGCGCACCGTCAACGAAGCCCTTAAAGAAATGATCGACGCTAAACGAGTGGATGAAATTCTCAATCGGTGGCTTTAGGCGTAAGCAGCTCTTCCGCCAGCAGTCGATAGGCAGCGGCACCGGGGCTTTCCGGCGCGTAATCAATGACCGACTTTCCAGTATGGGGAGCATCCGCGACATGCGAATCAAAGGGAATATGGGTATTAAATACCTGCCCCGGTAGTAAAACGCGCATATCCGCAAGAATCTTCGCCGTAAATACTGATTCACGATCAAAAAAGGTTGGTAAGACCCCGCGCAGCATCAAATCCGAATTTCCCATGCCTTCACGCACATGGCGGATGATGTCCTGTATGGCCTTGATGCCGTGCATCGCTCCGTAGTTGCATTGAACGGGGATAATCAGTTGGTCAGCCGCAAACAACGCCGCAACCGTCAAAACATTTAGCCCGGGCGGCGTATCGATTAGAATAAAATCGAACGTAAATTGGTGTTCTCGTAGGCCACTACGCAAACGACCCAATGGGTGCTGTTCCTGTACCATGCGAATTGCGGCTGTGGCTAAATCGACGCTGCCGGGCAGTAGCGCAACCAACGAACTAATCGTTTGCATGACCCGCACCAAAGAGATCTCAGGGTACATCAGAAGTGAATAACTGCTGCGCTGCAAACGGTAGGGGTCAAAGCCCATAAACGTGGTCAAGCTGGCTTGGGGGTCTAGGTCAACCATTAAAACGCGCTTGCCGCGATTGGCGAGTGCCAACCCCAAGTTAAGCACGGTGGTGGTTTTGCCTACCCCACCTTTTTGGTTAGCAATCGCAATTGTCTGGGTCACGCACACATCCAAATGGTAAGAGGGAATAAAAGCGATTATACCCCAAAAGGCTGGATTGTTGGCTTATGAACCATTATACTTTGCGAACTATGCATATTGGGATTGACACACGCCTCACTTATTACCGCACTGGCGGCATCAGCACGTATATGCGGCGGCTGGTGACTGCGCTCGAATCACTTGATCTTGAAAACCAGTATACGGTGTTCCAAAGCCGCAAGTCACGAGAAAGCATCGCACAGCGCTTCCAGACGGTGCAGTTATGGACACCCTGTCACCATCGCTTCGAGCGAGTTGCGCTATCGGTCGAGTTAGCCCGTTTCGGGTTAGATGTTCTTCACAGTCCCGACTTTATCCCACCGCTGCGGGGTGCGCGGCATCATGTTATCACGGTCCATGACCTGACGTTTATGCATTACCCTCAGCATCTGACAGCCGATGCCCGCAGTTACTACAACGACCAAATTGAGTCTGCTGTAAAACAAGCTGTTCACATTCTGGCCGACAGCGAGGCGACAAAATCCGACCTCGTGACGATGCTGCACGTGCCAGCCGAAAAAATTGCGGTACATATGCTCGGTGTTGATGAACGTTTCCAAGTTTTGGGCAAAGAAACTCTAGAAGCGACACGTATTCAATTCAACCTTCCCGATCAATACATCTTGTTTGTAGGGACGTTCGAACCACGAAAAAACATCCTTGGGTTGCTACACGCATACAAACTCTTGCGTACGGACTTACCAGATGCACCGCCTTTAGTTTTGGTTGGTCGGCGCGGGTGGTTATTTGACGAAACCATGCAAAAAATCGCTGAGTTAGGGCTAGATAAGCACATTTTGTGGCGCGAAAATATTGATGATAAGGATTTACCTGCTGTCTATAATCTTGGCTCGATACTTGTGCTCCCCTCCTTCTACGAAGGTTTTGGCTTTCCGGCGCTGGAAGCGATGGCCTGTGGCACAGTACCGATTGTTAGCAACCGTTCTTCGTTACCGGAAGTTGTCGGCGATGTTGGCCTTCAATTTGACCCTGATGATCCGTTCGCTATCAAACAGGCCATGTACCGCGTACTGACGGATGACACATGGCGGGAAGATCAACGCCAACAAGGGCTAGCCCGGGCAAAAACCTTTCGATGGGAAACAACAGCTCAAATCGCACTCAATACTTACCGCATGGCAGCAAACGGATGAAGATACTTTTCGTTACAGCAAGTTTCCCCTACCCTCCACAGCAAGGTGGCGCACTCCGCACTTACGGCCTGCTGCACGGCTTACACCAAGCGGGGCACGAACTAACGTTACTTAGTTTCAGCAGTTCTGTGAATACGCCCGTAAGCGAGACACCGCTCGCGGCCTTTTGCAAACAAATCGAGATTATTGAAGCACCGCAACGTACCAAAACACAGCGCATACGGGACTTGTTTCTATCCACACAACCGGACATTGCTCGACGTTTATATAGCGAACCATTTGTTGAAGGTCTCAAGCAGATTATTACTGCCAACCACTTTGACATCATTCAGTTTGAAGGTATCGAAGTCGCTTGTTACCTGCCCATCGTTCGACAAATGGGTGTCCAAAGTAAGTTGGTTTATGATGCCTTTAATGCCGAAGCTGCGATGCAGTACGCGATTTACCAAGTCGATAGTCAAAATCCACGACGCTGGCCTGCCGCAGCCTATTCGCTCGTCCAATCGCGCCGGATTGCTCAATTTGAACGGATATTATGCCAACAAGCCGATCTCGTAATTGCGGTATCGCCAGAGGACGCAGCCCAACTACAACACTATAGCCCGAAGCAGCGTATCCCTGTTGTGGCGAATGGTATTTTTGTCAGCGACTATGAGACTGCGCCATCCGAACTCGATTTGGGTGAACATTCGCTCATGTTTACCGGAAAAATGGATTACCGACCGAACGTTGATGCGGCATTATGGTTTTCGGAGCAGGTGCTACCGGCAGTTCAACAGAAAATACCCGACACCAAGTTTTATATCGTGGGGCAGCAACCCCACCGTTCGTTGGAAAATTTGCGTGATAACCCCACGATTGTTGTCACCGGTTGGGTTGAAAGTGTCTTGCCTTATCTCAAGAATGCCCAACTCTATGTTGCACCCCTCCGTATGGGCAGCGGAACACGCCTCAAAATTCTCGAAGCGATGGCTGCGGGGGCGGCTATTGTCGCGACCTCGATTGCAGCCAGCGGGTTAAAACAAACAAGGGATTCCGGTATTCAGGTTGCTGATACGCCGGATAGGATGATCGAGAATATCAACCAACTTTTGCTCGATCCTCTGAGACGGGCTGAACTCGGCAGCGCGGCGCAACAATACGTCCGGCAGTATTACGATTGGGCGGTGATTATCCCGAACTTATTAGCCGCGTATGAGGCCATACACAGTGGATAGAGAAGCACTTGTCATCCGCAACCGGACGATGGCAGAAGCCTTTCACAGCACACCTCTTAAGCACCAAGCAAGGCGGGCACTGCTCAACTTCGCTTCTCATATTCCGATTCCGTATGCGCGGCACAGTGACTCGAACCGTGTCCTGCTCATTCGCCCTGACCATCTTGGTGATGTACTGCTTACTTCTCCAGCAATACGGGCGTTAAAACAAGCTCAACCGCAGCTTGAACTTCACGCGCTGGTTGGGCCGTGGGCAGCGGACGCAATCGCCAATTTCCATGAGATTGACCTCGTACTCACCTTAGCCTTTCCCGGTTTCAGCCGCACCCCTAAAACTAACATACGATCCCCATATCAACTGGCGATGTCCACAGCTAACCATGTGAGGCGGCTCGGTTATGGGAGTGTGGTTCTGATGCGGCCTGACCACTGGTGGGGAGCATTAGTCGCAAAACTGGCTGGCATTCCCGAACGGATTGGATACGACCTGCCCGATGTGAAACCGTATCTCACACAAGCCATTACCCCACAGCATGAACACGCCGTTATCCAAAATATGCGCCTGTTCGAGAAATGGGTTCCTGAGTACGACATCAAAACGCTTTCTAGCAACTTTGAGGTACACGATACCGACCGAGCGTATATCAACGGTTATCTTAGTGGATGGGGTATCGACAATAATGCCTCAATCTTCTGTATCCACCCCGGCACAGGTACGGCGGTTAAACACTGGACGGAGGAAGGCTGGGCACAAGTGGCAGACATCCTGACCGAGCAACTGAACGCAAAGGTAATTTTTACGGGTGGAGATAGTGAACTTGGTTTGGTACAGCGAATCACGAGCCAAATGAAGCAGCAGGCGATCATTATGGCGGGCGACACACGGGTTGGGCAGCTCGCGGCGTTGTTCCGGCGGGCTAAAGTGGTACTTGGGCCGGACAGCGGCCCGTTACACCTTGCGACCACTGTCGGCACCCCAACCGTGACATTATTTGGGCCGGCTGACCCCGTTGAATTCGCGCCGTGGGGGCCAGCCGACGAACATATCGTACTCACCACCAGTATTGGTTGTCGGCCTTGCCGTGTCATCGACTGGTCAGGCGACGACCTTCAAAACCATCCGTGTGTACGAGAGATTACCGTCGCGCGGGTGTTGGACGCGGCACGGCGGGTTGCAAACGACCGTTAATCAGGAATAACGATTTTATCTAATCCGGCTTCAGGTACTGGATAACGCGGGTTCATGTCCTCCAACGCACCGACGATTGCTCTGGCTACTACCACATCCCGATACCATTTATGGTTGGAGGGGACGATATGCCACGGAGCGCTGTCGGTGTTACAGTTTTCCAGCATGGCCTCGTAGGCTTCCATATAGGCAGCCCACTGCTCGCGCACCGGTAAATCGCCAGAGGAAAACTTCCAATGCTTTTTGGGGTCAGCCAAACGCGCCAGCAGACGTTCTTTCTGTTCCTCCTTGCTGATGTGCAAGTAGAACTTCAAAATGCGTGTAGCGGAGGCAGCGAGGTTCGCCTCGAAGTTATTGATATGGTCGTAGCGGGCTTTCCAGATGGGCTTCGAAACGAGATTGTTGACCCGAACAATCAGCACATCCTCATAATGACTGCGGTTGAACACACCAATATAGCCCTTCCCCGGTGTGTGTTTATGGACACGCCAGAGGAAATCATGGGCAAGTTCTTCGGACGTGGGGGCTTTGAAAGATGTGACCTGTACGCCTAGTGGATTAACGCCGGAGAACACACTGCGTATGACCCCATCCTTGCCACCGGTATCCATCGCTTGAAAGACGATTAAGAGCGATTGTTTCCCTTCAGCGTAGAGGCGTTCCTGTAGCTTTTCGATCTTCGCTTTGAGTTTGTCGACTTCTGCCTCGGCGGAGGCTTTATCAAACCCCTCGTGATAGTCGGGGTCATATTGAGTAAGTTGAACTTTACTGCCGGGCCTCGGTGTAACCTTGTACTTTGCCATACCATTCCTTTAAGCGCTTACCATTCGGCGAATACTGCCATTTAAACGCTATTTTTGCATAAATTGCAAGATAATCCGCCGAAATAGCAGACGGGACGCTCCCGTGCAGCCGCTGAATTGACATTTTATGGCGGCGGAAGTGAGGGAACAAGGCGCTGAAATGACACACTTGCAGCAGTAGTAAGGGAGCAATCCGCCGCCGTGCCATTTGGGTGCCGCCGCTGTCATTGCAATACGGTTGAACCCAGAGGCGCAGAGAAAGGCAGACAAGAATAACAAAACGCAAAGGCACAAGGAAGCAAAGACGCAAAGCTATTCATTTAAACCGCCCAGAACAGACAGAGAAAACATTTTTACCACAGAGACACAGAAGGCACAGAGGGTAGGACTACATTAAGTGGTGGATGCTGGTTTTAAACCCTCACCCCCAGCCCCTCTCCCTCAGGGCGAGGGGAGAAAAGGCCGAAAGTTGGCTTATGACGATTTTTTTCGCTTGAAAACCAGTTCCACCGTTTAGTGTGGTGCTACCGCACAGAGAAACACAAGAGATTATAGCACAAATTTTCTTATTTGATCGTTCGAATTTTCTAACTTTTGACAGCAATCAAGATAAGAAAATTGTTCATTTCTTGATAATTTAAACATGTAGCGTTTGCAAAAGTTGCTAAAACAGACATCAATTCCTAAAATCACTCTGCAAAGTTATATTCAGGTTTGTGTTTATAAGGGAGTCAATTGTGTCGAGTATTCCTGAAGTGATGCGTGTTCCTCACTTTATTGGTGAGGGGAAAATTACTACTGTCGAAAAGCCGGTACCACAACCCGGTGATGGGCAGCTTTTGATCGAGGTCAAGGCGAATGCGCTGTGCATAGGCATTAAGCTAAGGAATTTTCAGGGACAAAATCACTCAATAATGCTGTTCGCAGTCGAATTTTGGAGCGCCTTGAGTGCGCTTGTCCGGTTGGTAGCATGATGGCTTTAGCCTCATGCGGCGCAAACAGTCAACTCGTTACCTGAATATCCTCGTCAAAATAGCTTAGCTTAATGCCTATGAATGCGCTGTGCGGCTCCGAGCGCGGACAATTTTATCAAGGAAGCGGGGTTACGCCGGGGCATGAAGCCGCAGGAATCGTAGTGGCGGCTGGCGCGAACACCCAAACACCTGTCGGTACGCACGGCGTTGTTTTCCTGATGGACTTTTGTGGTGATTGCCGCAACTGCCGCCGGGGTTATACCGACCAATGCTTAGATAAACGGGCCGATATGGGTTTTAGCCACGACGGTGGTTACGGCAAATATGAACTCGTCCATGAGAACATTTTCTTTCCAGTCGACAAGGACATCTCACTGACCGATGCTACCCTGCTCCTCGATGTGATGGGGACGAATGCACACGGCATCGCGCGGGCGCATCTGGTACGGCCGGACATTGAGTCGGCTGCTGTAGCAGGTGCAGGGCCGATTGGCCTCGGCATGTTAGCGATGGCGAAGATTATTCTTGGTCAAGATGTACCCGTGCTCATCTCGGACGTTGTGCCGTGGCGGTTGAAATTGGCGGAACAACAGGGCGGTTTGCCGGTGAACCTGAAAGAACGCTCTTTTGAGGAAGGAATGCGGTTCCACGGGTTGACAGAAGTTGATGCGGCATTCGATACCAGTGGTAAAGGTGCGGCG
>Ga0209460_1001316_pt1 | contig 14880 bp, 13 predicted proteins | sample EBPBio132013_DNA_FD_185868 | JGI IMG/M metagenome (GOLD analysis project Ga0209460, IMG submission 185868) | Wastewater treatment Type I Accumulibacter community from EBPR Bioreactor in Madison, WI, USA - Reactor 2_5/13/2013_ DNA (SPAdes)... | ecosystem: Engineered > Bioreactor > EBPR >...
TTCGTCCCCAGGTTTCTCTGGTGAATGGAAGATGGTTCAAGCCGGGACAGATGGAAGTCGTTGTGGGTAACCGTATAGCCGAAGGGTTTGAAAATATTGAACTGAACGGTCAGATTGAAATCGGTTCAAAAAAATGGACTGTAGTTGGAATCATGGATGCAGGGAAAACCGGATTTGCTTCTGAAATCTGGACTGATGCTGAACTGATACTTAATGAATTCAACCGCCAGAATGCATTTTCAAGTTTCACGTTTCGGCTTGCCAATATGAAAGATTTTGAAATCATCAAAACAAAAATCGAAAATGAAAAACGGCTGCAGGAACTTGAGGTGAAACAGGAACAAAAGTTTTATCTTGAACAGTCAGAAATGATGGCTGGATTCATTAAAGGGCTTGGTCTTGTGATCACCATCATTTTCAGTTTTGGTGCAATGATCGGTGCTATGATTACCATGTACGCTGCCGTTGCAAACCGGACGGTTGAAATCGGAACGCTTCGTGCGCTAGGTTTCCCCAGAAGAAGTATTTTGACTGCATTTTTGATTGAAGCCATGGCGCTTTCTCTGATAGGAGCTGCTGCGGGTCTTGCACTTGCCTCGCTTCTTGGTTTTGTTTCATTTTCAACGACCAATTTCGGCACTTTTTCTGAATTGGCATTCGGATTTTCACTCAGTCCGGAAATTATTGGATATACATTCCTTTTTGCCATTGTGATGGGAATTTTTGGTGGATTTCTTCCTGCAGTACGTGCTTCAAAAATGAATATTGTGAATTCATTACGGGCAGGTGGCTGAGTTTTTAATTTGGTCCGCATTGTTCTATTTTGCTAGGACAGGCGGACCTTTATTGTTTTTCTGAACCTAAAACTTTCTGATAATAGACAGTATCCCGAAAAAAATGTATTTTTATCCCGTTATCATTTGAAAAAGTTAACAGGTAATCATTTTTTATCAATTAACAATTTTGAATTTAATTTGCGTTAATCCCGTTTCCAGAACTTATTGTCATTTGGTATCTAATAGGATTTTATCATGAAAAAATTGCTGGCACTTTTATTAATTGCTTCATTTGGCGGGTTTTGGGGTTGTTCTGATGATCCTGAAAAAGAGGAAGCAAAAATCGATCCTGTCAAAACTTATGAGCAACTGAAAACAGAGGCAAACACCTCGATGGAAACAGTATTTGCCTCAATGTCTCAGGCAAATGTGACAGACCCGGTTCAGCTCGGAGATTTTGATTTTGATTCACCCAGGAAACTTTATGAAGAACTTAAAAGTCAGCGGCCGGATGACAAAGATGTTCGGGTAAGTTTGGCAATGTGCCAAATGCTTTCCTTATACCGTGATCCCGTTTTTAAAGTATTTCTGATTCAACTCAATGAGAATGGTGTTTTCAGTGTTCAGAATTCTGATATTCCGCTTTCACTTGGGTTTGTACCTTTCAATATTGGTTCCGTTCTTTCACAGGAAATGATGATCAACAGTATGTCACTGATGATTAAAAAGGGAGCAAAAAACCCTGATGATGTGGTTTTACTTCAAACTTATTTTCTAACGAAAATTATTCCGCAGATCTCTCAGTCAATTGAAAATTTTGAATTCGTTGAGAAATCTACAGGTTTTGAATATCAGTATGCCTTAACCGGTAAAATGATGGGTTTCCCGGCCTTACCTTCCCAATACATGGATAATACCGAATTTTATCTGATGGATGCCTATCTTGAATATCTCAGAAGCATTCTGTCTATGTATTGTATGATTGATTTTAAGAACTCAGATTTTACCGGTGTTGATGTTGATTCACTGCCGCCCTTCGACCCTAAAAACCCTGATATTACACCCTATTTATTTGTGACTCAGAAAGTCAAACTACGTTCTGACGGCTTAGTTAACGGACGGGTTTTTGTTAACGGGCAATTGAATTCAACCCGTGATATTATTTCCTCACTACTGTATCTTCAGAGTGAATATGATAATCAGCAGGATGATGTTATCAAAAAAAATCCGGAACTGAGTAACCAGAAAATATTCGAATTGATTCTCACCGCACAAGCTGGTTTGGCAAGGCTTGAAGAATTGCTTGGACCTGTTCTTGCAATGCTTTTAACCTATCGACCTTAATTTGCCCCGGTTTTCATTTTTTTCAAATATGAGATCAGACAACATTAGCTGGTCTCATGTTTTTTACCGTTTTGGCGGTAATCTGTTTGTTCGTTTTTTAAGAGTGACTTTTCTCGTCCCCGTTTTGCTAAGTTTCACTTTTCCTTCAGTTTTTGCTCAATCCTCTCTCAGTTTTTCTACTGACAATACTCTTCTTTATCATGAGAAAAGTTCACGGCAGGCCTGGGATATTTGGTTTACTGAATCAAAATTAAACGCTGGATTTCAAATCAGGAAAATTCCGGTTTCCCTCACCTTAATCCATCAGACTGATTATCTTTCTTTTTCAAATTTTCAGCAAAACCAAACGTTTACCCTTGAAAATAAATCGGAACTTTTTTCAACGGAACTCACTTTTCAGTGGGATCGGTTTAAAATTCAACCGTCCGGTTCACTCACCTTCGGAAATAACTCAACAAAACCGGGTGCGGCTCTTCTTTTAACCGTTAATATTAACCCTGCATTCTCTGTTTTCGGGGAAACTAAATTTCGACACCGGGCATATTCTCACACCTGGCAGGTAGACGACAGTAAACCTGAGTTTTCACAATGGGCGGCGATCACTGAATTCAAAGGTGGATTTTTATGGCATTTGAATTCTGGCTCAGCACTTTCAGGATGGTTTCAACAGGGGAAAAGTAAGATTTCAGGACATAATCAAACATTTAGGGAGCAGGGTTCTTATCAAAATCAGGAAGGGAAATTCAGTTTCAGATCTGGTTTAGCAAAATCCTGGTTCATTCAGTCTGATGGCCGGTTTTATTCAGGCCAGGGTCAACCGGAATGGTTGTATAAAAATTTTCCATTTTCAGGAATTGAATCCGGAAAGGTGACCTCCCATCTCTTCAATGCAGGACTGACAAAAGACATCACAGAAAATTGGAATTTGGGTGGAGGTGTGACTTACCGGGAGATGTCGCTTCAATCAGGAGGATTGCTGCAGAGTTTTCCGTTTACACCCGCTGTCATAGCACTTATTGGTGATTACTATTTTTTCTCAATTGATGGCATAATCCGCATTCCCGGTTTGAATCTCGAAACAACTTATAAAGCTGATAATTGGGGTTCTGCCCGTTTTTCAATTGGATGGCAACGTGCCCGTCCCAAATTAAAGATTCAAACCTGGGAACCCCTGTTTTTTTTAATTGGCAGGAAAAATGAAAGGAACACTCCCTTTTCCTATCAGTATGCCGATATTATTCCACTCGAAATCGATATTTCCTGGAACGTGAACGGGGTGATTATCGGATTGGATGCGAGTCAGCTTATCCCTGTTCATGCAGTTAAAAAAGCAGCTAAAACTTCAGGCGGATCGGGCTCAGGTGCACCTGTAAAATCAAATTCCGGGAAAACAGTATGGGGTGGAACGGAAGTTAAACTCTCAGCACTCTATACTTTTTAAAAGAAACTCCTCAGCAAACGATCCTGCTTAAAAATATATTAGCCCGCCATATTTTATCATTGTTAATCTGTTGTACGGCAGAATTGTGTACAAACAGAATAATGTACGGCATATATAAGCATTACAGTGTAAACTACATATTATATTTATTGAAATATAATAAAACAGTATAACGTGCGGTTGACAAAAACAAAATAATATTTTATTATTGCATCAGGATAAGGCAAAATGCCGAATATAATTTTGATAATAAAAAATAGACCGGACAAATAATTGTTTTTCCGTGTGGGGATGTGATGATGCTGGAACGATTACGACGAATAAGACGAATAAATAGTGAGAGAATTTCTGCAGCTGTTTTTACCCCGAATTTACCCGGCTTTGAATCCCGAATGACCTGTTGTTGTTGATCGCAACACCTGCCTAATCCATTTCCTGTTACTTTCCCTGAATTTAGTCTGATCCAAAAGGATTTGACTGGTTGCTACTCATTTATCGGAAAATCCATGTCTGAAAACCAGAAGCCAAATGATATTCTGAGTCTTTTAACTGCAGATCAGCGTGTTCAACGGATTGTTGACTTTTTCCCTGTTGACCGGATTGCAATTTCTTCCAGTTTCGGGACGTTCTCTGCCGGGCTGCTTCATCTCGTGACTAGAGTTTACCCCGATATTCCGGTTCTTTTCCTGGATACCGGTTTCCATTTTGAAGAAACCTTAAAATTCAGGGATGATGTAACTTCTTTGCTTGGTCTTAATCTGATCACGATCAAGCCTGTCATGACTAAAGAAAGACTATTCTCTGAACTGGGTGAGCATCCCTATAAAACGAATCCAACCAGATGCTGCCAGATTAACAAAGTTGACCCCATGGATCTTGTCTTAACTGATTATGATCTGTGGATTTCGGGTATCAGAAACAGTCAGACTTCAAACCGGACTTCACTTTCCATCCTGACAACAAACAACCGGAATCAATCCAAATTCCATCCCATTCTCGATTGGAATTCCAGGCAGGTTTGGGATTATTTACAGGAAAACCATCTGCCGGTTCATCCCCTTTTTGAAAAAGGATTTACCAGTATTGGCTGTGAACCTTGTACCTCTTTAGGGACAGGTGAAGCTGATGACCGTTCAGGACGCTGGGGTGGTGATAAAAATGAGTGCGGACTTCATTTATGAAACTGAAAAAGGGGATTTCCAGATTGAAATCGGGTGAAAAGGGAAAAGTATATCTGGTGGGCGCCGGAACCGGTGATCCTGAGCTGATTACGGTTAAAGCTCTCAGACTCATTCGCCAGGCTGACGTTATTGTTTACGATGCTTTACTTCCTCAAAGCCTCCTGGCAGAAGCAAAACCGTATGCAGAATTGGTCTATTGCGGAAAAAGATCAGGCAGGCACCAGCTTTCCCAGATTCAAATCAACCGAAAACTGGTTGAGTCGGCCAGTTCAGGAAAGATGGTTGTCAGGTTAAAGGGGGGAGATCCCTTGATTTTTGGCCGGGGTGGTGAGGAAGCCATTTATTTAAGTGAAAATGGAACACCTTTTGAGTTTGTCCCGGGTGTTTCTGCTTTGCAGGTTTGCTCTTCGTATGGGAAAATTCCGTTGACACATCGGGGTGTGTCTTCCGGTTTCATGGTTCTTTCCGGCGATTCGGCTTCACTTGCAGAATTGGATTTTAATCTGCTTGCAAAATTTAACGGAACACTGGTTTTCTTTATGGCACGATCAACTGCTGGTCAAATCTCTGCTCTTTTAGTTGAAGCGGGTGCCGACCGGAATTTACCTGTTGCATTTATCGAAAATGGCGGAAGTGCAGATCAGCGGGTTTTAACCGGTACGCTTGCGAAAATAAATGAACTCCACCCGCATCAGGAAGCTCCGGTTTTGCTGGTTATTGGGAAAACTGTGCTGCTTCACGACAGGCTGACTGAATCTGAAGCGATTCAATTTGCAGCTTCCGTTCGTTTATAATTTGAAATGATTGAACCGGTTTTGAAATAATGAAGGTGAATGATGGCAAAAATTAATGTTGAGGAATTGAAACTGAATTCTGATGGACTTCGGGGTGAGATTGTTTCTGAATTTTCAAATGAGAAACCGAATGTTACCGAAGAAACCTATCAGTTACTCAAATTTCACGGTATGTATCAGCAGGATGACCGGGACATTCGGAAACAAAGATCTTCACAGGGACTTGAACGTGCCTGGTCCTTCATGATCCGGTCCCGGGTTCCCGGCGGCATCATCACGCCGACCCAATATCTGGCTCACGATAAAATCAGTGACCAGTGGGGAAATCACACGCTCCGGATTACTACACGGGAAGCATTTCAGGTTCACGGCATTCTCAAAGGAAATGTAAAATCCGTTATCCAAACAATCAATCAGTCACTTTTATCAACGATTTCTGCCTGTGGTGATGTAAACCGAAATGTCATCGTCACAACTGATCCGGTAAAATCAGAAGTAAACCAGAAATTGCAGGCTCTTGCTGTAAAAATTGCGGACCATTTAACGCCAAAATCTACTGCCTACCACGAAATCTGGCTGGATGGTGAACCGGCACAAAAGGCAGTAGAAGAACCCATTTACGGGAAAACATACCTTCCAAGGAAATTTAAAATTGCTATTACGAAGGCCGGTGATAACTCAATTGATGTTTTCACAAATGATATCGGAATTGTGGCAATTTTGAGCAATGACCAGATTTTAGGATATAATCTTTATATCGGTGGCGGTTTAGGAAAAACCCACAATATGGAAGAAACCTTTCCCAGGTTGGCTGATCCGCTTGGTTTTGTAAAAGAAGAAAATATAATTGATGTCGTTGAAGCCATTGTAAAAGTTCAGCGGGATCACGGGAACAGAGAAAACCGAAAACTGGCCAGAATGAAATATCTGGTTGAATCAAAAGGTGTTGACTGGTTTCATGACCGGGTTGCTGAATTTACCGGTTTCAAACTGGATTCAATTGTACCGGTTTCAGAATGGATTTACCCCAAATTTCTGGGTTGGACGAATCAGCTTGACGGTAAATGGACGTACGGGCTGTTTGTTGAAAATGGACGGATTCTTGATAAAGAACATTTTCGTCTGAAATCGGCACTGAAGGCAATTGCGGTCAATTACAACGTTAGTTTCAGATTGACTGCAACCCAGGATATTCAGATCAGGGATATTCAGGAAAGGGATAAAAGTGCCGTCAGTGAATTGCTTGCAGATCATGGCGTTGGCTTCAGTGACTCGCATACTGAAACACGAACGGCTTCAATTGCCTGTCCGGCTCTTCCAACCTGTGGTTTGGCATTAACTGAATCTGAACGGGTCATGCCGGATATTATCTCCCTGATTGATAAAAACCTGGCTGAAGCCGGATTGCCTAACTTTCAGATTGTAACCCGGATGACCGGTTGCCCGAACGGATGTGCAAGACCCTATTCCGCAGAGCTTGCTTTCGTCGGGAAATCTGGAATTAACTATGAAATTCACGTTGGCGGAAGCCATAATGGAACCAGATTAACTCAAATCTACCAGGATTCGTGGCCGTCTTCCCGCTTTGATGAACTTTTTAAAGATCTGTTCACCCGTTTTGCTTCCGAAAGAAGTGAAAATGAAACCTTTGGAGACTGGTCCTACCGGTCTTTATTAAACAGGTAAGGACATGAATATGAAATCGAAACCAAAGACTCCGGCTTTTAAAATTGGTTTTAAAACAGCGTGCTTCAGTTTTCTCATCCTGGCAGTTTTCAGTGCATGCGGGAAAAGTGAAAATAATACACACAAACTCCTGAATGTTTCCTATGATCCAACCCGGGAGCTCTATCAGGAATATGATTCTGTTTTTGCAGCCTACTGGAAAGAAAAAACAGGTCAAATCATCGAAATCCATCAATCACATGGCGGTTCAGGCAAACAGGCACGGGCAGTTATTGACGGTCTGGAAGCGGATGTGGTAACTCTGGCTTTGGGCTTCGACATAGACAAGATTGCCGAAAAGGGCAAATTGCTTCCGCATGAATGGCAACAACGACTTCCAAACAACAGTTCGCCTTATACCTCAACCATTATTTTTCTGGTACGGAAGGGAAATCCGAAGCAGATAAAAGATTGGGATGATCTGGTGAAACCGGGTGTTTCTGTCATTACTCCAAACCCGAAAACGTCTGGTGGTGCACGATGGAATTATCTGGCTGCCTTTGGCTTCGCACTTGAAAAATTCCAGAATGATTCAACAAAGGCCAAAGCCTTTCTTGCGGATCTGTTCAAGAATGTTCCTGTTCTTGATTCCGGTGCACGTGGTTCTGCAACAACCTTTACCGAACGCAGTATCGGTGATGTCTTTATTACCTGGGAGAATGAAGCCTATCTGATTCTGAATTCACCTGATAAAGATAAATACGAGGCTGTTTATCCTTCCGTCAGTATTCTGGCTGAACCACCGGTAGCAGTCGTTGATTCAGTAGTGGCAAAACATGGAACTCAGGAGGTTGCCAAAGCTTATTTGGGCTATCTCTATGAGAAAACCAGCCAGGAAATAATTGCAAAATACTATTACCGCCCGATAAATCCGGAAATTGCAGAAAAATATAAAACTCAGTTTCCGGCTCTGCGATTGTTTACCATTGATAAAAATTTCGGTGGCTGGAAGGCGGCACAAAAACTTCATTTTAGTGATGGCGGAGTTTTTGATCAGATTTATAAACCGACTGAGAAAAAGTAAACGTCAGATTATCCTTCATTTTTAAATGCTTTCAGGTCAAATTTATGTTCGGATTGAAAAAATCATTTTCGGTTCACAAAGGGTTCGGGTTAACACTCGGTATTACCCTTTTTTATTTAGGCCTGATGCTGATTATTCCGCTTTCTACGCTTTTTTTTAAAACCTTTTCCCTGACGTGGGAATCGTTCTGGGCAACAGTAACTGATGAACGGGTGATGAAAGCCTATCAGGTCAGTTTTGGAACTGCATTTCTGGCTGCGGGAGTTAATCTGATTTTTGGGACACTGATTGCGTGGGTTCTGGTGCGGTATCAATTTTTTGGAAAAAGAATTCTGGACGCACTGATCGATTTCCCTTTTGCTCTTCCAACTGCCGTTGCGGGAATCTGTCTGACTACACTTTTTGCCGGTTCCGGCTGGGTAGGACACTATCTTGAACTCGCCGGAATACAGGTTGTTTTTACCCAATGGGGAATTGTCATTGCACTGATTTTTATTACCCTTCCTTTTTCGGTGAGAAGTATTCAGCCGGTTCTTGAAGATTTAAATCCGGAGGTGGAAGAAGCTGCAATCAGTCTGGGTGCAAACCGGTGGCAGCTTTTTTCCAGAATTATTGTTCCTGAACTTCTGCCAGCAGCCTTTGCCGGATTTACACTTTCTTTCGCACGTGCCCTGGGTGAGTACGGATCTGTTGTATTTATTTCTGGAAACCTGCCTTTCAAAACAGAAATTGCCCCTCTTCTTATCGTCACGAAACTTGAACAATATGATTACACCGGTGCAACCTCAATTGCGGTTGTGCTTCTCATCTTTTCATTTATCACCCTTATTATTCTGAACAGCCTGCAAAGTTTGAACAGAACCTGGAAAAGCAGGAACTGAAAATGTCTCAACACAAAACTCATAAACTGAACCGCCCCGGCGAAGGGAAATTGACCAAATTCGTTCTGATTTCAGTTGCTTTGGTTTTTCTGAGTGTATTTCTGGTTCTTCCGTTGATTACAGTCTTTTATCAGGCGTTCAAGTTCGGAATTCAGCCCTATCTGGGTTATTTATCCGATCCGATGACGATCAGTGCCATTCAGATCACCCTGATTTCTGCCACAACTGCTGTTATTCTGAATACAATTTTCGGGATTGCTGCCGCCTGGTTAATTTCAAAATTCGAATTTCCGGGAAAGAAAATTATTCTGACTTTAATTGATTTACCTCTTACCATTTCACCGGTTATCATCGGAATCATTTTCGTGTTTCTGGTCGGTGTTCATGGCTATTGGGGTGAGTTTTTCGCTTCCAGAGGCATTAAAATCATTTTTGCGGTTCCGGGTATTGTTCTGGCCACAACTTTCGTCACGTTTTCTTTTGTTGCCAGAGAACTCATTCCGCACATGCAGGGGCAGGGAAATGAGGAAGAAGAAGCAGCCATTCTGCTGGGGGCAAGCGGATTTAAAACCTTTTTTCTGATTACTCTGCCGAAAATAAAATGGTCTCTTCTCTATGGGATCATTTTGTGCAATGCCCGTGCTTGTGGCGAGTTTGGCGCCGTTTCAGTGGTTTCCGGACACATTCGGGGATTAACAAACACACTTTCGCTGCATATCGAGATTCTTTACAACGAGTACAATATTGTTGCAGCGTTTGCGGTTGCTTCAATCCTGACCGTTCTGGCCTTAATTACTCTTATCGTTAAAAAATTGATGGAATATTCTGAATCAAGAGATCTTGAAGCCCTTGAACCGGCAATTGCTGAGGTAAAAGCATGAGTATCCTGATCGAAAATCTGACCAAAAAGTTTGGAACCTTTACAGCAGTTGATCAGCTTTCCCTGACTGTCAATGATGGTGAATTGCTGGCCTTGCTGGGTCCGTCTGGGTGCGGGAAAACGACTTTACTTCGCATGATTGCCGGACTGGAAAACCCCGATCAGGGGACAATTAAATTTCATGAAAACGAAAACCAGGTAACCGAAAACCGGATCGGATTTGTTTTCCAGCATTATGCCTTATTCAGGCACATGACTGTTTTTGAAAATGTTGCTTTTGGGCTGAAAGTAAAACCACGGTCGATCCGACCATCAAAGGAAGCTATCCGGTCAAAAGTTTTTGATCTGCTTAAAATGGTACAGCTAGACTGGGCGGTGAACCGGTTACCTTCTGAACTTTCAGGTGGGCAGAGACAACGGGTTGCATTGGCTCGTGCGCTCGCAATTGAACCCAAAGTTTTGCTTCTCGACGAACCATTTGGTGCGCTTGATGCAAAAGTCAGAAAGGAGCTCCGCCGCTGGTTACGCCATCTTCATGACGAATTGAAAATCACAAGTGTGTTCGTGACTCATGACCAGGAAGAAGCCCTTGAAGTTTCAGACCGCATTGTTATTATGAATCAGGGAAAAATTCTGCAGCAGGGAACACCTGAAGAGGTTTATGCCCATCCGGCAAATCCGTTTGTGTTTAATTTTCTCGGAAATGTGAATCTTTTTCACGGACGGATTGAAAATGGTGAAGCCAATCAGGTCGGATTCGTCCGTCCGCATGATATCAGCATCGAGGTGACACCAAATGGATTGGATCGGTTTGAGGCCGTTGTTGACCGGGTATTTTCAATTGGAAACTTAACCCGGGTTGAGCTGAAATTGACTGAATCTGGCCGGTTTGTTGATTCAGAAATCAGCAAGGAAACTTTTGATAAACTGCAAATTAAAACCGGCGATAAAGTTTTTATCAAGTTGAATAAAATCAAAGTCTTTCAGGCTGATCAGAATCAACCGGAATACAGTATTTAAACTCGAATCAGAAAACGGGAGAAAACATGGCAAACGGATTTACCATCTGGTTGACCGGACACAGTGGTGCCGGAAAATCAACCCTTGCCCATGCACTTGAAAAGGAATTAACGTCACGTCATATTTCTACCGAAAATTTGGACGGCGATGTGGTAAGAATCCATTTGTCTCAGGGATTAACTTTTTCACCTGAGGACAGAAATATTAATGTTCAGCGGATCGGATTTGTTGCTTCGTTGCTTTCAAAGCATGGTGTAGGTGTTATTGTTTCCGCAATTTCGCCTTACAGGGCGGCCCGGGAAAGCGTCAGAAAGTCAATTCCGGGATTTGTTGAGGTTTATGTGAATTGCCCGGTTGAAGAATGTGAACGCCGGGATGTGAAAGGACTTTATAAGAAAGCCAGAAACGGTGAAATCCCATCCTTTACCGGAATAAATGATCCCTATGAACCACCTTTAAATCCGGAAGTGGAAGTCAGAACAGATCTGGAATCCCTTCATGAATCGACCGGAAAAATCATCAGCTTTCTGGAAAAACAAAATTTAATCGGGGAAATCAAATGAATCAGCTTGATCAGTTGGAAGCCAGAAGTGTTTACATTTTTCGGGAAGCCTATGCCAATTTCAAAAATCTGTGTATGCTTTGGTCCATCGGGAAAGACAGTACTGTTTTGTTGTGGCTGGCCAGAAAGGCCTTTTTCGGGCATGTTCCTTTTCCTCTGGTTCACATCGACACGCATTATAAAATCCCGGCCATGATTGAATACAGAAATAAACTTGCTTTGGAGTTTAATCTGAATTTGATTTATGGAGAAAATACCGAAGCGTTGGCGAATAAATTAACCTTTCCTGATGGCAATGTAGACCGGCTGACCTGCTGCAAAAATCTGAAAGCAGATGCCTTGAAAAACACTCTTTCAGGGGAATGGCCACGGTTCAAATTAAATCATTCAACTGGTGAATTTGATCTGGACACAAACCGTGAAGCCTACACAGGCGTTATTGTGGGTGCCCGTGCAGATGAAGAAGGCAGCCGTTCAAAGGAACGTTATTTTTCTCCGAGAAATAAAGAAAGTTCCTGGGATGTGGGTGACCAGCCACCTGAATTCTGGAATCAGTATAAAACTGATTTTGCTCCCGGAACTCACGTCAGAATTCATCCGCTTTTAGATTGGACTGAACTGAATATCTGGGAATATATCGAGAGGGAAAAAATCCCGACGGTTGATTTGTACTACAATCAGGGCGAGGGAAAACGGTTTCGTTCTCTCGGATGCTGGCCCTGTACACATTCTGTTGATTCGGACAGCAAAAATGTCGCTGAAATTATTGAAGAACTCAAAACCGGAAAGTTTGCCAACATTGCTGAAAGATCAGGTCGTGCCCAGGATAAAGAAGATGGCGGCGGACTCGAAACCCTGAGAAGAGAAGGGTATATGTAGAGGGAAAGAGAATGTTAAATTTTAAATGTTGAAGGTTAAATTGATAACTAATTACGAATAGCGAATGGCGAATTGCGAATAACGACACGATAGTTCGGCTAAACTAATTTCGAATAACGGAATATAAATTTAAAGTGGAAATTATTGAATAGAAAGATTGATAATGAAGTACCAAAACTTTGAAGAATTGCCAATATGGATTCAGGCAAGGGTTATTGTAAATCTGGTTTATTCAGTCACAAACAGAAAAGAAATAATGTTTAAGGATCAACGTTTTGCTGATCAGATCCGCTCTGCAGCAATTTCGATTATGAACAATATTGCAGAAGGATTTGATTCAGGAAACAAAAGGGAATTCAAACGATTCTTATTGTTTTCTCAGAGATCAACTTCAGAGGTTATGTCAATGTCATATCTTTTAAATGATTTATATAAAATGGAAAATGAAGCGAAAGAAATTTATTCGCTTTGCCTTGATCAAAGAAAACAAATTAAAGGTCTCATTAAATATCTTGAAACAAATTTGAAGGTTGAAAATGCAAAATGAGAAAATTTTGTTTTTCCGATATAGCCTTTAATTCGCCATCCGTCATTTGCTTCGCAGAACTATCGTTTCGCCATTCACAATTATTGGCATTTCTTCGTCATACGTCATTCGTCATTCGTAATTAAAGTGAAACTTATGCATTTACTCCGTACCAAAATGAATATCGTGATCTGCGGACATGTTGATCACGGGAAAAGCACTGTTGTTGGCCGACTTTTAGCCGATACGAACTCACTTCCGACCGGGAAACTTGATCAGGTCAGGGCAAATTGTGAACGGAATTCAAAACCGTTTGAATATGCCTTTCTGCTCGATGCCCTGAAAGATGAACAATCACAGGGAATTACCATAGATGCTGCACGGGTTTTCTTCAAAACCCAATCCCGTGATTATATCATCATCGATGCACCCGGTCATATTGAATTTCTGAAAAATATGGTTACCGGTGCTTCTCGTGCTGAAGCTGCCTTACTCGTTATTGATGCAAAGGAAGGTGTCAGGGAAAATTCGAAACGCCACGGATACCTGCTTTCCATGCTCGGCATTTCTCAGGTGGTGGTTCTGATCAATAAAATGGATTTGGTTGACTATTCTGAGTCGGTATACAACTCAATTTCATCAGAATATCGTGCTTTTCTGAGCCAGGTTGGTATAAATCCAGCATCGATTATTCCGATTTCTGGCCGGGAAGGTGATAATCTGGTTTCGGTCAGTCAAAATATGCCCTGGTATTCTGGTACGTCGGTTTTAACCCAGCTTGATTCTTTTAAAAAGGAAAAACAACCGGTTGACAGTCCGTTCCGGCTGCCTGTTCAGGATGTTTATAAATTTACTGCAAATGGCGATGACCGGCGGATTGTGGCCGGAACGATTGAATCCGGCCGTATTCAGATTGGTGATGAAATCACATTTTATCCGTCTGGGAAAACTGCAAAAATTGCAACAGTTGAGAGTTTTAACACTGCTTTGAAATCAAAGTCAGAAGCAGGTGATGCAACTGGGTTTACACTTGATCAGCAGATTTACATTACCCGGGGTGAACTGGCAGCTAAAACGGGCGAACCAAAACCCGTTTGTTCTTCCCTGATCAGGGTCAACCTGTTTTGGCTCGGAAGAAATCCGTTGGTAAAAGGGAAGGATTATCTTCTTAAAATCGGGACGTCAAGAGTGAAAATAAAACTCGAAACCGTTCATAAACTTCTTGATGCAGTCAATCTGGAAACGCTTGAATCGGCAACGCAAATTAACCGGCATGATGTGGCAGATTGTACCTTCCGTCTTGCAAAACAAGTGGCTTTTGATTTAACTTCCGATTTTGCCGGAACCAGCCGTTTTGTCATCGTGGATGATTATGAAATTAGTGGTGGCGGAATTGTTAAAGAAGCTATTGATGACAAAAATCCTGCAGAAACCGGCTGGAGAAAGAATGTACTGAAATGGGAAATAATCAGCGAAAACCGTGATTTAAAAACCAACTTTGATTCTGAAAAAGGCAATTTGATTTTAATTTCCGGTACAGACCATCAGGATGCAATTAATCTGGCTGCTGAAAAAGAACGTGAACTCCTGCTTCTGGGAGAAAAACCAATTCTGATTTCAATTTCTGATGATTTGTCATTTGCCGATACCAGTATTTATCAGACTGATACAACCCGTGAACAGCAGGTTCAGTTTTTATCAGGTTTTCTTCCGGTTTTACTGAATACCGGATCAACTGTCATTATTTCTGCTTCCCGTTTAACTGATGAAGAAGTAAAATTATTCAGGTAAGTTTACGCCTTGAAGAAATTGAGGTTCCTATGCTGTATCCTGTTTTTTTTAAACTT
>Ga0209460_1001317_pt1 | contig 14880 bp, 14 predicted proteins | sample EBPBio132013_DNA_FD_185868 | JGI IMG/M metagenome (GOLD analysis project Ga0209460, IMG submission 185868) | Wastewater treatment Type I Accumulibacter community from EBPR Bioreactor in Madison, WI, USA - Reactor 2_5/13/2013_ DNA (SPAdes)... | ecosystem: Engineered > Bioreactor > EBPR >...
CGGAGTGGGGCAGCCCGATGTTCCCCGATCTCCGCAAGTACGCCGCTGAACTCAACATCACCGACTACATCCGCTGGATCGGCTACATCGACGAGGCCGACAAACCCTCTCTGTACCGCCTCGCTGATGTGTTTGTTTACCCCAGCATCTATGAAGGCTTCGGCCTGCCTGTGCTGGAAGCGATGGCTTCCGGTACGCCAGTCGTCGCCAACAACGTGTCCTCCATTCCTGAGGTCGCCAGTGATGCGGCTTTCTTGGTGGATGAGGGGAATGCGAAGGCGATGGGCGGGGCGATCATCGCGCTCCTGCTTCAGCAGCCCTTCCGCGACTCGCTCATCAATCAGGGGCTGGCCCGCGCCACCCACTTTAGCTGGCGCAAAACCGCCAAAGAAACCCTCGCCGTCTACGAAAAAGTCATGGTGATGTAAACCCTCCCGCAACCGCTTCGGATAATGGTTGTAGATGCCTTGAATGAGCGAACAGCAAACTGCTAAATTGTTCTTAAAATGACTGTATTATGGGATTTTGTTCCCTCCCTGTTACGACGGTTCAGGGGACGACACTTTTAAGGAAGGGAAAAAGGATTAACAAAAAGGAGTTCATAGGGCATATTTGGCAGTCACCAAACAAACCAAAGGAAGCCACTATGAACTCAGTGCTACTGTACCAGTGGAATGAAATGATTGACAAGGGATTTCCACAAATGGGACGCTGGCAAAAGCAACTCCTAGGGGAATTCAGCTATGGGGTGATCTCGGCACAAAGTTGCCGTTTGAACACAGTGGCACAAGAACTGACCGGCTGCGCGAATGCCAGCAGCCAAGAACGGCGGATGCAGCGCTGGTTAGCCAACGACCGGATTGAGATGAAACCACTGTTTGGGGTGTGGATTGATTGGGTGTTGCGCTTGTGGGGAAAAGCACCGTTGGTGATCTTAGTGGACGAGACCAAACTCAGCAATCATGTGGCGGTCATGATGGTGGGGGTCGCCTACCATGCCAGTGCTATTCCGCTGATTTGGCGGGCATACTCGGTTGAGGACTATCCAGAGGAAGGCCAAGTGGCACTGATGAACGAATTATTAGCCGAGTTACGCCACCACATCCCGTCCGACCAAACGGCTTTGCTCCTCGCGGATCGGGGCTTAGGCACGTCACCCGCTTGGCAGGAACGCTTGAGCGATACGGGTTGGCAATACTTACTGCGGGTTCAACGCTCGACCCTCATTCGCCTGCCCGGTCAAAAACCGCAACCGCTGCGGCGCTTGGTCGCTTATGGACACATGTGGAGTGGACGCGCTCAAGTCTTTAAGAAAGCCGGTTGGCAGTGGAAGTGGGTTTACCTCGTGTGGGAAGTCGGCTATGCCGAACCGTGGTGCTTGTTCAGTAACCAAGCCGATCTGTCCACCGATCTGTACAGCCACCGTTTTTATCATGAAGCCAGTTTTCGGGATTTGAAAAGTGATGGCTTTCAGTGGCAGCGCTCCCGCGTTTGGTTGCCGGCTCACGTCGAACGGCTGCTGTTAGTATTGGCTTGTGCTACGCTCTGGTCACTCACCGAAGGCACTAAAGTTCACTTTCTCTATCCTTTAGCCCGTCGCCAACAACGCCTGAGCGTCTTCCGTTTAGGTCTTGATTATCTCTTTGAGCGTTTTCGCTCTCTCAAAAGTAAAGGTCTGGAACTGTTTCTCGCTCCAGACCCTCCCTTAATTAAAAGTGTCGTCCCCTGAAGTTACGACGGGGAGGGTTAGGGTGGGGTTTTACTGCGATGCTTCTTCGCCAGTATCCCGCGATACAAACCGTCGAGGTCTTTCACCAGCCGCTCGATACCGTAGCGGTCAACCATCAGCGTTTGGGCTTCATGTCCGTCCGGCGGGCTGTTCAGCGTGTCCACAATCCCGCTGCATAAGGCCGTCGCGTCTTGTTCCACCAGCTTGCCCAGTTTGCCGTGGTCGAGCAAATCCGGTAATCCGCCGACCGCTGTTGCCACCACCGGGCAGCCTGCCGCCAGCGCTTCGATGACTGTCACAGGCGTACCTTCGTTCACGCTGCTGATGACCAGCACATCGAGGTCGCTGTAAACCTTACCCATGTCCTTCTGCCAACCGGTAAAGATCACGGCCTCGCGCAGGCCGAGTTGGTCAACCAGCGCTTCGGTTTCGGCGCGTGTTTCGCCGTCCCCGACGATTGCGAACCGTGCGTTCGGCAGTTGTTCGCGGATTTTGAGTGCCGCTTGGAGGAACAGCGGATGGTTCTTAATCGGGGTAATCCGCCCGACGATGCCCACCAGCGGCGCGTCGAAGGGGATGTTATACGCTTTGCGGAAGTCGCCTGTTTTACGCGGCATCTCGGTTAGATACTTCAAATCAAGACCCAGCGGCAGCACCGTAATCCGCCCCTTGCGGGTGATGTGGTATTCCTCCGCCAGCTCCCGCCGCAGCCCATCTGATAGGGTAATGACCGTGTCCGACATACGGGCAGTAAGCCGCTCTAAAACGATGAAAAACTGGGTTTTAGTCGGGCTAAAATACCCGCGAAAGACATGCCCGTGGAAGGTGTGGACGATCACCGGAACACCCGCTAGCCACGCCGCAACCCGCCCCACGAAACCGGCCTTCGCCGCGTGGGTATGGATCACGTCTGGCTTTTCTTGCCGGATAAGCTGGTAGACTTTCCACAGCGTCCGTATGTCACGGATCGGGCTGAGTGACCGGCCGAGTTCGGGGATGATAATCGGGGTGATGCCGCGCTCGATGGCGTAGTAGCTCATGTCGCCTTCACCCGGCTCAATCGTGCCGCAGACCAGCAAACTCTCGTAATCCGGTGCGCCGAGCTGCTCGGTCAGGTGTGTAACCGCCACCGCTGGCCCCCCGACGTTCAGCCGCGCAATCAAATTCATGATTTTTATCGGGCGTTGTGTTTGGCTCATCAGCTATCCGTTCACTTGTGTTAGTCAACCGGCAGTCCTGCATCCCGCATCACTTGAGTATATTGATCCCACGCCGCATAAGCCAAGCGTTCAATCTCCGCTACGTCGCTTGGCGCAGCCTCGGTCTTTTGCTTGGTTTCCTCAATCTTCTTTTCGACCACCAGCACCGCTTTTGAAATCCCCACCAACTGCCCGATCAGCGCTACGCCGTGAAAGCGCTTCTCCAACCAGCGCCACACCACAATCGTCACCATCACCACCAGTAAGATGCTCGAAATCAAGCTGGTTGTGTTTAAAGTCGTATCGTCGTATTGAATGGCGACCATATTCCGTATTTCGCTGGTAATCACCCACAGCACGATAAAAACCACATACGGTACAGCGAAGCTCATCAGCAGCTTCTTGAAAATTGTCCCCCCGTGCTTGCGTGTATTCTGTTTGATCGCCTCGACCAACTCTTTCTCAAGTTGGATGCTGTCCTGCAATGTTCGAACTGCCATAACCTGAACCTGTCCTTAAATTCCATCCGTCACCGTATGATAAAACGCGATTGTCTCCTTGACCATACGCGCTGCATTAAAAGTTGACTCTAATCGGTCGCGCCCCATCATCCCCATATGCTGCCGCAGCGCCGCGTCCTTCAGTAGTTCTCGCAGCGCCGCTTTTAACCCCTCCACATCGCGGGGTGGGAGGAGGATGCCGGTTTCGCGGTGAATGACCACTTCCGGTATCGCGCTTACATCGCTGCTGATAATCGCGGTTTGCTGCGCCATCGCTTCCAGCAGCACCAAGCCGAACCCTTCCCACAGGCTTGGCGCGAGCAAGATGTCTAACCCTGCCATCAAGGCCGCCGCGTCCTTGCGCCAACCGAGGAAGTGAATTCGCCCCATCATTCCGGCGGCCTTCGCTTGGGCTTCCAGTTCCGCCCGCTGCAAGCCGTCCCCGACGACCAGCAGGTGCGCCGCCGGGTATTCGTTCGCAATCCCGGTGAAGGCTTCCAACCCGTAGCGTACACCCTTTTGCTCGATCAACCGGCACACCATCCCCACGAATATGCTATCTAGTGGTAACTTGAGTTCGGCTTGTAGGCTGCGCTTGGCGGCTGTTCGATCACGCGGGGCTTGGCTGATGTCAATGCCGTAATGAACCCGCTGGATTTGCTCCGGTTTTGCTCCTTCAACCGCAATGCTAAATCGCGCGATAGCGTCTGAAATCGCAATTCCGGCATCCGTCTTGCCCCACAACCAGCGGTTGAACAGCCTCACCGGCTTGCGGTAGCGGAACGCATCATCATTGTGCCGGCTGCTGATGACCACCGGTACGCCTGCCCAGCGTGCCGCTAGCGTTCCATAGAGATCAGCGTGGATCAGGTGGGTGTGGAGAATATCGGGTTTAAGCTCAAGCAGTTTGTCACGCAGCCGTTGGATTAGGCGGACATCTGCATGATGCCGGATGACTATCGTCTCCGCTGGAATGCCGCGTTCGCCGAGCGCTTGAATATAATCCTGCATGGGCTTATCAGGCGTAACCAGTACGATGATTCGCGCATCAATCCCATTCTCGCGCAGCCCACCGAGCAGCGTGATAAGGTGTCGCTCGGCTCCGGCGATACCCACGACTTTCATCAGGTGGACGACGCGCATAGGTTTATGACCTGCCTTGATACCACTCGATAGTCTGCTTGAGGCCGTCCTCAAAGGCGATTACGGGTTCGTATCCAAGCAGCGTCTTCGCCTTGCTTACATCCGCCCGCGAGTGCTTCACATCGCCCGTACGACCTTCAGCATGGATAGGCCGAAGGTTTGTTCCAAGATGGGCATTGATCTGTGCGACCAGTTCCAGCAGGTTGACCCGCATTCCTGTTGCGATATTAATAACCTGCCCGTTGGCGTGTTCAGCCTGTGCCGCCAGCAGGTTGCCGTGAACCACATTCTCGACAAAGCAGAAATCGCGTGATTGTAGGCCGTCACCGTAAATTGTTGGCGCTTTTCCGTCGATCATGCTGGTGACGAATAATGGGATCACTGCCGCGTACTGCGAGGTCGGGTCTTGGCGTGTGCCGAACACGTTAAAGTAGCGCAAACAAACCGTTTCAAGGTTGTAAACGTGGGCAAAGCTCTGGCAGTAATACTCGCCGACCAGCTTGGATACACCGTAGGGCGAAATCGGCTTGGGTGGTGTCGTTTCGGTCTGCTGTTCGGATGCATCATTCCCATAAGCTGAGGATGACGCGGCATACACCACTCGCCGCACGCCTACATCCTTCGCGGCGGTCAGGACGGTGAGCGTTCCGGTGGCGTTGTGTTCGTGCGTCAGCAGCGGCTTCTCGATGCTCAATGGGACGGAAGCCAGCGCGGCATGATGAAAGATGGTATCTACGCCTTTAAAGATCGGTCGCAGCGCATCCACATCCGTAATGCTAACTTCGTGAAACTCGATGTCGCCTTTGAGAGCAGCGAGGTTGTCACGCTTGCCGGTAATGAAGTTATCGACGATGCGGACTTTATGCCCTTCTCTAAGTAAGCGCTCGGCGATGTGCGAGCCAATAAATCCTGCGCCCCCGGTCACGACATAGGTTGTGGTCATGCTGATTTCCTAAGACTGTGGTGATGGCGGTGGGGTGGGCTGCTGCGTGGGTTTTTGGTAGCGCAGACGTATCCACATCATCAATATGAATAAACCGGCTAAGAATGCTAATCCGGCGATGCCAACTTTGAGCGCAATATCTGGCGGTGCTGCCCCGACGATTGACCCGATTGCCCCGAAAATCGTGGCTGCTCCGTAGAGAATGAACAGCGTTTGCCGCTGGCTGAAGCCGATGCTCATCAGGCGGTGCGAGGTGTGATCTTTACCGGCTTGGGCAGGGGAACGCCCTTCAAGCAGGCGGGTAATCACCACCAGCGTAATATCAAACAGCGGAACGGCCAGTACCAGCAGCGGGATCATCCACGTCACATTCAGCGGCTGCACCCCGAACTTGAGTTTGATGCCCAGCACTGACAGGATAAAGCCCAGCACCAGCGCGCCCATATCGCCCATAAAAACGCTGGCAGGGTTGAAGTTGAACACGAGGAAACCCACCGCGCTGCCCATCAAGGCCGCCGCCAAACTGGTGACGAGCGTGAGTTCTTGTGAGTAGGCAATCACGACGAAGTAAGCTGCGGCAATGGCACTGATACCAGCCGTTAAGCCATCCATATTGTCCATGAAGTTGGTGGCGTTGGTGAGGGCGAGTACCCAGAAAATCGTCACCGGAATATCAATCCACGGCGTACCGAAAAGCTGGATGCTGATCCCTGCCGCAATCAAGCCCAACGCGGCGACGGTCATCGCGACGAGGCGAATGCGAATGCCGAGGTTGTAGCGGTCATCGAGCAAGCCAACCAGCGCGAGCGCGGCGGCTCCGGCGAGAATGAAGCCAAACTCCCGCAGGTGCTGAGGTGGGCTAAACAGGAGCAGTGACAGCGCGAGCGCACCGTAAATCGCTAGCCCGCCCATCAACGGCTTATGGTCATTGTGGATTTTACGCTGGTTAGGTTTATCCACCACGCCCAACCGCATGGCAATTCGTCGTGAAACAGGGGTTAACCCAAGTGAGGCCGCGAACCCGAATACCAGAATAGGAATGAACTGCAAAGCATCCATAAAAGTTAGGCTTCCACCTTTCGCACGGAATTATACCTTAAAAGTGAAACGGCATTAAGTCGTAAGCCTGTTTTCGGCGTGGGGCGACCGGGGATAAGCCTTGCCTAATTCTCGTGTTCGTGATTGTCGAAACAGCCTAAATGACTTTATGATCGGATATAAAAGGGATGATGTTAGGAGGTTTAATAACGCGCGTGGTCAATGCACTCTCTCAATCGAAAAGTCGCGATGAAGTCCGGCAGGTTCTGGTTATCACTCTCATTCTGAATATTATCGTAGCGGTATCCAAGATCGTCATCGGCGCATGGAGCGGTGTACTCTCGATTTCAGCCGACGGCGTGAACTCGCTGGTGGATGCCTCATCGAACGTGATTGCGCTGTTCGCCAATCGCCTTGCCAACCGCCCACCAGATGCAGATCATCCCTATGGTCACCGGCGCTTCGAAACGATTGCCGCGCTGTTGATCGGTGCGTTTTTACTGCTGACAGCTTTCGAGTTGATCTCCACTGTGATCGAGCGTTTGCAAGGCGCGGGCGAGCCGTTAGAAATCGCGCCCTTAGCTTTTGGGGTGATGGTCGCGACGCTGGTCGTCAACATTTTCGTGAACACCTATGAAACCCGCGCTGCCAGCCGTCTCAACTCGGAACTGCTGAGTGCGGATGCCGCCCATACCCGCTCGGATATTTTCGTGACGATTTCCGTTCTGGTGAGTATGGGTTTGGTAGCGGTGTTCAAGTGGTCGTGGGCGGATACCGCCGCGACGATTGTCATCATTCTGTTTATCCTCAAGGCCGCGTGGGAAGTCCTGAGCCGGACGACGCGCGTGTTAGTTGATACCGCACCATTTGACCCGGAACAGCTTACTGAGTGGGTACAAGCGCTGCCGAGTGTCGAGCATGTAGTACGGGCGCGCAGCCGTGGCTCGTTGGACGCGGTACAGGTGGATATTGATGTGCAGGTCGCGCCCGCGATGACTGCCGCCCAAACCCAAGCGATCAGCAGTGCGATCCGCGCCGAACTTGAACAGAAGATCAGCGGCTTGGCGGAAGTTGAAGTTCACTTTGTCCCTGCCGAAACCGACGAGATTGATTACGCACTGCTCACCCGTGCGCGGGCGGATGCGCTGGGTTTAGCGACTCACGAGGTTCACCTGCGGGAAGGGCAAAAGGGGAAAGTATTAGAGATGCACGTCGAGGTGCCAGCCGGACAAACCCTCGAAGAAGCGCACCAACAGGTGAGCCAGCTCGAAGCTGATGTATGCGCTCATCTACCGGAAGTGGATGAGGTGATTACCCACATCGAACCTGCACCTTCGCACGTACCGGTCACCGATGGCGATCAGCGCCAGCAGTTGACGCAGTTACGGACGCAAGCGGCTGAACTCTTGCGGAGTCACTTCCCGCAGGCGGATTGGCATCACTTCGAGGTATTCCCGACACTGATGGGCTTTACCTTGACGATGCACGTTACGCTGCCCGCCCAAATCACGGTTGAGGCGGCGCACCAGATCGCGGAAAGCGCCGAAACCTTGCTGCGGGCGCAGATTCCGTTATTGGAACGCATCACCATTCATACCGAACCGCCCGATTAGCCGACTTTGGAAGTTAGCGGTGCAGCAGCGACGAGGGTTGCGAGCATTTGCCCTTCGTAACGCTGCCGGAGTTCGGTGGGTAAGAATTGAAACGCGCGGATCGCCTTGCGGCAGGTTGCCCGCCCGCAGTGGCAATCCATTTGCCAATAAGGGTCAATTTCGGTAGTCGAGTAGTCCATCACGATTTCTTCATGCACGGGAATATCGCGCAGGGCGACCACGTTCAGCCCCTCGGTCACGATGGCATTCGGTTCGCACGAGTGGTTCATGAAGTTCATCGGATTCGATTGGTCGGGGTCGAGCCACAATTCTTTGCTGACCCCAATCCAGTTCGGCCCAAGTAGGGCGAATACAGCAGAGTACTCATTACGGACAAATTTACCGGTCACGGTGTAGATGGTTTCGCCAGCCCGCAGCGGACGCAAGGAAAATATTCCAACGTTGTCGATACTTGAGGGGGCGACGTAAATGGTTTTGGTAAGCCATTGAGTTGACATCAATTATTGGTCCCGTTGCTGTAATAATGGCTGAACTTGTCGCTGGTAAGTTGAATGATAGATGGTGAATTACCCCCTATGATTGGCTTTCTAATAGGGGCGCTTTATTTGTCGCATCGACCTCATTCATGAGGAGCAGTTCAACGACAAAAGTACCCCCTTTATCCTCATTGGGTTCGAAATGAATACGCCCGTGGTGGCGCTCGACAATTTCCTTCGCAATCGTCAACCCTAAACCGGTGGTGACGGTGCTGCCTTCGCTGGTGCGGAAGAAGGGCTGGAAGATCTGTGAGGCTTGTTCCCGCCGGATGTTCATACTGCTGCTGCCGATGCGGATAACCGCTTGATCTTGAGAACGGGTAAGCTCCAGCTTGAGTTTGCCGTTGGGGGGGGTGAAGCTGATGACGTAATTGATGATTTTGCTCAAGGCTTGGGTGATGCGGGCGTTATCAACCATCACGTTGAGTTTCTCGGTCGTGAAGTTTTCTTCCCACTCGATTCCTTTGGTCGTGGCAAATGGGCGCTGGTCGGTGCTGATGTCGTTAAGCAACTGACCAAGCGATGTGAACAGTTCATGTAACTCGATGCTGCGTTCCCCGTAGCGGGCAACGTCGAAAATATCCTCGACCAATTCGGTCATCTGCCGGGTCACTTTATCAAGCACGCCGAGGTATTCATCCGCGCGGTCGGGGCGCTTGCGGGCGAGATAAAGGTGGGTGCGGAAGTTCGCCAGCGGGGTGCGGAACTCGTGGGCGGCGTGGGTAAAGAAGCGATCTTTTTGATTTTGTAATATCGCGAGTTCTTCCAAGCGGTGCTTTAGCTCGGTTTGGGATTGCTCGGTTGAATTTAAGAGCTTGTTGATGACCTTTGACAAACTGGAGAGTTCATCTTCGCCGGTTTCAACGACCCGTTTGTGCAGGTCGCTGCTTTCGCTAATGTCGACAACGCTGCGGCTGAGGGCTGCTATACGCGAGAGTACCGAGGCTTCGAGTATGAACAAGATCGCCACGCCAAAGCCGAGACCAACGAGAATGAGGAAAATGATGAAGTATGACAGGGTTTGTTTGCCCTGCTGGTAAACACTGCGCGGCATGTCAATCCGCATAATGAGATCCGGTTCGCCCTGCATGTTGCTAATGATGGCATAACCGGACTGTTCGTTATCGGCAATGGTTTGAACGAAGATCGGCGAGAGTTGACTGAGCTGTGTTTTGGCTCTTGAAACGTCTTCCGGCAGGCCGGTATCGTTGAAGGCGAACACGCGAACTGGCAAACCGAGTGTTTCGCCAATCAAGTGAACCTCTTGGTCATCCAAGTAGCGACCGAGGATGACTGTGCCGTTGGGCGGGCCTTGAATGTCGCTTTTGAGGATTGGCGCAGAGGCCACCATCAATTTTTGACCCCCAACATCCACTATCCCGGACTTGGTATTGAATTCTTCATCTGTTGTTGTGAGCAGCGGGTCGTGGGTGAGGATGTCGATCACATCAGCCGGGATGTCTACGGCCTGCTCGGTGGCGAGATCGTAACTGGAGGCGTTAATCAATTCGCCAGCCTTGTTCATGAACAGCATCATGTTCAGGTTCAGCCTGACGAACGCATCGCCCGAAATGGCATCTTCGACGAATTCAGGATACTCACCATCGGCGAAGGTATAGGTGTCGTCCCAGAATGCCCAGTCGATAATGATTTTTTCCATACTTTGCAAGCGGCTGGTGAAGACATTAATCGCCTGCTGCGTATTATGGTTAGCGGCATCGTTATCCAGTTTGACGTAACTTTGGAGGATGACCAACTGCGCGATGATATAAACCAGCAAGACCATGCCCGCGATCATGAAGCCAGTAATCAGAAGCGTTTTCTTCCGCAGCGTCATACCTATCCTTTAAATGTATCTACGGCGTTATATTAATGGTAACATAAAAAAATACAGTTCGCTCGCTTAACCAATTTGAAAGTTGTAAAAGTTTTGAGCATATCAAATGTTTAAATAAGGGTTGTGTTAATTTGTATTCATTTCCATCCGGCTGGTTAATACTTGTACGCGGTTTTGCTGTACGGCTTTGGCTTGACTGATGACGAACCGTTTTGCCCACAGGGGGGAATGGATGGAAATCGTTTCGGTAACGGTGCTTCCCGAATCTTGCTGTTCAAGGTCGAAGGTAAAGATGACGCGAACGTTTAGCGGTGCTTGTACTTCCGAGACAATTTGCTGATGCGGAATGGTCAGCGTCATGACGACATCCAATGGGTTTCGATAGGGTATGAAGCCTAAAAAGCGGAACAATTCGACCGATTTATATTGAACAAACCGCTGACCGTGGAGATTTGTATCCCACTGGACATCCGTTAGTGAAACAATCAAAGGTGATAACCCGATGTAGTTGGTAGGTTCTGACAGGTGCTTATATAATTTGTCGGCAGGCGCTTGAATGCGATAAGTGTATTGGAAAGTTGTGACAGATGTCATGTTTTGGAGCTTCATTTTTCTAAGCTGCGTATTATTAGTATACAATTAAGTGTTGGTATGTTCCCCATCAAGTTTCCCTTATTTACTTAGAAAGCGATTGTGATGCCAGTCGAGACGGAACTCCCGGAACCGCCCCATTTAAGCGATGCCGAACGGAACGCTATGCGTGCTTATATTCAACGCTGCGAGGTTCGGCTTTCGACGCTGCACCGTGTCGCGACGGCGTTCATCGGTGGAGCGGGGTTGCTGCTGCTGATCCCCGTATTTTTTAAGGACGCATTCGACAGTTTACTGGCTGTGATTTTGACGCAGATTAATAACCCTTTCTCCACGCTGGGGACATTGGGGGTCGTACTCACAGGTATCATGTATCTATGCTTGTTTTACCCGCTGTTCCTGTCGATGGCGATCCCGCTGTACGGTGTTTACCTGCTGCTGAAGGACATCACTCACTTTTACTTTACGATTTATACCCCCGGCTTTTCGGAGGATTTGCTGAACCCGACTTTCGCGCTGACCGGTATCATGCTGCCCGTTGATGAAGCGCCGGTCGCGAAGGCCGAGGTGATGCGCTACCAGTATAACGCGACGCAGATGGGTTTTATGATCCCGTTCAGTCGGGAACGCAGTGAACTCTACTTCGATACCATTATTAAGAATACACAGGGGCATATCATCCCAAAGTCGCGGCAGGTGACAGAACTCAACCGATTGGGGGTGCTGCCAGCGCAATATGACGAGGATAACGTTAACCGTTTTAACGCGGCGCTGGGCTTGGCGCGGTCGCTCGACCGGACGCTGACCGAAGAAGTGGCGATGACTGAGATGTCCCTCGTCCGGCATGTGCTTTACCTGCGTCGGTTGGTGCTGCGTTATGTGAAGACGCTGCTGATGTTCATCTGGACGACGGTGGTGGCGTTCATGCTGCTGCCGTTTCTGAAAGACTCACGTTTTCCGCCATTCGTCCTGTTGGGCGCGGGGTATGCGGTTTGGGCGCTGGCGGTGATGTGGATACTCGACTTCCCCTTGTACTGGATTTATAAACACCGTTACTCCGAGCGACCGGAGGGGCAGGTTGACCCACAGTTGAGCCTGATGCAAGACCAAGTCGAACGCTACTGCAAGCTGGCGATTGTCTCGGCAGTGATCGGGCTGCTGCTGGCGATCCTCTCGCTGGTAGTGGCGTGAACCCTCACCCCTAGTCCCTCTCCCTCAGGGCGAGGGGAATCATACTGTAAACCTCGTGTTCAGGTATTTGTAACTTGAAAGCAGGGCTTTTCAGAAACCTTCTCAGGACAAGGGACTTTAGAAGCTCTTTCTTTGATCAAAATCACTTATGTTAATGAACTCAGCCAGTTAGGCCGTAGGCGCGGCGGATGAAGTACTCCAGCAGCCCATTAGACAGCAGACGGCGCGCCCACGGGAGCAGGGTTTCATCGCCGCCAGCGACGGTGTAGCGCAGCCGAGGCTCCGGCTGTTCGATGGCCTTGAGGATGACACGGGCGACTTTCTCTGGCGGTGGGCCGTGCTTCAGGTTATGGGCGTGAACAGCGGCGACCCGTTCACGAACACCATCGTAAGCGGCTAACAGGTTGGATGGCGGCTCGGACGCGATGCTGGTGTGAATATCCCCCGGTTCAACTAACGAAATATGGATGTTGCTGGCGTACAGCTCGTAGCGGAGCGAGGCGCTGTAGCCTTCGAGCGCGTGTTTGCTGGCGGCGTACAGGCCGAGGTACGGCACACCGATCAAGCCAGCTAGCGAACTGATGTTGATGATGTGACCACGACCCGCGCGGCGCATGTGGGGCAGCACGGCGTTGGTCAGGCGCATGACCCCGAAGAAGTTGGTTTCAAATAAGCGGTAGGCATCGGCGACGGTGGCTTCTTCGACCGCGCCAGAGAGCGTGTATCCGGCGTTGTTGATGAGGACATCGAGGCGACCGCTGCGGCTGATGACTGTTTCCACACAAGTGTTCACCGACTGCTCATCGCGTACATCTAACGGGAGCAGGGTGAAGCTGTTGCGTGTTTCGGCCTGCGGTTGGCGGCTGGTTCCGTAGACGGTGAAGCCACGTCCGGCGAGCAGGGTGGCGGTGGCGAGGCCGATGCCCCGCGACGCGCCGGTAATCAGGATGGTTTTTTGCAAGTCACCAGTCATGAGTCGCCAATCACCAGCTTTTCATATCAAACGGATAGTGGTTTCAATATTACTGATCGTGCAAAAAATGCACAAAATGCAAAACAATCCGCCGAAATGGCAGGCGGGAAGCTCCCTCACATCCGCTGAATTGACATTTTGTGGCGGCGGGAGGCTCGGCTGTATCCGCTGAAATGGCACTCCTTCGGCGGAATGACGGGAGCAATCCACCGCTGCACACCTTTCGGCGGATGCACGGGAGTAAGCCGCCGAGAATGCAAAATGCGATTTACCACAAAGGCACAAAGAACACAGAGAAAAGGCAGAGAGAAAGTATTAACCGCCAAGTCGCCAAGAACGCCAAGAGGATACGGAGAACGATTTAACACAAAGACTCCAAGTCACAATGACGCAAAGATAAATACAGATTAGCACATTTCGGGGGTGAAAGGGTGAACATTTGGTCGCTTTTTAGCGGTGACTTCACCAACCTTTTGAGGGAGTTGAATTGTTAAATCGGTTGGTGAATGGTTAGAAAGTGGTTTGTCGTGTTAGGATGCCTATCTTAAAGAGGAGGTGCGCGATGGATATACACGAGGTTAATGAGGCCGAGATGCCAGCAATGTGGACGTTGTGGGTGCGGGCGCTGCACGATCATCCACAGGCGTTCGGCGCACCTTACGAATGGGCGCGTGGGGTGACGGATGAGCAGAGCCGTGACCTGCTGCGAAATATCGTCGCGGGTGAGGGGTTCTTACTGGGTGCATGGGTGGAGGATGCGCCGGTGGGAATGCTGCATTTTTCGCGGCAGCAGGGCGAGAAGTTCCGGCACAAAGGCGAAATTGGCGCGGTGTATGTGATGCCGGAGCAGCGCGGCGGTGGCATCGCGAAGGCACTTATTCAGGCGGCGGTTGGGCGGGCGCGAACGGTGGCAGGAATGGCAGTTATTGGTTTATCCGTGAACAGTGAGAATACGGCGGCGATCAAGACTTACGAGGCGTGTGGGTTTACCCGTTATGGGGTTGAGCCGAAGGGGATGCGGGTGGAGGGGCAGGATATTGACCTGCTGCACATGACGTTGATTATTTAGGGGGAAGCGGGAGGATCACAGACCCTCCCCTACGAGTGGTTTATCGGGTTAGCCAGCGGCGGCGGCTTGGTCGATTTTTTCAGAAAGTGTGCCGGCGGTTGGACGGGCGTAGAAAGCGATCTGATCTTTGATAAATTCATAAGTCGGCTTGGGGTTGTTATAGACCCACGCGATATTTTGGGCGACGAGACCTTCGGGTGTTAGGAGGTCGATCCAAAAACAAACGCCCTTGTAGGGGCAGGTATAAGTGCGGTCGGTAATTTTGAGGTGCTGCATGTTGACGGCTTCCGGCGCGAAGTACCAGTTGCCCTCGAAAACGCGAACAGTGCTGTGATCCTCGGCGTGAGCGATGATGTCGTTGGTGAGGCGTTCCTTGACGATGAAGCTCATGAGTGCAAATTCTCCACAATGAAGGTTGACTATTCTCAGCATAGATTGCAAAGCTAAGGTGAACCTTACGCGCGGCTTAACAGGTTGTTACATTCATGAATATCGTAAAAGGCTGTAGCGGTTGGACG
>Ga0209460_1001321_pt1 | contig 14841 bp, 11 predicted proteins | sample EBPBio132013_DNA_FD_185868 | JGI IMG/M metagenome (GOLD analysis project Ga0209460, IMG submission 185868) | Wastewater treatment Type I Accumulibacter community from EBPR Bioreactor in Madison, WI, USA - Reactor 2_5/13/2013_ DNA (SPAdes)... | ecosystem: Engineered > Bioreactor > EBPR >...
CAAGATATACAGAGAAAAAGCAGAAGATTTAACCGCAGAGACGCGGAGAGCGCAGAGAAAACCAGAGAAGATTTAACCGCAGAGACGCGGAGAGCGCAGAGAAAAGCAGAGAAGATTTAACCGCCAAGAGCGCCAAGACATACAGAGAAAAAGCAGAAGATTTAACCACAGAGACACTGAGAACACAGAGGAAGTACGAAAAGCAAGATGAGCTACCACATTGATTTCGGCGAGTACTTTTTGTTTGATGATCTAACGACGCATGTGAAGGGGCTGGCGGCGGCGTATCCGAAGCTGGCAGCGTTGGAGTCGTTGGGGAAAAGCTGGCGGGATCGCGACATCTGGTGCATGACGCTGACGAACAGCGCGACCGGCGCACACGACACCAAACCGGCGTTTTACATCGACGCGCACATCCACGCCGAGGAAGTAACCACCTCACATACGGCGCTGTACACGATCTGGTATCTGCTGCGGAACTACAGCAGCAACGCCGAAGTCACTTGGCTGCTGGATAACACGACATTTTATATCATCCCGCGTTTGAACCCCGACGGCGCGGAGATCAGCCTGACGACCGGACACCACTGGTGCGGCAACGGGCGCTACCTGCCGGGGGAAGAACAGACACGCGGCCTGTGCCAGCAAGACATCAACGGCGATGGGCTGATCGTGCAGATGCGAATCAAAGACGAGGCGGGCGAGTGGAAAATTTCTAAGGATGACCCGCGACTAATGATCCAGCGGCAGCCGGGGGAAACCGGCGACGGGCCGTATTATCGCCTGTACCGCGAAGGTGTGATTAAGGGCGAGTGGGACGGCGTGAGCTTCGACATTGAGCGACCGCGTGACGGCAACCTGAACCGCAACTTTCCGGCGGGGTGGTGGCCGGAGAAGCGGCAGTACGGCGCGGGTGATCTGCCGCTTTCCGAGCCGGAAGCGCTGGCGTGCGCGAACTTCATCCTGAGCCACCCGAACATCGCGGGGATGCAGTGTTACCACACACACGGCGGTTTGCACCTGCGCCCATCATTAATCGCGCCGGACAGCACGTTACCGCGCGGGGATCTGGCGCTCATCAAGCGGATTGGCGCGATGGGGACGGCGATTACCGGCTACCCGACGATTTCGGTGTACGAAGAATTCACCACCGACCCTGACAACCCACGTACCGGCTCGTTGATGCAGTGGTCGTATGACGAACTGGGCATCATTACCTTCTCGACCGAATTGTGGAACCCTGAGCTGGCGGCGGAACTGCAAGAACCGGCGAAGTACCAGATTCGGGCGCGGTCAACCGAGGACGAGATGAAGCTGCTGAAGTACAACGATGAACACCTCGGCGGCAAGGGCTTTGTGAACTGGCAGCCGTTCGATCATCCGCAGTTGGGGCCGATTGAGATCGGCGGCTGGACGCATATGTACACGTTCCGCAATCCGCCGTCGGTGTCGATGGCGACCAGCGAGAAGGCCAAGAACTTCCTGCGCGATACCATCCACACCAACTGCTTGTTTACGCTGAAACATGCGGCCTGTACGCCGCTGGTACAGATTGAGTCGGTGACGGCAGAAGCGTTGGGCGCGGATTTGCACAAGGTCACGGCGGTGGTGACGAACGTGGGCTTCCTGCCGACGAACATGACGGCACGGGCGTTGAAGCACGGCACGGCGGGCAGCGTGAAAACCGAACTGCAAGCGGCGGACGGCGTTGAGCTGATTATGGGCAAGCCGGAGCAAGATTTGGGGCATCTGGCGGGGCGTGACGAGCGTGTGGCGACGTGGTCGCCGTGGATGCCGGATTGGCATCATCCAAAGGCGAAGGCCGAATGGCTGGTGCGCGGCGCGGCGGGCAGCGAGATCACGATTACGGCGGGGGCGCAGCGGGCGGGCAGCAAGCAGGCGGCGGTAAAGCTGGGGTAAGGTAGCGGAAATACAAAACGCAAAGGCGCGAAGATTTTTAACACAAAGGCACAATGACACGAAGGCACAGAGGGGATAGGCGTTAAAGCGGTTTCTGTGGGGCTAAGGATTGATCTTGTTTCCGTTTTTCGTCCAGCAAGCGACGCATTCTGGCATTGAATTCAGCCGCATTGGGGTTATTAGCTTCATAAGTTTGTCGCCATTGTTCGGCTTTTTCATCCACTTCTTGCATATAACTATCGACTTCGGCACGATGGCTCAAGTAATAGGAAATGACAGCGTAAATATCTTCCAACTTAAGCGTGTCAAAGCCTTCAGCAATTTGTTCCGGCGTGTCGCCTCGACTATATGCGCCAAGCAGCACCAAAAGCGTGACGCGGGTGTTGCCAACGCGAATGACACCGTTTTCATCGGTTCGCAGGGGTACATTGATTGTGGTTGGGGTTGCTAACATGAGTCACCTCATCAGCTTACTTATATTCATTATACCTGATTCAGTTCGTGGGGGAGCAAGCATCATATGACTATTCAACGTCTCAGTGAAGCGTTTTACAGGCGGAAGATCGGGCAGATTCAGGCGCGGATGGAGGCGGCGGGCTTGGACGGAATGCTGCTGCTCGACGTGCCGAACGTCATTTACGCCTGCGGGTTTTTCCATACGCCGTCCGAGCGACCGTTAGGGTTATATATTCCCAAGAGCGGCGAGGTGGCGCTGTTCGTGCCGCTGCTGGAGTTGGAAAACGCGGGTGCGTCGTGGGTGAAGGACATCCGTACCTACTTCGAGTATCCGGGTGAAACACATCCAGTCGAGTGGATGGTGCAGGAAGCGGGTGCGAAGCGGTTGGGCATCGATACGCTGACAGTGGACGTATACCAGCGGCTTGGCGGGAACGTGACGGTTACGCCGATGGTCGAGCAAATGCGGTGGATCAAAGAGCCGGAAGAGTTGGCGCTGATTGAGAAAGCGGCGACGTATGCCGACACCTGTCTTGAGTACGTGCTGGAAAACGCGGGGGCGATTATCCGCGACGGCGGCACGGAACTCGACATTCTGCGGGCGTGCATCGGGGCAACGGCGGCGAAGATGAAGGCCGAGGTCGGCGAAATCTTCAACCTGCGGAGCAGTTCAGTCGTCGGGACTGTCCACAGCGGGCCGAGGGCAGCCTTGCCACATGGGTCACCAATTGAACGGAAGCCGCAAATTGGCGAGCCGATGATCGCGGGGATTGGTGCTTCGGTGGGCGGTTACCATGCCGAAAGCGGGGCGACGTTCGTGATCGGGGAGCCGAAGGGCGACGTGATGCGCTGCTTGGAAGCGGCGATGGAATGTGATCTGGCGGGGATTAAGGCGCTGCGGGTAGGTAATACCTGTACCCAAGTCAACGAGGCGGCGTTGGGTGTGCTGCGGGAATACGGGCTGGGTGATGCGATTCGTCACCGTATCGGGCATGGGATGGGGTTGCAGGGACATGAAGGGCCGTGGTTGGCACCGGGGGATAATACGCCGCTGGTGGCAGGGATGGTCTTTTCCAACGAGCCGGGGATTTACCGACCGGAGATTGACGGCTACCGGTTGATCGACAGCATGATCGTCACGGATGGCGAGGCGAAAGTACCCAGCCGATTCTTAGCAAATCATCCACCAGAAAAGCGGATCATTCCGATTTAAGACATACATTTTTACCACAAAGGCACAAAGAACACAGAGGAATTAACCGCCAAGTCGCCAAGTACGCCAAGATCAAGGCGGAGAAAATTTAACCACAGAGACACAGAGATCACAGAGAAAGGCAGAGAAATTTAACCACAGAGATACAGAGGTCACAGAGGTCACAGAGGGATTAACCGCCAAGTCGCCAAGTACGCCAAGATCAAGGCGGAGTGGATTGTACCGCAGAGACGCGGAGAATGCAGAGGAAGGCGGAGAAAATTGAACCACAGAGACGCGGAGAATGCAGAGGAAGGCAGCCAGAAAGTGCCTGTAAAACAGGCAGGAACAGGCAGCAAGAACTCTCTTGACCCCGATTTGTGAAGGTGGAGTATGAAATGACAAACCAAATTCAAACGTTCAGGGGTCAATAGAATATGCATCGGTGGCTAGGCGTATGCACGGCAATGGCGAATCATTCACTTAAGAAAATGAGATTTAACCTAAACTAGAGGTATCGCGGTATGTGTACCTTTAGGAGCAAAATGATGATGTCCCGACTGTTATGGATGTGCATCGTAATTCTGTTGGCGCTGCCAAAACCAATTGCCGCCCAAAGCGAGGGTTGGGCGACGGGATGTGGCAGCCAAGCCGAGCCGATGATTGCTGCGACAACCCAACTGAATTATGGAGAGGCTTGCACAGCCTACGAAACCTGTACGGATGCGGGCGGCAGTATAGGGGTGTGCCAGATGCGGGGGTTTATAATCTTGCAAGCGGGCTGTACCGATGCTCACTGTGAGACGGAAGCGGCCCTGTACGCGGCGACCATGACCGTGTTTAGCGATCTCTCCTACTTCGTCATGTGGCGCGGGGAAGAAGTTCAACTGCAAGTGACGGCAGCCGTCATGCAGGGATTGGAGTCGTTTCAAGCAGGGGGTTATGAAGCGGCGGCAGATGCTTTTAACGCGGTCTCCACCGATGATTATTTACATCCGATGCTGCCCTTGAGCGCGGGTTTAGCCTATGAAGCGGCAGGGGAAACGGACGAGGCATTAGCCCAGTACAACGCGGCGATCCAAACCTCTTATTTCCAGCCACTCTCGTACTACTTGCGCGGGAACGTATTGGCAGACATAGGAAGCCATGCTGAGGAAGCGGCAATCGACTTCAGCCTGCTGGCGCAGTACACAGCGGATGATGAGCAGGCCAGCAGTTTCGTCAAAGCATTTGTCGAAGAACACCCTATTGACAGCGACTTTTTTGAAGCATGGGCAGCGTATCCCGTCATTAGCCGGAGTTTGGGTGTGGGGGGGGAATGGCTGAATGATGAGTCGCAAGCTGAGTCGCGCACGCTGATGCTCGCCCGGTTCGACGGTGACAAAAAACTCGCCGCGCAAAACCTCAGCCAACTGCTGACCCAACAATACAACTATTTCCCGGAAACGCTCGTCCTCGACCAGCGCGAAACGGACGTATACCGCTTCAGGGTGTCGTATGTCGATGATTATGGAACGTGGGGCGGCAGTATTACGGTTGACCTGAGCCAAAATCCGGTTCAGGTGACGGAAGACGACTTGCAGTTTGAAAGCAACAGCAATACCGCCTTCGTTATCGCCCCTGCCAATGAACCTGACCCGCGTTTAGCGTTTGCGGGTGAACACTGCCCCGGTGCGGCATTGTCGAGGCTGAAAATTGGAGCGCGTGGTCATGCGCTTGAAACGATGCAAGGCCCGCGTGTTTTGTTCGATGCAATCGACGGTGAGCAAACGGGAACCGTTGGTACTTTCACGGTTATGAGTGGCCCTGAATGCCGGGACAACCGCGCGTGGTGGCAAATCACGCTGGACGACGGCACGACTGGATGGGCGATTGAAAGCGAAGGGACGGTTTACCAACTTTTCCCTGAATCAAATTCTCTCATTCCCCCATTGAAAGATGGGACCTAATTACCCTATCGTTATTCAGTATAAGGATGCTACACCATGCCCGAACAAGCCCCGTGGCGCTTCGAGAAGATTATTCGCCCGTTATTCGACCTGCCCTCGCCGCACCGCATCCTCAAAGGCGCGAAGGTCATCACCTGCGTGGGTGATGAGGTGATCGAAAACGGCTTTGTGGAATTTGAAAAAGGCAAGATCAAAGCCGTCGGTAAAGCCAGCGACCTCGGCACGGTGGACGGCGCGGAAGTCATCGACGTGAGCGGGCAAACGGTGATGCCGGGGATGATTAATTCCCACGCGCATCTGGCATGGGACGGTGTGCATGACCTCGCGCGGCAGTCGATGGACGACCCGGTAGAGATCAGCGCTTACAAGAGCGCGGCGAACATGCTTAAAAGCCTAAGGGCAGGTATCACACTGGTGCGCGACCTCGGCATGAACAAGACGAACCTTTCCGCCAAGCAAGCCGTCGAACAGGGTATTTTCCCCGGCCCGCGACTGCTGGTGTGCGGCGAGGCCATCATCCAAACCGGCGGGCATACCTACTGGTGCTGCCGCGAAGCCAGCGGCGCGGACGAGATGCGGCGGGCGGTGCGCGAACAAGTCCGAGGGGGCGCTGACCTCATCAAGATTATGGCCTCCCACGATTTGATCGAGATGACGGACGCGGAACTGGAAGCGGTGATCGACGAGACACACCGCAACGGCTTACCGATTACCGCACACGCGACTTTCAACGAAGTCATCAAGCGTGTGGCGACGTTTGGCGTAGATGTGGTCGAACACGGCGGCTCGATGGATGCTGAAACCATCCAAATCTTGCTCGACAAGAAAATCCCGATTGTGACGACCTTCGCGCCGGTGGTGATGCAAGCCAACGCCGAAGTCGCGCGGCAGTACAACATACCGGAATGGAAGATCGAGGAACGGCAAAAGGCCATCGCCAAGCCGGAACGTTATCAAGGGTTGGTGGATGCCGCCAACGCCGGTGTGCCAATCGCCTTCGGCACAGACGCGGGTAGTCCGGTTGTGGGGCATGAGGTGGTCTCGCCGGAACTGGCATTCATGGTCAAGGTGGGTGTCGTGCCGGATAACTACGCCGCGCTGCGGAGCGCTACCATCGTCGCCGCGCGGTTGAGCAAGCTGGAAAGCAAGCTCGGCACGTTGGAAGCGGGCAAAGAAGCCGATGTGATCGTCGTGGACGGCGACCCGATTGCCGACCTCGCCGCGCTCGACCATGTGCAAATGACCTTCATCAGCGGCAAGAAAATGCCGGGCGTGGGCAATTAGATGCGGGCGCGTGAACAGACCAACCGGCTGCGGACACATTGATTAATTCACCCGCTGTAGATTATCATCTGCCTTTGTGGTGATCCCATTTCATGATAGGCAGTGCTGATGTTCGTATCAATTGAGTTCTGGCTGTTCGTGGCCGTTGTGTTAGTGCTGTATTACCTCGTACCGCGAAGGTGGCAAAATGGACTGCTGCTGGCGGCGAGTTACGCGATTTACGTTTACCTTGAACCGCGTTTTGTCTTGCTGCTGGCGGGCTTAACGCTGTTCAACTTCTGGCTGGGGCGGCGGTTGGTGGCTGGCGCACCGGGGCGCAGCGGCTACTGGTGGGCGGGGGTCGTCGTCAACGTGGGGGCGCTGGCGCTGTTCAAGTACGGAACGGGGTTGGCGGACATCGTGAGTCCAGTGCTGGTCAAGCTGGGTATGGCAAATGAACCGTGGGTGGTGAACCTGCTGCTGCCGCTTGGCCTGTCGTTTTACAGCTTTCGGGCGCTGGCGTACGTATTCGATGTGTACAACGGACAGGTTGAACCGGAGCGGAACCTGATCGACTTCGGCGTGTATATCGCGTTCTTCCCGCAGATCGTGGCGGGGCCGATTATGCGACCGAAGGTGTTCATCGACAGCCTCAAAACCGGACGACCGTTCAGCCAGCAAAACGTGGTCGATGGGCTGACGTTTATCTTCATGGGTTTGTTCTACAAAGTGGCGATTGCGGACCCGCTGTTCAGCACCATGACCACCTCAGCGGGCGGGCTGGGAGAGCTGACCGCTGGAACTGCGTGGTCGGAGTTTATCCTGTACACCATCCGCATTTACGCCGACTTCGCCGGATACAGCCTGCTAGCAATCGGGGTTAGCACGGGATTTGGAATGCCGGTCGTTCAAAACTTCCGGCAGCCATACTTTTCCAAATCGCCCGGTGAGTTCTGGGATCGGTGGCACGTCAGCCTTTCGAGTTGGATACGCGACTATATCTTCTACCCGATGAGCCGTTCGCTGCTGCGGCGCTGGGGCAACCAACGGGCGCTGCTGATCCAAGTGACCGCCTTCATGGTGTCGATGACCCTCAGCGGCATGTGGCACGGAACGGGGCTGAAGTTCGTGGTGTGGGGAGCGCTGCACGGGTTGTACTTATCCATCGAGCGCGTCTTCTTCCCACGGGCGCGGGCCAAACCCAAGAAAGGCACGCCCAAGTGGCGCATCTGGGGGCAAGCCGTTGTGGGGATTGCGGTGACGCTGGTCGCGGTCAGTGTGGCGTGGGTGTTCTTCCGCATGGACTCGCTGACGGGGGCGATTGTGTTTTTCCAGCGGATGTTTTCATCCAACCCATTCGATGAGATCAATGGGTTATGGCGGGTGAAGGTGCTTGTGCCAATCGGGCTGATCTTGCTGATCGACATCCCACAGGCGCTTACAAATAATCCGCTGGTGTTGTGGCAGCTCCGGCTTTTTTGGCGGGTACTTTTCTGCCTGTTGTTGTTATTAGGCATCTTTATCTTTGGAAGCCAAACCAATGCGCCGTTTATTTATGCAGGATTTTGAGTCACCACGGACGCTGGGGCAGCTTGGGTTGCTTGTGGTATTGATCGTGGTCGCGCTGGTGGCGAGCGATTGGCTGCTGGGACGGGTACTGCCCCTCATCACGATTGAGCCGCCGTTCATCTTACGCCTGCAAAATGTGCCGGGGGTTGAGAAGATGTGGGCGTTTGCTGAAGAAGGGATACAGCCTATCGTTTTTACGGGGAGTTCGCAGCTTTACACGGGTATTTCACCGGCACTATTTAATGATCGCATCAAAACCCTGTCGGGAAGTGCGTTATCATCGCTCAGTATCACGATTGGCGGCGGTGTTGTCACTATCCAGCATGACATCATCCAAAACTTCATCATTCCACGACACCCGCAGCTCATCATTTACGCGATTGAGATGCAAGCGCTGACACCCATACTCCAAAATGGGTATCCGGTCGAAGATTTCCGTAATAAGCCGTTTGGTTATGCAGTATCCCGCACATCCACACTGGAGCGCGATGTGCTGCTGTGGCTGTTGGAACATTCCAATTGGATGCGGTACCGCGATAACATCCGTGAATGGATGACCGGTATACGCACCATCAACCAATTTGATTATGCGCCAATCTTAACCGATGATCTTGGATTTTTCAGGCTGCCTCAAACAGAAATGATCGTTAACCCAAACCCGATCAAAAATGGTTATGCGACCTATTATGACACGCCGGAAACGCGCCAACTTCTCGCGGAAATTGAGAGCGCTTGCCGTCAAAACAATATCCCTTGTCTCCTCCTGAATATGCCCCTACACGCATCCGCTTATGACATCATTCCGCCCGAAACGGAATTAGAGTATCAGCGGGTGCTGCATCAAACCGGCTTGCCGGTCTGGGATTTCAACACGCCGGAATGCCGGGTACTATTCGGCGAGGATATGTTTTACAACCTCAACCATATGAACGAACTCGGTGCGGCTGTGCTTTCGCCGATGGTGGCGGAAGTCTATACACACGTTTTTTATGATATGCCAATCGAGGGGAATGCGACCTGTGCAGCCCTCAGCCCATAGAAGCAGACGATTAGCGTTATAGGCTAGCTATTGCTGGAAGTTGAACTCATGCGTCATTTGTTTATTCAAGACTCGACCTCACCACGAACGCTGCGACAGCTTATCGTGCTGCTGGTATTCGTCGGTGCAGCACTGGTGACGAGCGATTGGCTGCTGGGGCGGGTGCTGCCCCTCATCACCATTGAACCGCCGCTGATCCTCCGACCTTTCAATGTGCCGGGGTGGCAAGCCCTTTGGCGAATGAACGAAGCAGGTATCCAACCGATTGTTTTTACAGGAAGTTCACAAACGTATACGAGTATTTCACCCTATGCATTTGATGACCGGATTACGGCAATCACCGGAGAAAAAGTGCAGTCGGTCAATTCCAGCGTCATCGGTGCGGTGGTCGAAATGCAGCGCGATCTCATTCGAAACATCATTATTCCCAATAATCCCTGGATTATTTTCTATGGTATTGAACTGCGTGCCGTTCGAGAAGTGCTGCCTGATCAATTATTTTTACCAGTACAAGATTTTCGCAATCAGGATCTCGGTTATGCCGTATCACAGGCAAAACCAGTTGAACGTGAAATCTTGCTCTGGCTGTTGAAGCATTCCAATTGGGTCAAGTATCGGAATAATTTACGTGAATGGATAAGCGGCTCGCGTGAAATTGATAGGCAGGGTGTCATCCTACGAGACGACGTGGACGACTTGGGATTTGCAGCCTTCCCGAATACATTTACACCCAGCGAAGCAATCTTTATACCACAGTTCGTACCTTTTTCTGTTGATCCTGCTGCGCGCCAAAACTTAAACGATATACGAACCGACTGTCAACAAAACGGAGTGCAGTGCATCCTGATTAACATGCCACTCCATGAGCTGGCCTATCAATACCTTACACCTGCGGATGAAGTCCTGTATCACCGTGTTTTAGACGAAGCCGGATTTCCGATTTGGGATTTTAATAACGATGCTTGCCGTCATGCGTTGGGTGATACCGCTTTTTACAATTTGAACCATTTAAACACGGCTGGCGCAACCCTATTTTCACAGTTCCTGGCAGACGTGTACGCCAGCGTATTCTATGGTGTACCGATAACAAGTGATGCCACCTGTGCGGTCATCACGCCCTAGTCCATAAATATCTAATTGCTGGAAATTGAACCGATGCGTCGCTTATTTATGCAGGATTTTGAATCCCCAAGAAACCTTCGCCATTTAGCCCTGTTGGTGGCGCTGGTTGTGGTGACATTCGTAGCGGGTGATTGGTTACTCGGTCGTTTGCTGCCGCTGATAACGATTGAGCCGCCGTTCATCTTGCGTTTTCAAAATGTGCAAGGGGTGGAAAAATTATGGGATTTTGCCGCAGAAGGAATTGAGCCGATTGTCTTTACCGGCAGTTCACAAATTTACAGCGGATTATCACCGCATATCTTTAATGATCGCATAAAGGCTATTTCTGGGACGACGGTGAATTCAGTTGATATAACAGTGTGGGGTGGTGTCATCACTATTCAACATGACCTTATACGCAACTTTATCCTTACCCATCATCCTCAACGCATCATTTATGGTATAGAGATGCAAGCCTTATTACCTTCGCTACTCAACGGACACACAGTAGAAGATTTTCGGAATAAAGCATTTGGGTATGCCATATCGCGGGAATCATCCTTCGAGCGCAGTCTGTTACTCTGGTTATTGGAGCATTCCAATTGGGTACGATACCGGGATAATTTCCGCGAATGGTTAACAGGAACACGCAGAATTAACCAGCTTGAATATCCTCCCAATTCAGTTGATGACCTCGGATTTTACAATGAGCCAAAAATCGCTGATCGTGACCCAATTACGATTCAAGTTGGCTTTGCGCCATTTACGGCAACAGATGCTGTACGTCAACTTGTGGCTGATATTGGAGTCACGTGCAGGAACAGCGGGGTACAATGCGTTCTGCTGAATATGCCTATTCACCCGTTAGCCTATGATTATATTGCGTCTGAAACTGAAAAGGATTATCAAACCACTTTGCGAGTGGCCGGTTTAGACATCTGGGATTTCAACACACCAGATTGTCAGGCATTACTCGGTGACTCCTCTTTTTACAACCTTAACCACCTAAACACACAAGGCGCAGAACGCTTTTCGCGCATGGTGGCAGACGTGTACGCCAGCGTATTCTATGGTGTACCGATAACAAGTGATGCCACCTGTGCGGTCATCACGCCTCAATAAGACGTTTGGTTTTTATGAGCGCAATCCGGTTATTCAAGCCTGTAGCCAACCGACAAGTGTCGCTGTTTATGCTGTATAGTTCGATTCTGCAAATCGGGTTGTTCGGCATCACGGATGTCATCTTGAATTTTTACTTCACCAGCTTGGGGCATTCGCCGGAAACCATCGGCGTGCTGCAATCCTTTCCGCGCATCAGTGGTTTGCTCATCAGCATTCCGGCGGGGTTGGTCGCCAGCCGTTTGGGTGCGTACCGCGTCATCCTGTACGCGACGGTTGGCATCGGCGCGGCGATGTTGATGCCGCTGCTGTGGCCTGATCTGCCGATTCTCGGACTCAGCCGCTTTCTATTGGGCGTGTTTTACGGAGCGCAGCAGGTAGCGATTAACCCCTTCATCGGCGGGTTGGTGAAGCGCGATGAGCAACCTTTTCTCTTTTCGTACCACAACATCATTACGATGATCGCCACCGCCGTCGGCAGCTTCATCGGCGGCTTTTTGCCAGCGCTGATGGTGAGCTTGGGGGTCAGGGGCGCAGGCGATCTTCAGCAGGCGGCGCAGAGTTCAGCCGCCTATCGGGGTGCGTTGGCGGTCGGGGTGATCGTGACGCTGACCTGCTTGTTACCGCTGATGTGGGTCCAAGAGCAGCGGACATCGGGGACGAACGTCAACATTGGCAGGGTTAATCTGCGCGAGATGCCGTGGCGAACACTGCTGCTCTTCGCGATACCCATGTACTTCTTCGGCTTCACGGGTGGGCTGACCTTCCCGTTTTACAACCTGTTCTTTCGGAATACGTTCCATGTCAGCGATGAAATTGTCGGCACGATCTTAGGCATCGGTTGGATCGGCATGGGCATCATCCCACTGGTTAATCCGGTGCTGGATAAGCGCTATGGACGGGCGGAGGCGTTGTTCATCACCCTCAGCGTGGCGGCAGTCGCGTTCTTCGGGCTGAGTATCGCGCCAACCCTCGGCCTCAGTATCGTGGCCTATGTGATCGCCACCTCGGCGCGGAACACGATGCAGCCGTTGTTTCAGCCGCTGGTGATGTCCACCCTGCCGCCCCATGCCCACAACATGGCAAGCGGCATCGGCTTGGTGGTGTGGAACATCGGCTGGTTCAACGCGACGACCATCAGCGGCTTTTTACAGGCGGAACACGGTTTCCAGTTGATTATGCAGGTGGTGGCGGCGGGGGTGATGCTTACGGCTATAACGGTGGTGCTGATTTTCAGGAACCGACCGCAGCACGTTACGGGTATTGAAGTGCAAAACCCGTGAGATTTTTACCACAAAGGCACAAAGGGTATCAAGAAAAGGTAAAACAAATCGCCAAGAACGCCAAGGTGAATGCAGAGATCAAGTTGAACTTAAGAATGTACGAGGCGTAAGGATATGAATATCCCGAAGAAGTAATGCAGCGCTAATCAAAACATTCGTGTCAAAAACAAAACGTGGTTCATTCATCGTCTTTGAGAAGTTCGTCAAGAATATCAGGGGTAAGACCGCGTTCGGAAGCCTTTTGACTCATTTCCTTGACGGTATTCGCTAGCGAGTCACTTTGATTATGAAACAAGTCATTCAACACAACTTCAATCAACCACTGTGCTTTTACCTTATCAGCATCAGAAGCACGTTCATAAATGTTCGCCAGCGGTTCAGGTATCGGGATGCTAATCATCGTTGACATGTGTTTGTCCTCACCTAAAAACCTGTCAATACATCAGATTATAGCACTTTTGGAAAAGCGTCTGGTGTATCTGAACCGTATATCCCAGTTTGCTCGTTTGTAAACCTATGAGAGGAACCAAAGCATGACCGCATATGAACAGTTTGAAGGGCATATCGCCGAGTTGAACGACATCCTCAATTCCATTTCGGTGTTGAAGTGGGACGCACGGACGAATATGCCGCCGGGGGGCGCACTCACACGCGGCAACCAACTGGCGACCTTATCGCGCATCGCCAACGACTACTTCGTCAGCGATACGACCGCCAAGCTGCTGGATGCGGCGGAAGCCGAAATCGCCGGTGAGGACAAGGACTCGTATCGGGTACGGGCGGTGCAGCAGACGCGGCAGTATTATGAACTCGTCAAGCGGATTCCGGTGGAAGTGACCGCCAAGAAAGCCACCTTAGCACCGATTTCCGAGCAGGTGTGGGCGGAAGCCAAAGCCAACAACGATTTCGCCAGCTTCATGCCCTACCTACAGCAAATGCTCGACCTGAGCAAGCAGCAGGCCGACGCGATTGGCTACGAAGGTCATCCGTTCGACGCGCTGGTATTCGAGTACGAGCCAAGCGCGACAGCCGCCTCGTTGAAGGTGTTGTTTGAGGACTTGAAGGCCGGTTTGCTGCCGCTGCTGAAGAAGATCGTCGCCAACGACAAGCCGCTGGAACGCGACCTGTGGCAGCACGAGTATCCCCTCGATAAGCAGAAGGCGTTCGGGCTGGAGATGGCGCAGAAGGTCGGCTACGATATCCAGCGTGGGCGGCTGGATATCGCACCGCATCCGTTTGAAATCTCGTTTACGCGGAATGATGTTCGCATCACCACCCGCTACAACCTGAACTACCTGCCGATGGCGCTGTTCGGTACGCTGCACGAAACCGGACATGCCCTCTACGAGCAAGGGGTTGATCCGTCATTGACACGCACCGCTTTAACCACCGACTTCTTGGGGCAGTATCCGGTTGGTGGGACGAGCTACGGGGCGCATGAGTCGCAGTCACGCTTGTGGGAAAACCAGATTGGCCGCAGCCGCGAGTTCTGGGAAGTCCACTTTGACCGTCTGCGGTCGATCTTCCCGGAGCAGTTGGCGGATGCTGACCCCGACCTGATGTACCGGTCGGTCAACCGTGTGCGACCGAGTTTGATCCGCGTCGAGGCCGACGAAGTGACCTATAACCTGCATATCATGCTGCGTACCGAGATCGAAATGGGTTTGTTGGAAGGCAGCTTGAAGGTCGCTGATCTGCCCGAAGTCTGGAATGCCAAGATGGGCGACTATCTCGGCGTAACCCCACCGAATAACAGCAAGGGTGTCCTGCAAGACGTACACTGGTCAGGCGGCGGCTTCGGTTCATTCCCCGGCTACACGGTGGGTAACGTCATGTCGTCGCAGTTCTTGGAAGCGGCGTACAAACAGGTCGATGGTCTCGATACGTCGATCAATCAGGGCGACTATGCACCGCTGCTCAAGTGGCTGGGAGACAATGTTTACCGGCACG
>Ga0209460_1001324_pt1 | contig 14826 bp, 7 predicted proteins | sample EBPBio132013_DNA_FD_185868 | JGI IMG/M metagenome (GOLD analysis project Ga0209460, IMG submission 185868) | Wastewater treatment Type I Accumulibacter community from EBPR Bioreactor in Madison, WI, USA - Reactor 2_5/13/2013_ DNA (SPAdes)... | ecosystem: Engineered > Bioreactor > EBPR >...
CCTCACACAAAAAATTGTTTTTCGGTTTCATTAGAATACAATTAGGACTTGTTTTATTTTATTTAAAATTGTGTCGTATTTTAGAAAAAACCAGTAAACGCCATTTTAACTTAATTATTTTAATATCTTATTGTCTTTTATTGGAAAACCAGGACTGGATTCATTTCGATTCTGATAAAGATTGTGCAGTTCTACCGGGAGGAATAATTCCTTCCGATCTGATTTTATAACGGAGAAAATATGAACTCAATGCTAACGTTTCTGATCCTGTTTCTTTCACTTATCATCCAAACCTCTTTTGCAGAATCTCCCGGTTCTCAATCAGCTGCGGTAACTCAATCTCCTCCTGTCTTTACCAGTTCAGCCCCTATCGATCCCCATTCGGCTGGAGACCAATTTATTTATAATTTTTCTGTCACCGACGCAGATTCAGATCCGATTTCTTTTTTTACTGCCGGTGTTGATCAACAGGATGCCAATTTTATTTCTGAAGTATATTGGTCAACCGGATACAGAAGCTATTTGTGGCAGTCGTTCACGGCTGTTTCAACAGGACTCATGACACGTGGTGCCTTACTAACTGCTCAGCAATTTACAACTGATGTAATAGTGAATGTTTATTCCGGTGAAGGAACCGGGGGGCAGTTGATTTACACAACCACAATTAATTTTAATGGTGGTATTTATGATTATCACGCTTTCAACATTCCCGCATCGGCCAATGTGGTTTTAACCACCGGTCAGGTCTACACAATTGAATATCTTAGCAGTCTTACTGGTTATATGCCGGGTCCGGATATTTACAGCCGTTATGGGGGTGGACGTGCGGATTTTGGCTCAGATTGGGACAATCCGTTTTATGTTAATATTCAACCTTTCATTACAACACCTGCAGCAACCTGGTTAAGTTTAACTGATAACGCAAATGGAACCGGTAGTTTATCAGGAACACCTTCCGTTGAAAATGTAGGATCATTCTCAACCATTTTGGTTGCCAAAGCTGGCTCGGACTACGTTCAGCAGCAAATCAGTTTCAATATCACAAATCCTGTTTCTGATCCAACCGGTTTATTTGCAATCGCTGGTGACGGTCAGATTGAACTGAAGTGGAACAAAAATGCCCCGGCTAATTTCGGAAAGTATTACATCTACGGTGGCACAAGTCTGAATCCAACCACACTGATTGACAGTTCATTATCCGTTTCTGATACAACCAAAATCATAACAGGTTTAACAAACGGGACCTTATATTACTTCCGTTTGAAAGCAAAAAGCAGCAGCAATGTGCTTAGCGGATTTTCAAATGAGGATGCTGCAGTTCCTGTCGCAAATGAAGGAAATTCTCTTTTGCTCGACGGTTATTCCCAATATGTTGTCCTTCCATCAAACAGCTATTATCAGAATCATAATTTTACAATGGAAGTCTGGGCAAAACGAAACAGTACTTATTCCGGCGACTGGATTTTTGGCCAGGGGGTAACCGGACAGGATATTGGTCTTCATATTGGATTCAGGGAATCAAACGGGTTCTCTTTTGCTTTATATGCTGATGATCTTGAACAGGGTCAACCGAATTCATCCACGTCATGGCAGCATCTCGCCTTAACCTATGATGCCGGAACTCAATCCCAGAAAATGTACATTGACGGGGTTCTGGTTAATTCAAGGGTTTCTTTTGGTGTTTACAACGGTTATGGTGACTTTTATATCGGAAGAAGTGCCTGGAGTCTGAGCGATGCTTTTGATGGTTCGCTCGATGAAGTCAGACTCTGGAATTATGTAAGATCTGACTCAGAAATCAATGACAACAGGATACTGGCATTAAGAGGTGATGAACCCGGTTTGCTTGGACTTTACCATTTTGATGAACCTTCAGGAACAGTTGTTTATGATGCTTCACCTAACGGAATAAATGGAACAATCGTTGGTGGTGCTTCATTTGTTGAATCTGATGCGTTTATCTCTACAACACTTCCTGTTGAACTTTCTTCCTTCACCGGACGGATTTCTGGCCGAGATATTGTTTTAAACTGGTCTACTGCCTCAGAGGAAAATAATGCGGGATGGGAGATTCAGAGACAGAAGTTAGAAGATAGAAGTGAGAAGGTAGAATGGGAAACAATCGGATTTGTCGCCGGAAAAGGAACAACCACCGAATCACAGAATTATGTATTTTCCTCACCCGTGACCCGTAATCCGTCACCCGTAACCCTCCGCCTGAAGCAACTCGATCTCGACGGAACAGTTTCATTCAGTCAGATTCTGACAATTGAAAACAAAGCGGCAGAATTTGCACTTCAGCAGAACTACCCGAATCCGTTTAATCCGTCAACAAAGATTGATTTTTCTCTTCCCGTATCCGGTTATGCCAAACTGGTTGTTTTCGATTTGCTGGGAAGGGAAGTCAAAACCCTGATTGATCAGAATCTGGAAGCCGGATTTCACACGGCAGTTTATGATGCAGGAAATGTCGCAGCCGGAGTGTATTTCTACCAGCTGACCTTTAACGGGAAAGTTGAAACCCGCAAATTCACTTTGCTGAAATAAATAAATATAAAAACCCGTCATTCAATTTATTTTTTAATTTGGGTGATGGGTTGTCTTTTTTTATTGAATATCCAGTCACCATTTAATCCCGGAAAAATGATGAAAAAAGTGTTACCAAAATCAACTGTTACTTTTCTGTTTGGCATTCTTTGTCTTACTTTCTTTTCACCTGCCAGTGCTCAGACCATCCCTTCCTTTACCAGTTCAGCCCCGTCGGGAACTGTCATTTATGACCGGCCATTTACCTATGCTTTCTCTGCAACTGACGGCGATTCAGACCCGATTTCGTTCTTTGTGCCAGGAACCCAGCAAAATGATGCTCAGTACCTTTCCGGCTATAATACTTCCACCGGTTCTGCATCAGTAATCTGGCAGTCCTTTACAGCTGTGAACACCGGTTTGGTTGTCACTGCCGGAGCCTACATGTTTTACAGTTCAAGTGGTTCTGGCGGAACGGTAACTGTTAGTCTTTACTCAGGGGAAGGAACCGGCGGAACCTTGCTCTACACAAGCACAATCCACATGCCAAATGCACCAAATTATCAGCTTTTCACGGTTCCTGTTTCTTCAAATGTGATGATTACTTCCGGACAGAAATATACAATTGCATACTCGGGTTCAGGATTCAGTGGTTTATTTCAAAGCTCACCTTTAAATCCGTATGCCGATGGCAGAAGCAGTTATTCTGCTAACGCGGATATCCCATTTCAGGTCAAAATTAAACCTCTGATCACCACCCCTGCTACAACCTGGCTGACGTTAACCGATAACGGTGACGGTACCGGTTCCCTGTCTGGTACTCCTCTGGCAGCAAATGCCGGCGCATTTTCTGAAACGCTGATTGCCAAAGCCGGGACTGATTATATCCAGCAGGCAATCAGCTTTACCATTTCAGCCCCTGTTGCTACCGTCTCGAAAATCGTTGCTTTTGCTAAAAATGGCGGAGCAGAATTGAAATGGTCAAAAAACAATTCAGTTGATTTCGTTAAATATTACATCTATGCAGGTACAACCTCAAATCCAACCGTTATTGCTGACAGTACTTCCGCCAATGAGATTAATGACACGACAAAAATGGTGACCGGATTAACCAACGGCACTCAATATTATTTTAGAGTAAAGGCAAAAGATACCAACGGGTTTTTAAGTGATTATTCTCCGCAGGATGCTGCCGTTCCAACCGAAAAGGCCGGAAATTCTTTGTCTTTCAACGGATCAAATTCCCGTGTAACCATACCAAATTCGACGGTTTTTGATGTTTCTACCTTAACGATGGAGGCCTGGGTTTATGCTTCAAACTTCAATCAGAATGGTTTTATTTTTGAAAAGGGCCCTGTTAATACTCAATATTCCATGTTTTTTGAAGGCCCCTCATTTTGTTTCAGAACGGTAACCAACTCTGGAGTCATCAAGTCGTTGTACGCCGGAACAAGTTCAGACCTTGGAATATCAAACGGAAACTGGTATCACATTGCCTGCACTTTTAACGGGACAACAAAAAATATTTACGTCAACGGCATTCTTAAAAAATCAGTGAACGATCCGCACATTCTCAGAACCGGACAATCTGGTCAAACCATTGGCATGTACGGAACCGGTGGCTATTATTTAAATGGGAAAATCGATGAAGTCAGGATTTGGAATACGGTAAGAACACAGTCTGAACTGAATTCAAATGCCTCAGCCCCGTTACGTGGAGACGAACAAGGTTTGGTTGCCCTTTATCACCTGGATGAACCTGCCGGTTCCACCGCTTTTGATGCAACTTCCAACGCCAATAACGGTACCTGGGTAAACAGTCCGGTTGCGGAAGCTTCAGGAGCGATGAGTCTTGGTACACCTTCCGGTTTTTACGCAATCAGCACTTCTGAAACGGCTGAACTTCATTGGTCACCTTCTCTTGGTGCAGCAAAATATCTCATTTTCAGTGGTTCATCCTCAAATCCGGAAACTGTAATTGATTCTACTGATGCTACTACAATTACTCTTTCAGGATTAACAAACGGAACCCACTATTTTTACCGGGTTGCCGGGAAAAGTCCTGATTTGACAGTCAGCGGATATTCAAATGAAGACGCCGTGGTTCCGGAGGATGGTGAAGGAAATGCCCTAAGTTTTGATGGTGATGGTGATTATGTGTCCATTCCAAACTTGTCAGCAATGTTATCAGGGAAAACGGCTCTGACAATCAGTGGCTGGGTTTATCCAAGAAATCCGGAAGGAAATTCACCAGATTTTGATCATTTCTTCGGATTCAGAAATGACAGTGATGCTGATTTCTATGTCATGCAATCTCACGGAACCAACTTAAAAGCTGTTATCAGAACCAGTTCCGGAGCAGGTGAAATAACAGCTACCTCAACCTTGATTCCCAATGAATGGCAGCATGTTGCCTTTACCTATGATGGTTCCGTTATCAAGCTTTACCACAACGGAAATGAAGTTGGCAGCAGCTTTGCCTCAGGAACTATAGAAGTTGGAAACCTTGCTTTTCAGATGGGTTTCAGCAATGAAGGTCCATTTAATTATTTTCTTGACGGGAACGTTGATGAAGTTCAATTGTGGAATAAAACACAATCTCAGGAAGAAATTGTACTGAATTATACCATTCCTGTCCGCGGAGATGAACCGTTTCTTTTAGGTGCCTGGCATTTGGATGAACCAACCGGAGTCATCACCTATGATGCAACTCCCAATGGAAATAATGGTACTCTTGTTGGCGGAACTGCTTTCACTTCTTCAACTTCTTTTTTTCAGGCCACACTTCCTGTTGAGCTTTCATCCTTTACCGGCCAGATTTCAAACGGTAAAGTCGTTCTGAACTGGTCAACTGCTTCTGAGGAAAATAATGCGGGATGGGAGATTCAGAAACAGAAGTTAGAAGATAGAAGTGAGATGTTAGAATGGGAAACCATTGGCTTTGTTGCCGGAAATGGAACAACAACTGAAGCACAGTCCTATTCTTTTTCGTCCCTTGTCACCTCCCGCAGTAGCGGGACCGGCAGTCCCTCGTCACCGGCGGTTTACCGCCTCAAACAACTCGATCTTGACGGAACGGTTTCCTTCAGTCAGATTCTGACGATTGAAAATAAACCAACAGAATTCGCACTTCAGCAAAACTACCCGAATCCGTTTAATCCTGTAACAGTTATCACTTATCAGCTGGCTTCAAAGGGCAATGTTGAATTGCGTGTATTTGATATGCTGGGTCGTGAAGTTAAAACTCTGGTTAATCAGGTAAAGGAAGCTGGTAATTACTCGGTTGATTTTTCCGCAGAAAACCTGCCAAGCGGTGTGTATTTCTACCGGTTGAATGCCGGCAATTTTTCTGAAACCAGAAAAATGACAATTTTAAAATAGTCCGGGCAGTTTGCTGGAATTGCCAATCTTTCTCAAGTCTTTATCTTTAATTAAAAGGGTTAAAAATATGAAATCATGGCTAACTTGTTTTTTGCTTTCAGTTTCTGTTTCGGTATTTGCACAGTCAGGAAAGGAAGTCCTGGTCATAAACAGTACAACCGAAGTCGTCAATACTGCATGGATCAATATGCTGGGCAGTGCCGGAATATCTTATGATTACCGTTCCTTTCAAACTCTGGATACTTTTTCTGTTTTACTTAATTATGAAACCATTCTTTATCTCGATGATGATGTAGAAGGCGGAAATAGCTTGACCAGTCTCAGACGGGCAAATCTGGTTAATGCCATGAAAAACCAGAAGTCGTTATACATACAAAGTGAATATCTGAGCAGTTATCAGACCAATGAATTTTTCAAAGAATTATGTGACTCTGCCGGCGGAATCTTTGCCTGGTCTGGAGTTACTTCAGGTATGTTTAATGATGTAACGGTTCTGGCTCCCTTCAATAATCAGGCAGTTGAAGTGAATACGATTTCAAATTATTGGTATGGTCATACTGCAACGTTTGATAATACCATCGTTAAACCGTTTTTGGTGAAAGATGGGACTACATTTGGTTTTTATATTGATCCTGTAAATCCTGATTACGGGAAAGTGGTAACAACAACTGACCGTGATTTTTATACCAGTCAGAATGTAAATGCAATAAGTCTTATACGGAATATAACCCATTATCTTTTAACTCATTCTACCCTTCCCGTCGAACTTTCATCCTTCACCGGAGAAATTTCTGGCGGTAAAGTCGTTCTGAACTGGTCAACTGCTTCTGAGGAAAATAATGCGGGCTGGGAGATTCAGAGACAAGAGGTGGTTTCGGGCACTTCGACTCCGCTCAGTGACCGAAACACAAACTGGGAAACGATCGGATTCGTTGCCGGAAAAGGCACCACCACTGAATCTCAGTCTTATGAGTTTTCCTCACCCGTAACCCGTGATCTGTCACCCGTAACCCTCCGCCTGAAGCAACTTGATCTCGACGGAACGGTTTCCTACAGTCAGATTCTGACTTTGGATATTGCGCCAACAGCCTTTTCCCTTGAAAAGAATTATCCCAATCCGTTCAACCCATCTACCACAATCCGGTATCAGCTTCCTGCTCAGGTTCAGGTTACCCTTTCAGTTTTTGATGTATCCGGACGGCTGATTTCTGTTTTAGAAAATGGCATGAAACCAGCAGGATTTCATCAGGTTGAATTTAATGCGGCCGGACTTTCAAGTGGAATTTATTACTATCAGATCAAAGCTGGAAATGAAGTAAAAACCGGTAAAATGCTGCTGGCAAAATAACCCAAATATGTTTCTATAATAAAAATTGAAGGAGGAGTTGAAATGAAAAATTGGTTTAAATATTTAACAGTACTTTTTTTTCCGGTTTTAGCATCAGCACAAACAGCAATCCAACCTGCCGGATCCGGGACCGTTGGAGATCCATACCAGGTCAGTTCCGTTGATAATTTATACTGGATCTCTGCAAATATTGCCCAATGGAATAAAGTTTATGTTCAAACGATGGATATTGATGCTTCAAGTACATCCGGCTGGAACGGGGGCTCGGGTTTCTCATCAATCGGCTTTGGGACCCAATGGACCGGAAGTTATGACGGACAAAACCATGTAATTGATGGATTGGTAATCAGCCGTTCCGGAACTGATTATGGCGGTTTGTTCGGAAATGTGGGATCTGCCTCGGTTATTAAAAATCTGGGTCTTACCAACTGCTTGATTTCCGGGAAACAATATACAGGTGCTCTGGCCGGCTACAATACCGGGCAGATTACCAATTGCTTTACAACCGGGATGGTTAGCGGGTTTTATGCAGTTGGCGGGTTGGTTGGTTACAACAGCAATGGCGTAATTACAGCAAGTTTTTCAAATGCAAATGTCACCTGTTCAACTGATCGGGTTGGTGGTCTCGTAGGTTATAATAATGGTTCAGGTGCCACAATCAGTAATTGTTATGCAACCGGTAATGCAACAGCTACCGGCATACGTGCTGGCGGGTTGCTTGGCTATAACAATGGCGGAACGGTGACCAACAGCTTTTCAACAGGGATTCCAACTGCCACTTCAAGTACGGGTGGTTTAACCGGCGGACCCAATGCAACAGGAACCACGAATTCTTTCTGGGATACCGAAACCTCAACCCGTGTTTTAAGTCCGGGTGGCGGAACCGGTCTGACGACTTTGCAAATGAAAACAGAAACAACCTTTACCAATGCCGGCTGGGATTTTGAAACTGAAACAACAAACGGAACAAATGACTACTGGACGATGGATGGTGTAACCAATTTCGGTTATCCCTATTTGAAATGGCAGGAATTAAACGCTGCTTCTTTACCCGTCGAACTTTCATCCTTCACCGGAAAAATTTCAGGTGGCAATGTGATTCTGAACTGGTCAACCGCTTCAGAGAAGAACAATGCGGGTTGGGAAATTCAGAAAATGCAGGAGGTGGTTTCGGGCACTTCGACTCCGCTCAGTGACCGAAACACAAACTGGGAAACGATCGGATTTGTGGCCGGAAAAGGAACCACCACTGAATCTCAGTCCTATGCATTTTCGTCCCTTGTCACCCGTCCCTCGTCACTGGCGGTTTACCGCCTTAAACAACTCGATCTCGACGGAACGGTTTCATACAGTCAGATTCTGACTTTGGATATTGCGCCAACTTCATTTTCCCTTGAAAAGAATTATCCCAATCCGTTCAACCCATCAACCACAATCCGGTATCAGTTGCCTGTTCAGGTTCAGGTTACACTTTCTGTTTTTGATATAACCGGGCGGCTTATTTCTGTTCTGGAAAATGCCGTGAAACCAGCAGGATTTCATCAGGTTGAATTTAATGCTGCCGGACTTTCAAGCGGAGTTTATTACTACCAGATCAAAGCCGGAAATGACATAAAAACCGGCAAAATGCTGCTGGCAAAATAACCGTTATAATAAACAACAATTAAATTTGAAAACTTTTCAGGGCTGAATTGATTCAGGTGATCACGATACTGCAAAATTTATTTCAGCCTGGTTTTAATACCAGACAAATCACTTTTGTTCTGCTGGCAATTCTGCAATTTGTTTTTTCTTCAGCCTTCTCACAAACTGAACGGGGAAATCCTTCTGCAATAAATTATGCGTCAAAAGACGATTACAGAGCCGATCGGGATGTGTGGGATGCTGCACAGGATTCAACCGGCACACTTTTTTTCGGAAATGCCCAGGGGGTTTTAACCTACAATGGGGTGAGTTGGTCTTTATTTCCCCTGCCCAAAAAAACGGCAGTCAATTCACTGGCTGTTGATGCCGCCGGAAGGGTTTTTGTTGGAAGTGAAGATGAATTTGGTTTCTTTTCCCGGAATAAAGGTCGGCTTGATTATACGTCCCTGATGCATCAAATTCCCGAAAATGTGAAGACATTTGGCAAAATCTGGTCAATTGATACGCTCGGACAAACTGTTTACCTCCAGTCCCTTTCCGCTTTGTTTTGTGTGACCGGAGATAGTCTCACTACACTTCTCCCACGGGAAAAATTTTCGTTTATTTACCGGGCAGGATCCCGTTTATTCATTCAGGATCCGTCGCAAGGACTTCTTGAAATCAAAAATTCCAGATTGATTCCGGTTGATACATCAGGTTTTTTCCGTCAAACCATCTTATCGCAACTGGCCCAGGCACCCGGGGGAAATTTATTCCTTTTCACAAGAAAAAACGGAACGTTTCTGCACACCTCAGACGGTGTAAAACCGATGACCTCGGCTCTTGCTGACCTGAGCAGAAAATACCGGTTTTATGCAATTGAAAATCTGCCTGACGGAGAGTTTTTAATCGGGACAGTGGGCGGTGGTGCTGTTATTGTTGATTCAACCGGGAAAATTCTTAACCTGCTAAATACCAACAGCGGTTTGAAAACCAATACGGTGACCGGTGCATTTTATGACGGAAACGGATCAGTCTGGCTGTGTACGTATGAAGGCGTGAGCCGGATCCGGTATCCGTCACCAGCGACTTTGTTTCGGGTCAACCAGCATTTCAGCGGACTTCCGAAATCAACCGTCAGGCATCAGGGACGTCTATTTTTGGGAACACTTGAAAAGTTTTACCGGCTTTCTGAAGATTTCTCGTTTCCAAATATGGAAAAATCAGGAAGTTCGTTTTTCTTTTCACCCGTTGACGGAATAAAAGAAGATTGCGGAATGGCTCTTTCTGTGGGTACTGATTTGTTTGTTTCAACCAATCAGGGCGTGTTTCTGATCAATAAAAACGGAAAAGAACTGGTCACAAAATCCTACGCACTTCCCTTAACGCAATCTGCAGCCGATCCTGACCGGATTTTTGTCGGTACTTACGGACTTCAATCCATTTACAAAAAAAACGGAAAATGGATCGATGAAGGTTTTTATGAAAATATAACCGAAGATATTTACCATGTTTTTGAGGAATCTGAACGGATTCTCTGGCTCAGATCTTACAATCAGGGCATCATGCGGGTGACTCTGGAACCCGGTTCTTCAAGAAAAACAAAAGTGGAACGTTTTGGCTCTGAACACGGATTACCCTCCCTTGAATTTTATCCGGCAGAAGTAGCCGAAGGAAAAATCAGGTGGATGACGGAATCGGGTGTGTTTACATTTAACGAACTAAAATCCAGTTTTGAAAAAGACACCAGCTTTTATCAAACCTTTCCTGGTGTGCCGGATGTGGTCAATTTTATTGCTCCCGGTAAACCGAATCAGATCTGGATCACCAAAGATGGCAGAGATGGTAGCTCACTTTTTTTGTTTGAAAAAAAGGAAAATGGAAGTTATCAGAGACTCCCGGTTCCGTTTATTCTTGAAAATCAGGCAAGAATCCAAACAATTTATACCGATCATTTTGGCATAACCTGGTTTTCGGTCACTGGTGGGCTTGTTAGATATGATCCTGACGTGAAGGTTTCAAACTCAGCTTCCTTTGTCACCGAAATCAGTTCAGTTCATTTGATGCCAGTCGATTCGGTGATTGCAACCCATGTTTTTTCTCAAAATGATCAGAATATTGTTTTGAATTATCCCAATAATTCCTTGACCTTCAGGTTTGCGGCCCTTTCCTTTTTTGATGAATCCAGAAATACCTACAGATACAAACTCGAAGGTTTTGATTCAGATTGGTCAGCCTGGACAACAGACACCCATAAAGAATATACCAATCTGAATAGTGGTGACTATTGCTTCAGAGTTAAGTCGGTGAATGCACTCGGGATTATTGGCAAAGAGGTATCCTTTAAATTTGTCATATTGCCACCCTGGTGGGAAAGCTGGTGGTTCAGAAGTCTGGTTATTCTCTTTTTTACCTGGATCGGCTTTATGTTTTTTCAAAGCCGGTTGAATAAGTTAAAACGGGAGAAAAAGGCTCAGGAGGAGTTTTCAAGGCAGTTGATCAATCTGCAGGAAAATGAAAGAAAACGGATTGCACACGAACTGCATGATAGTATCAGCCAAAGTTTGCTAGCAATTCACAATAGGGCTCAGATGGCAAGGGAAAAAAGCAATCAGCCAGACTGGATTTTTAAACAGCTTGAAGTCATATTATCTTCTTCATCGGGGGCTATTCAGGAAATTAAACAGATTACACATAATCTCAGACCCTATTTGCTTGACCGGATCGGCCTCACAAAAGCACTTCATTCCCTCATTCGCCAGTTCAAAGAAACCAATCAGATTAAGATCAGTGCAGAAATTGATGATATTGACGGCAAACTAAAACCTGGTGACGATATTCACCTTTACCGGATCATTCAGGAAATTCTGAATAATGTTCAAAAACATGCAAATGCTGATCATTTGTTTATTTCAGTGGAGTCTGAAACTGGGCAGATTAAAATTGCAGTTAGGGATAATGGTGTTGGAATGGAACTTTCACGCAGAAAGTCCGGTGAATCAACCGGAGGACTTGGCCTGGAAGGTATTTCAGAACGGGTGAGGATTTTAAACGGAAAACTCCACTTTGAATCCAAACCGGGAAAAGGAACTAGTGTAAAGATTTCGCTTCCATCAGGAGAAAATCATGACTGATAATTTGATTAAAGTTCTTATCGCAGATGATCATCCGGTTTTTCGTACCGGTTTGTCACAGATTTTAAAACATACAGAGGGAATCCGGCTTGTTGGCGAGGCTTCAAATGGTGATGAGCTACTGGCCATGATTGACCATGAATCACCCGATGTCATCCTGACCGATATTGATATGCCCAAAAAGTCTGGATTTGAAGTTGCTGAAAAACTGAAGATGAGCCAGACTTCGCCCCGAATTATTTTCCTGACATTATTTGAAGATGAAGAGTTTTTCAACAAAGCTTTGGATTTGGGTGTGTCCGGATTTCTGTTAAAAGAAAATGCAGCCGTTGACATCATTTCAGCAATCCGGTCAGTTGCAGCAGGGAAGTATTTCATCACCCCGTTTGTTTCCGATTTTATGATTAGGCGCAGTGAAGGATCCAAATTGCTGGAAGGAAAATTCCCAGAAATAAAAAACCTGACAGCAACTGAAAGAAACGTATTGTCTTTAATCAGTCAGGGAAAGACAACCCGTGAAATATCAGATGAATTGTTTGTCAGCATAAAAACCACAGAAACCCACCGTTCAAATATTTCCAGAAAACTGAATCTTTCCGGTTCAAATGCATTGGTAAAGTTCGCACTTGAAAACAAAAATCTGCTCTGAACCCGTTTTTCCGAACTAATCTTCCTGCCTTTATTCAAATATCCCATTCCCAATAATTCAATTCCTCCCCGTTGAACCCCTAGAAAAATCAGGGTTTTTCCCTGATAAATCAGGGTCTGCCCTGATGGTTCAAAATATTGACAATAACCATCTTTACATCAATAAAAAAAGACGGAAAAAAATGCTGCCTACAGTTGTAATTGTGGATGATAACCGGGAAATGCGGGAAACACTGAAAAGTATTATCCACGATCTCGCCACTGTTGTTGATGAATGTGAAGATGGCAGTGAGGTACTGAATTGCTACAACAGATTGAAACCTGATTGGGTGCTGATGGATATTTCCATGAAGAAAATGGATGGGATTTCAGCTACAAAAATCCTGATCAGCCAGTTTCCTGATGCAAAAGTGGTCATCGTTTCCAATTACGATGATGATGAGATGAAAAAGGAATCAGAACAGGCCGGAAGTACCGGCTTCGTTCCGAAGGAAAAATTGAGCAGTGTGAGACTTTTTTTTTATAATCAGTTAAACAAATCAGGGGAGTGAAAAATGGAAAGTGGATCATGTGTAAGTTCAAAAATTCCGGTCAGATTTACCTTGTGGTTACTGCTGATCGTGGTCTTTCTGTTTGGAAAAACCACAATGGCGCAAACGCCAACAACCGATCAACTCAGTTTATATTTCAGAGCAGACACTTTAACAACACTGATGCCCGGATATAATTACGTAACAAAATGGACTGATATTTCCCCAAAAGGCTATGAACTGATTCAAAATGTTGGCTGGCCTGATCTTTACACAGATGGAATCAACAAAAAACCAGGGTTAAAATACAATGGATCACCCTATTATGTCGTTCCGTTGGCCGGACATGAAATCCAGAATACTGATTTCGATTTATTTTTCCTTTTAAAAACATCCGCTACAGAAACCCAGGGATTGTTAAGCGCCAATGGCATGAGCGGGCTATCCATTAATAACGGTTCCGGAATCAAATTTACCAATGGGACGGCCACGCTGACTACCGGAAATATGAATGATTTTACCAATGATGAAATGGTGATCATAAATGTTCAGGGTTCGGCAACTGGCGGAAAACTTTTTGTCAATGGTATTGAAGTGGCTTCAACAACAGATAATTGCCTGATTCCGGCTTCAAATATCTACCTCATGGCAACTAACACGTTATCGTCCCGGTTTCGGGGTGTACTTTCAGAATTGATCGTATACAAGAAAAACCTGACAACACAGGAACGTGCAGATATCATCTCATATTTTCAAAAGCGATATAACCTGCTCACACCAGATGTTCAGGTTTCTGAGTTGCAGTTGTCAGGCGTAACCTCATCGCAGATTATGGTGAATTTTGTTGCCGGCAGCGGAACCAAACGTATGGTTCTCGGAAAAGCAGGCGGACCCATTACGGCTGAACCACAGGATAGTATAACCTATCCTTATGGATTTGAATTTGAAGACGGGTCAATCGTTTATTATGTCGGAACCGGAACCTTTTTTCCGGTTTATAACGGAAGGTTTAATACGACTTACTACTTTAAAGCCTTCGAATTTAACGGTAGAGCCGGATCAGAAAATTACCTCAGAACTGGAGCGCCTGAAGCATCTGCTACCACACTTTTTGAACCACCGTGGGTGTCATTTAACAGTATCCAGATGGAATCTCTTACTTCGGTAAGGGTGTTTTTTGAAATCAATGCTTATGGTGATTCGACCACGTTCAGGATTGCCTATGGAACCGATTCTGATGTTCTTTCTGATACCACAGCTGCTGAGAAAACCTTTAATGACTATGATGCTCCCGAATTATCCTTTGAACGGGTAATCCAGGGTCTTGAAGCTGGCAGGTATTACTATTTTAAGGTAATAGCTACCAACCGGGGTGGATCTGATTTCAGACAATATTCTGTCAATCTGGATGTTAGGCCATCTGCCTATGTTAATGAAGTATCCACACTAAGGGGTGATTCTGTTGTCGTGAGTACCTCAGTTAATGCAAAAGGATATTCAACGTCAGCCCGGATTCTGTACGGAACAAACCCTGAAGATTTAACCAGTTTTACTCCGCTTGTTGATATCGGCTCTGGTCAGAGTTCTGTTTCGGTTGATTTCACCATTCATGGTTTAAATCAGGGAACCACGTATT
>Ga0209460_1001326_pt1 | contig 14810 bp, 14 predicted proteins | sample EBPBio132013_DNA_FD_185868 | JGI IMG/M metagenome (GOLD analysis project Ga0209460, IMG submission 185868) | Wastewater treatment Type I Accumulibacter community from EBPR Bioreactor in Madison, WI, USA - Reactor 2_5/13/2013_ DNA (SPAdes)... | ecosystem: Engineered > Bioreactor > EBPR >...
TTTTATCACCTTACAGAAAAAAATTGCCATCCGCCATCCGCCATCCGCCATCCGCCATCCGCCATCCGCCATCCGCCATCCGCCATCCGCCATTTGTATCAATCCATTCAAATCAGCTATCTTTGCACTTTATATATTAAGAAACGGGAATTGTGGATAAAATTAATTTGAAGGGACTTTTGCTTCCCGAACTACAGCAGGTGATGCTGGATGCCGGAGAGAAAAAGTTCAGGGCACAGCAGGTGTACAGCTGGATTTACAAAACAGGACTGACTGCCTTTGATCAGATGACCGATCTGCCGGTGGGTTCAAGAAGCAGGTTTTCTGAAATTTTCAGGATATCCACACTAAAAGAAGTTTTCCGTGCTGAAAGTATGGACGGAACAACCAAGTTTCTATGGGAACTTGAAGATGGAAATAAAATTGAATCTGTTCTGATTCCCGATGACAAACGGCTAACGGCCTGCGTTTCAAGTCAGGTTGGCTGTGCTCTTGGATGCAAATTCTGTGCAACAGGAAAAATGGGGCTGACACGAAATCTCACTTCCGGCGAAATTTACGACCAGATTTTACTCATGAACCAATGGGCTCTGGCAAAAAGAGGACAATCGATCACCAACATCGTTTTTATGGGGATGGGTGAGCCGATGATGAACCTTGAAAGCGTAGTAAAATCTGTAAAGCTGATTTCTGATTCAGTTGGAGTTGCTATTTCCCAGCGGAGAATTACGATTTCAACTGCCGGTGTTGCTCACAAAATAAAGGAACTTGCAGATCTGGATATCAATGCCAAACTGGCCGTTTCACTTCACTCTGCCATTTCTTCAAAAAGAAACACTATCATGCCCATCAACAAGGGTACTGATCTTTCAGAACTTGTGAAGGCAATCCAATATTACACACGTGCTACTGGTCAGCGTGTAACCTATGAATATGTGCTTTTTAATCAGTTTAATGATAATACTGAAGATGCTGAAGCCCTGGTTAAAATATGCAGAATGGCACCATCCAAAGTGAATATCATTTTGTTTAATCCGGTTGCCGGGGCAGAGTTTCAACGTGTAACTCATGACCGCCTCAATTATTTTGTTCAGTACCTCGCCGACCGCCATATTACTGTAATGGTTCGTCAAAGCCGCGGTCAGGATATTGATGCCGCCTGCGGACAACTGGCAACCCAAAAACAAAAACCAGAAAGTGTATCCCTGTGAAAAACCATTCCTGCGTTATTTGCCGTTGGGAAGACGGACTCGACCAGTTAAACGGCGGCAAAATTGCCGAAACTGAAAATTTCTTTGTTTTTCATAACCAGACTCACCCTGCACCCGTTCTTGGCTGGCTGATCATTGCACCCAAAGCCCACATCCTTCAGCAAACTGCTTTTTCATCTGATGTTCTCCTTGAATTGATGGAACTTCAGCAGAAGATGACGGCTATACTTGAAAAGACCACCCGGACAGGCAGAGTTTACTGGGCTGTATTTGGTGAGGAAGTAAAACATCTTCATTTTCATCTTATTCCCCGGCCAGAGAACCTTCCTGCAGAAGCACTTGGCTGGCGTATTTTTGGCTATAAACCCGAAGATGGGGCAGGGAAGCTTGAAGTTGAAGGGTTTTGTGACTTTATCAGAGAACAGTTTTGACAGGATATCTGAATTTGTTAGTACCCAAATCTTGAAATTTGGTCAGATTATCCTTATCTTTCTGGTCTTGCTTCCGGAAAAATTATGATTATTATACTATTTGGTGCTCCAGGTGTGGGAAAAGGAACCCAGGCCAAACTCCTCCAGGAGCGCATGTCTTTTAATCACCTTTCAACGGGTGATTTGCTCCGTTCTGCCATCAAAAGCGGAACCGAACTGGGAATTCTTGCCAAATCATTTATGGACAAGGGTGATTTTGTTCCAGATCAGATCGTAATTGCGATGGTTGAAGAACTAATCAAGGGAAAAGAAGCTGAGTCTTTCATTCTTGACGGATTTCCCCGTACAGATGCACAGGCTGTTGCTCTCGATGAAATGCTTGCCCGTCTTGGGTTTGAAATTTCAAATGTGATCAACCTTCAGGTTCCTGATGAGGATATTATCAGCCGGCTTTCCCAGCGTAGGGTCTGTCTGAACTGCGGGGCAACCTACAACCTGCTTGCCAATGCACCCAAAAAAGAGGGTGTTTGTGATGTCTGCGGAAACACTCTGGTTCAGAGAGATGATGATTCTGAAGCAACAATCCGGAAACGGCTTGCCCTTTATCAGGAAAAAACAGTTCCGCTCATTAATTACTATCACAAAACCGGAAAACTCCGGGAAATTAATGCAGTTGGCGATGTCGATCAGATTAATTCAAACATTGTTTCGTTGCTAAACGGAAAATCATGAACCTTCCTGAAATGGAAATCAACATTTCCCGTCTTTCAGACGGAAAGTACTCGTATCGCTTTGAAGAGCAGTTTTCTCATCTTGAAGATGAAATTGCAATTTCAAACCTGATCGTTGATTGTGTACTTGATAAAGCCTTTGAAAACCACGTCTTTCAGTTAAATGTTCATTTTGATGCTGAAGTACCCTGTGACCGTTGTCTGGGTCCGGCAAAACTCAATTTAGAAAATGAACTGGTTTTTACTCTCAGCCGGAATGAAGAATTAAAAAGAAATGATTCTGATCCGGACTTCAGATATCTTGCACCAGACCAGAATAAAATCGATATTCGCCCTGATGTTCTTGATACCGTCAGGTTGGCCTTTCCGATGAAAGTGATCTGCAGTGAAGATTGCCTGGGAATTTGTCTGGTCTGCGGAAAAAATAAAAATACTGACCCATGCGAATGTTCAGACGAAAAAACTGACCCGCGCTGGGAAAAATTATTAAAATTGAAAAAGAATTAGATTATATATAAAACAGGAGTTCAATCATGCCTAATCCAAAACGCAAATTATCGAAAATGAGTGCCCGTCACCGTCGTGCCCACTTCAAATCAGCTATTCCTGGTCTCAGTACCTGTCCAAAATGTTCACATCCTAAACTCATGCACCGTGCCTGCGCAAACTGCGGTTATTATGCCGGCCGTTACGTGATCGAAAAATCTGAAACTGTTTGATCTGATAAAGCCCTAAATCGGGAGGCTTAACATGCGGATTGTAGTTGATGCCATGGGGGGCGACTTTGCCCCTAAGAATGTAATTCTTGGTACTCTTGAAGCCATTAAGGAAACCGATAGCCGGTTTCATATTATCCTGACCGGTGACCAGGACGCCATCAAACAGGAATTGACTGAAGCAGGAGCTCCTGAAGGATTGCCAATAACAATCCATCACACCAGTCAGGTCATTTCCATGGAAGACTCTGCTGCAACAGCAGTAAAGGGCAAGCCAGACAGCTCAATCGTTGTGGGTCTGGGTCTTTGTGCAAAAGGTCATGCAGATGGTTTCCTCAGTGCCGGAAATACGGGTGCTGTTATGGCTGCTTCAACTTACATCCTCGGACGCATTCCGGGTGTGAGCCGCCCTACAATTTCTGCTTTTTTCCCCAGACGTCCGCAAGGCCACAACTGCATTCTTGATGTAGGTGCAAATGTGGATTGCAAGCCTGAACATCTTGTTCAGTTTGCTCTGATGGGTTCTATTTTTATGCGTGAAATGTTCGGTGTTGAAAACCCTAAAATCGGGACACTGAGCATTGGTGAAGAAGAAACCAAAGGCAATGAACTGACCAAAGAAGTTCACAAACTCCTTAAAGCCTCAAAAATGAATTTCGTCGGAAATGTTGAAGGTCGTGATTTATTCACTGATCAGGCCGACGTTTACGTTTGTGACGGATACACCGGCAATATTATTCTTAAATTTGCCGAGTCAATCGGGCATTTCATTGGTCACCAGTTAAAAAAACAAATGGCCGGTATGAATTTGCCTGTTGAACAGCAAATGCTGGTTGGTGGTGTCATGAAGAAAACGATGCAATCCTTCGATTACGAAGAATTCGGTGGCGTTCCGCTTTTAGGCGTAAACGGCGTTTCTATCATTGGTCATGGCGGATCAACTCCCAAAGCTGTTAAAAATATGATTCTCGAAGCAGAAAAAATGGTTAATCTGGGTGTAAATAAAAAAATCCAGGATGCCATTGCACAAATGAATAATGCCTGAACCTAAACTCCGGAATGATATGAAAGTTACTGCAGCCATCACCGCCGTTGGTAAATACCTGCCACCAGACGTTCTTTCCAATGCTGATTTTGAAAAACTATTTGATACTTCCGACGAATGGATAAAAACCAGAACCGGAATTTCTGAACGCCGGATTTTGAAAGATCCAACCAAGGGTACCAGCTTTATGATGGCTGAAGCCGCACGCCGGGTTTTGGAACAAAGAAAAATTGATGCATCTGAAATTGATGTGATTATTGCCTGTACTGTTACTCCCGATATGATGTTTCCGGCAACGGCCTGCCTCGTTCAAAATGAAATCGGTGCAAAAAATGCTTTCGGTTTTGATTTAAGTGCAGCTTGTTCCGGTTTCCTGTTCGGACTTGCAACCGGTGCCCAATTTATTGAAGCCGGCCGGTACAAAAAGGTACTGGTAATTGGTGGCGATAAAATGAGTGCAATCGTTGATTACACTGACCGTACAACTTCTATTTTATTTGGCGATGGGGCAGGAGCAGTTCTCCTTGAGCCTACAACAGACGGAACCGGAGTTCTTGATCATATTCTTCATACTGACGGTTCAGGAAAAGACTTCCTTTATCAAAAAGGTGGCGGAAGCCTCCATCCGGCAACGGTTGAAACTGTAAATGCTAAATGGCATAATATTTACCAGGATGGTAAAACAGTTTTTAAATCAGCTGTAACGGGAATGGCTGATGTTTCAGCCGCCATTCTGGAGAAAAATGGATTAACCGGCGCCGACGTCGCTTATTTGATTCCGCATCAGGCCAATCTTCGTATTATTGATGCTACGGCCAATCGCATGGGCATTGATGCCAATAAAGTTATCATTAACATCGGTTTGTATGGCAATACAACTGCTGCAACTATTCCGCTTGCATTGGCCGATGCCATTGAACAAAAGAAAATCAAACGTGGTGATAATTTGATTTTTGCCGCTTTTGGCGCAGGTTATACCTGGGGTGCCGCCTGGGTTAAGTGGACCTACAATACCTGATTTTCTCAACTAAGTAAAAGGGTGTTCATGAAAACTGCACTGGTGTTTCCTGGTCAGGCTTCCCAATATATTGGAATGACCTCAGATTTTTATCAGTCCTCTTCCGATGCTAAAATTCTTCTTGATCGTGCCAATGAAATCCTCGGGTTTAATATTCTGGATGTCATGTTTAACGGACCTGAAGACAGCCTTAAACAAACTGAAATTACTCAGCCCGCCATTTTTATTCATAGTATTCTGGTATCCCGTTTCCTGAAAACTCAATTTAACGCAACTGCCGGTCACTCTCTTGGAGAATATTCTGCATTATGTGCTGCGGGCGTTTTTGATTTTGAAACCGGTCTTAAACTTGTTCGCCTTCGGGGCGAACTTATGCAGAAAGCCGGAACAGAACAACCCGGAACGATGGCAGCAATTGTTGGTGCATCAACTCAGGCTGTTGATGAAGCTTGTAAAGAAGCGTCATCAGAAGGAATTGTTCAACCAGCCAATTTTAATTCACCTGGTCAGATCGTGATTTCCGGTTCCATTCCTGGTGTAAAAAAGGCAATGGAACTTGCTAAATTGAAGGGTGCAAAAATCGTAAAAGAACTGGTTGTTTCCGGGGCTTTTCACTCTCCTTTGATGGCTTCTGCCTCTGACAAATTGGGAACTGCTTTAAATCAGACTACTTTTCATCAGCCAAAAGTGCCGGTTTATTTGAATGTAACTGCAGCCGCTTCTTCAGACCCGAAAGAAATTAAATCTTTCCTCCTGAAACAATTAACCAGTCCGGTTCGTTGGGAAGAACTGATTGCAAATATGTCTAAGGATGGTATTACAAATTTTGTTGAAGTAGGTCCCGGAAAAGTCCTTCAGGGTTTGGTTAAACGAATTGTTGTCACAGCTGAAGTTTCTGGTTTCGATAAATTTGCAGAACTGAGCTAAGGAGTTTATATGATCAGCCTAAAAGGTAAAACAGCACTGGTAACAGGTGGAACCCGTGGAATCGGGAAATCCATAGTACTGAAACTGGCTGCAGCCGGGGCAGATGTTGCCTTCACTTACCGTTCAAGTTCTGCCCAGGCTGAAGAAGTCAAAATTGCCGTTGAAGCCCTGGGCGTTCGTGCACTTGCTTTCCAGGCTGATGCCATAGACATGACTCAGGCTACTGAAGTCATGAAGCAAATTAGTGAAACCTGGGGTCGCCTTGATGTTCTGGTAAACAATGCCGGCGTCACTAAAGACGGACTTCTCATGCGCATGAATGAGGCAGACTGGGATTTTGTTATTAACACTAACCTTAAATCCGTTTTCAATTATACAAAAGCTGTTATGAAAACCATGATGAGCCAAAGGGCAGGGAAGATTATCAACATTTCTTCTGTTGTCGGAACCATGGGTAATGCCGGTCAGGCTAACTACGCTGCCTCAAAGGCTGGTATAGTTGGATTTTCAAAATCAGTAGCAAAAGAACTTTCAAGCCGTAATATCACATGCAATGTGATTGCACCCGGTTGGGTTGATACCGAAATGACCCATGTGCTTTCAGAAGATGCAAAAAAAGCCTTTATGGATTCGATTCCGCTTAAACGTGCTGCCACACCCGAAGATATCGCCAATTCAGTTCTGTTTTTCAGTTCTGACCTCAGCAACTATATCACCGGGCAGGTTTTACACGTTGATGGTGGAATGGTTATGTAATTAAAATTGCCTGTTAAATCTCAAACTCCTATATTTGCGGAGTTTTTTAAGCCAATACAACAACAAAAGGAGCAAGCCCGTGGCTAACGTAGACGATAAAGTAAAAGAAATCATTATTGAAAAATTGGGTGTAGATGCAACTCAAATTACCCCTGAAGCAAGCTTTACAAATGATCTCGGTGCCGATTCTCTCGATACCGTTGAATTGATCATGGAATTTGAAAAAGCTTTTGGTATTACTATTCCAGATGAAGATGCCGAGAAAATCGGTACCGTTGGTGATGCAATTACTTATATTGCAAAACACGTAAAATAAGTTGGTTCTGATTAGCCACAATCCATGATCCGTTCCCGGATCATGGATTTTTCTCTTCTCACCAGTAGCAAGGATTCCCGATATGTCTAGCCTGAAACGAGTTGTCGTGACCGGAATGGGTGCGTTAACCCCCATCGGATTAACTGTTCCCACCTTTTGGGATGGCCTTATGGCCGCCAAATCAGGAGCAGGACCCATAACCCAGTTTGATGCTTCAAATCATGATACCAAGTTTGCCCATGAACTTAAAAACTTCAAGGCAACTGATTATCTTGACCGGAAGGGTGCACAGAGAATGGATCCATTCTGCCAGTATGCAGTTATTGCTGCAGACGAAGCAGTTAAAGATTCAGGACTTGACACTTTCGAAGCGCTTGACAAAGAACGGGTAGGTGTAACTATCGGTTCTGGTATTGGTGGCATGCAGGCCTATGTGAACCAAACTGAAAACTATATGCAGGGTGGTCCGGGTCGGGTAAGTCCATTTTTCATCCCGATGCTGATTCCCGATATAGCAGCTGGCCATGTATCAATCAAGCATGGTTTTAAAGGTCCAAACTATGCAACTGTCAGTGCCTGTGCAACAGGCAGCCATTCCATTGCGGATGCTTTTATGCTCATCCGGAATGATCTTGCTGATGTGATGGTTGCGGGGGGTGCAGAAGCTGCAATCTGTACGCTTGGTGTGGCCGGATTTAACTCAATGAAAGCTCTTTCTACCCGGAATGACGCTCCAGAACTTGCTTCAAGACCTTTCGATCTTGACCGTGACGGATTTGTGATGGGTGAGGGTTCTGGCGTTCTTATTCTTGAGTCACTTGAGCACGCTGTTAAACGTGGTGCTAAAATTTACGCAGAACTCGTCGGTTTTGGTATTACAGGCGATGCCTATCATATCACGGCCCCGGCTCCTGGCGGAGAAGGTGCTGTTCGTGCAATGAAAATTGCATTGAGAATGGCTTCCGTTTCTCCCGATGTAGTTGGTTATATCAATGCACACGGAACGTCAACTCCTTTGGGTGACAAACAGGAATCTGAAGCTGTAAAAACTGTTTTTGGTGAACATGCCTACAAATTGAAGGTAAGTTCTACCAAATCAATGACAGGTCACCTGTTGGGTGCTGCCGGTGGAATTGAAGCCATTGCCTCCATTCTTGCAATTGTGAACCAACGGATTCCGCCAACAATCAACCTGACTAATCCTGATCCGGAATGTGATCTGAATTATGTGCCAAATAAACCGGTTGATGCTGATCTTGATTTTGTTCTCAGCAACACTTTTGGATTTGGCGGACACAACGCAACCCTGCTTTTCAAAAAATATGACAATTAATCTGGAATGAAACCCGGAATCTTAAACAGACTAACCGGGTTTCTTTTTTCCCGAAACTCCAATTCCGCTAAAAATGGATTCAGTAAACTGGCTGGTTATCCCGTCAGGAACGCTGATCTTTTTATTCAGGCACTTTCTCACCGAAGCTATTTTGATGATCCTGCTGATCAGCTTTCAAAATCAAATGAACGACTTGAATTTCTTGGCGATGCCATCCTGGATTCAGTTGTAGCTGAACATCTCTTCCGAACTTTTCCTGATAAAGATGAAGGATTTCTTTCAAAAAAACGGGATCAAATCGTAAATGGAAGAATCCTTGCCGAATTTTCGAAAGATTTAGGTTTGCTTGATCTGATGAATATCAGTTTTCAGGCAAAAAAACGAGCCGCCTGCGACTCGCCTAAATTGCTCGCTGATGCACTTGAAGCATTTATTGGAGCTATTTTCCTCGATCATTCGTTTGAAATGGCCCGGAAGTTTATCAATTCCAGAATTCTTTCAAGTGTTGATTTGAAATCATTGGCTGATCAGGACAATAATTATAAAAGTATCCTGCTTGAAATGGTTCAATCTGACGGTATTTCAGACCTGAGATATTTATGTATTTCTGAAGAAGGTCCTGCTCACCGTAAAGAGTATACCATGCAGGTAAAAATTGATGAAGTCCTTTATGGAATTGGCAGGGGAAAATCCAAAAAGGATGCTGAGCAAATAGCTGCCTACGAAACCCTGAGAATGAAAAATCAACTTTGATTTTCTTTTATTAAATTTGAATTACTGCCTTTGTTTCTGCTGTATTTCTTTCCTTTTTTTCCTTCCTGTTTGTTAACTTGCAAATCTTTAATAACGGGAACCAACCCCGCCTGAAATGAAGTTCAGACCAAAGAAATTTGTGTTGGTAACTATTTGTAAAACCATGATTTAGACAGGACCATAGAACTCATGCCTGATTACAAACACCCTGATATTTTCCGCCATCGGCATATTGGACCCTCTGCTGCTGAAACCTCTGACATGCTAAAAACGGTGGGTTCCTCAACTCTTGATGAACTGATCAATGAAACCGTGCCGTCCATAATCAGAATGCCTGATGAAATGGAACTTCCTGAAGCAATGACCGAACAGGAACTCCTTATTCATGTTAAGTCTCTGGCTTCAATGAATAAAGTCTATTCCTCCTATATTGGAATGGGTTACTACAACACCTTTACTCCTGCTGTTATCCAGAGAAATATTCTTGAAAGTCCGGGTTGGTACACCCAATATACCCCTTACCAGGCAGAAATTGCACAGGGAAGACTTGAAGCTTTGCTAAATTTCCAAACCATGATTTTAGACCTGACTGGTATGGAAATCACAAATGCATCACTTCTTGATGAAGGAACATCGGCCGCAGAAGCCATGACAATGCTTTACGGTCAGTCCCGGACAACAAAACCTGATGCTCATACTTTTCTTGTAGTTGGTGCGGTTTTCCCGCAAACTATCGACGTTTTGTTAACCAGATCTGCACCACTCGGGATTTCAGTCAAGTGCGTTGACCATGTTGATTCTGGTTTTGATTCAGATGTATTTGGTGTTTTTGTTCAGTATCCTGATGGAAACGGGAATGTTAGAGATATTTCTGGTTTGCTTTCTGATGCAAAACAAAATGGAATTTTCTCTGTCGTTGCGGCTGATCTCCTCAGTTTAACCTTACTAAAACCGCCGGGTGAAATGGGTGCCGATGTTGTGGTCGGAACCACTCAGCGGTTTGGCGTCCCAATGATGTATGGCGGACCCCATGCCGGATATTTCGCAACCCGTGATGCTTTTAAAAGGTTTTTACCAGGCAGAATTATTGGTGTTTCTGTTGATGCCAACGGTAAACGTGCATTAAGAATGGCACTCCAAACCCGTGAACAGCATATCCGCCGGGATAAAGCTACCTCCAATATTTGTACTGCTCAGGTTCTCTTAGCCATCATGGCAAGTATGTATACTGTTTACCACGGCCCTGCCCGGTTAAAATCTATTGCAGAAAGAATTCATCATCTTGCAGGTTTTCTGAGTGCCGGATTGAAATCTCTTGGCTTTTCTCAGAGCAACGACTACTTTTTTGATACACTGAAAGTTGATATTGCATCTTCACATGTGAAAGCCTCTGATCTTTCATCGGCTGCAATCAATTCTCAAATGAATTTCAGGTATTTTGATGACGGATCGGTTGGTATTTCCCTTGATGAAAGTACCAGAATCACAGATGTTTATGCAATTCTATCCGTTTTCGCAAAGGTTTCAGGGCAATCGTGGACTGCGGGTACTCACAACGGCCATTCGACTTCGTTTCCGTTTCCTGGAAAATTAGTCAGAACCACTCCTTATCTCACCCATCCGGTTTTTAATTCCTATCATTCTGAAACAGAAATGCTCCGGTATATTAAACGGCTGGAGACAAAAGATCTGGCACTGAATGTTTCGATGATTCCTTTGGGATCATGTACGATGAAATTAAATGCAACCTCAGAAATGATTCCGGTTTCATGGCCTGAATTCGCAAATCTGCACCCATTTGTTCCTTTCGATCAGGCAAGAGGTTATGGTGAATTGGTTTGTAATCTGGGTCAGTATTTATGTGAAATCACCGGATTTAAGGGCATTTCCTTTCAACCGAATTCAGGTGCACAAGGTGAATATGCTGGTTTAATGGTTATCCGTGAATATTTGAAAAGCAGGGAAGAACATCACCGGAATGTGGTACTGATCCCCTCATCAGCACACGGAACCAACCCTGCAAGTGCCGTTATGGCTGGTATGCAGGTGGTTGTGGTTGCTTGTGATTCAAACGGAAATATTGATGTTTCTGATTTAAAAGAAAAAGCTGACCAATATCGTGAAAACCTTGCTGCATTAATGGTGACCTATCCGTCAACTCACGGTGTATTTGAAGCTTCCATAATTGAAATCTGTGCCTACATTCACAAATCAGGCGGACAGGTTTATATGGATGGGGCAAACATGAATGCTCAGGTTGGACTTACAAGTCCGGCTATTATTGGTGCTGATGTCTGCCATTTAAATCTGCATAAAACGTTTTGTATTCCCCACGGTGGTGGTGGTCCAGGAGTCGGACCCATCTGTGTAGCCGAACATCTTACTTCATTTCTTCCCGGTCATGCCGTAGTTAAAGCGGGTGGACAAAAAGGAATACCAGCCGTTTCGAGTGCACCTTATGGAAGTGCCGGAATTCTGGTTATTTCTTACGCTTATATTAGAATGATGGGGCCAGATGGATTAACTGATGCAACCAAATATGCAATTCTGAATGCTAATTATATCAAAGCCAGACTGGACGGACATTATTCTGTCTTGTACAGCGGACAAAACGGCCGGATTGCTCATGAGGCAATTTTTGATCTCCGTTCTTACAAAACAGTGGGTGTAGAGGCTGAAGATGTGGCAAAACGATTGATGGATTATGGTTATCATGCACCAACAGTTTCTTTCCCTGTTGCCGGCACCATCATGATTGAACCCACTGAAAGTGAAGCCAAAGCAGAACTTGATAAATTTTGTGATGCACTGATTTCCATACGAAATGAAATCAGAGAAATTGAAAATGAAACAGCTGATAAAGTGGATAATGTTCTGAAAAATTCACCTCACCCAGCCTATATTGTCACTGCTGATGAGTGGAATCATGCTTACTCAAGAAGTAAAGCTGCCTTCCCTCTGCCGTCAATCAGAGAAAATAAATTCTGGCCGGCTATTGCCCGGGTCAACAATGCGCATGGAGACCGAAACCTGATCTGTTCATGTCCGCCGGTTGAATCTTACATGGAAACTGAAGCCTGATTATTTACTTGCAGGGGTAATTCTTAATTGCCCCTGTTTTGTATAAAAAATAAAAAAGAGTTCTTACTCTTAAAACTGCAACAACCTCCGTCTGATTTCGTATGCTACCGTCATTAAAAATGATGGAATTTGCACTCTATGAAAAAACTGATCTTCGTGTTCTCAATCTGTTTCAGTTTTTCTTCTGTTCTTTTTGGCCAGACAGATCTTTCTGTTACTGATCTTAAAGTTCCCGGGCAGGTCAGTGACTATGTTGTTCAAGATATCAATAAAGATGGTCGGGCTGATTTTATTGTTTCTTTCCTTTCGGTGGCAGGAACAAAGGCCGGCAACCGGTTTATCAGTACCTTTTTACAAACACCTGATGGTTTTTACTCAGAACCTGGGCAAACCATCCAGATTGATGCCTCAGTAATTGGCTTTGAACTTGCAAATGTAATGGGCGATCAGGCAGATGAGCTCATCCTTCTTCAGAAATCCAGTTTGCTTTCAATGCCATTTCAGAATGGGAATTTCCGAAAAGATTTACTTAAACCTCTTATAGATGTAAATGTTGCACTTCCGTTTCCTGACAGCAAATCCCTCATTCATCTTCCACTGAAAATTTCTTTTACCAATTCTGACTTTGATCATTTGGTTGTTCCCTCCGAAAATTCAATGGTTTTGGTCAGCAGAGAAAATTTGAAAGCAAAATCTTCTCAGGCAACTATTCTTGCAGGATCCCATGTCGTTGCCATGCACCCAGAGGGTTTTGAGTTTAACGGAATTACTTACCAGGTCGAAGTTCCATCATTGAAATTATTTCCATATTTTTCAGAATCGTCTCAGGATTTGGTTCTGATTTACCGGGATAAAATTTCAGTATATGCGCAGGATCCTTCATCCAATTTAAAAACGAATTCTGATTTTTCTCTTCAGTTTAATAAAACTGGGAATGAAGTAGTAACGATTCGTGAAGTTTCAGACATGAACGGCGACGGTTCACTGGACGTTTTGCTTGAAAGGGCAGAGTTTGAGGATCTGGTTTCCCGGGAAATAAAATATGAGTTTTATTGGGGATCACGTGATCAGAAAGGTCAGACCGTAATTAAAAGTAAACCTGACCAGACTATTCCTGGTTCAGGAATTTTGGTTCAGTATTCCATGGAAGATTTAAACAGGGACGGTCGTGATGATTTTGTTACCATGGAAGCCAATATCAGTGTTTCTAACCTTCTTACCAGTTTTGTTACCCGTGATATGAAGGTCAATTATAAATTTTACATTCAAAAAAATCAGAAATTTTCGTCAAGTCCGGCACTTGAAAAAAGTATTGTTCAGGATCTTAACATGCGGAAAGATTTTAACAAATCACTTCTCATGACTGTTAAGGCGGACATAGATGGTGATGGATTTCATGACCTAACCCTGTTTAAAGATACAAAAACTCTGATGATTTTTTCTGGTCTCCAAAACGGTATTGTCTCCTCAACACCAACTTATACGCAAAATGTTCAGATTCCCTCAGATGCACGTTTGGTGACTTCGTTTCCGGTGTTTGAACCGAAAAGAAGTGATCTTATTTTTATTTATGGAAGTAAAGATCCTGCAAACCAAAGGTCTGTTATCAGAATCATTTCCCGCTGAAATTTTCTTATTCAATTAGTCATTTTGTATTTTTAAAGTCCTTATAAAATGACTATGATTCTTTTCTTTTTAAACCTTCTTCTGCTGATTTCAGAACCTGACAGACCCTACCTGATCAGTGAAATTCTCGTTTCAGGAAATGAAACAACTCAGGATTTTATCATTCTCAGAGAAATTACCATTCAACCGGGAGAGGTGGTTTTAAAATCTCAGGTTGAATATTTCAGAGATCGGATTTATTCACTAGGTCTTTTTACCCGGGTTGATTACGCACTTGATTCCCTGGAAACCGGCTATAGATTGCATTTTACTGTTCATGAACGCTGGTTTTGGCTGGTTCACCCAACCCTTAATTTTAAAACACAGGATCGGGGTAAACCCTGGGATGTCTCTGAGTGGAAAGACCTGACTTATGGGTTCAAAGCTTTTCACAATAATATTCTTGGTCGCCAGATAACCATGCGTATTATGGGGCAGAACGGGTACAGCCAGGGTTTAAGCATCGGCTTTGTTGATCCAAATAGTTTTCTTAATCCTGATATTTTGTTCTGGACGGGTTTAAATTATTCACAGTCTGCCGTCAAAAACAAGTTTGAAGACAGCAATCCCGATGCCAGGAAGGATCAGAGCCTGATTTCCTATTTGGGCGGAGGTTACAGATTCAATCCGTACACCATTTTATCCCTTACAATAAATTACAGAACCATTTCAGTACCCGGAACACTAACTGACTCTTCTTTGGATGTTTTGTTAAACAATGATGCGAGAAAAGATCTCACAACCGGATTGCAGACATCCTTTTTGATTGATGCAAGAAATTCGGGTGAATTTGCAACCAAAGGTTTTTTTTCCTTTTCAGAAATCAG
>Ga0209460_1001329_pt1 | contig 14786 bp, 11 predicted proteins | sample EBPBio132013_DNA_FD_185868 | JGI IMG/M metagenome (GOLD analysis project Ga0209460, IMG submission 185868) | Wastewater treatment Type I Accumulibacter community from EBPR Bioreactor in Madison, WI, USA - Reactor 2_5/13/2013_ DNA (SPAdes)... | ecosystem: Engineered > Bioreactor > EBPR >...
TTTACTGACTAAAAACAAAAGTAAAATTATGACAACTATTTTCGAAAAATTAGCTTTAAACGGGTATTATTTCCCCGAAATTGACTCAGTTTACTTTAAAGACCGGGCTTTTTTCGTTTATGGTAGTGAGGGTCCTGTTTCTCTGATTACTTCCGTTGAATGGATAATTCCGGATAGTCTTACCTCCTTAATTCCAGCATTATTGGGTGAATTGCCTCAGATATTTTCCACAGAATTTATTGATAAAGCCAGTCTTAGGTTCCTTGAAGTTGCCGGAAAAAAAGGATACCCGTTTGCAACAGTAACCCCGGAAATCCTTCTCACAAAGGCACACCCTGAGTCTCTTTTTTATGCGGTCAGGTTCTCAACTTCTGATTTCAAACGGGTGCGTCTTTCCGGAATAACTGCGGATGGCACAGAACATGTTTCTTTTAAGACTTTAGAGCGGGTGGCTGGAATTATCCCGGGTCAAACTTTCTCTGAAAGGGAAGCACTTGCAATACAAGCCAGATTAAAACGAAGTGAATTATTTGAAACTGTTGAAGTACCAACGTTTCAGCTTACCGATGATGAAACCTTCAACTGGTTTGTTAAAGTAAAAGAATTACCTTCAACCCGTTTTGATGGCGTTTTAGGGTATCTTCCCGGAAATCAAAGTGGTGAAGCCGGTTATTTTACTGGCCTCATTAAAATTCATATGCGTAATTTTCTTGGCAATGCCCGGAAACTCAATTTGTTTTGGGTTAGGGAAAATCAGTTTTCACAAGAGTTTAATTTCTATTTTATGGAACCCTGGATTTTTGATAAACAGATTGATATCTGGACAAGCCTGGCGCAACGTAATCAGGATACAACTTTCGTTAAAAGAGGTTTTTCTGCAGGATCGGAACTTAGATTTTTTGATCCGCTAAACCTTCGTATTGATGGACAGTTTGAAAGTATTGTGGGGTTATCGAATACGAAAACGAAGAAACTCGGACCTGATGTTCTTAACTCTGAAAAATTCCTTGGCGGTGTTGGAGCCGGGATTGATACCCGTAATTCTTTTTTTAATGCAACGGAAGGATACCGGATATCGGCTAATTTTCAGTTTGGGGTGAAAACAATAACTGGTCCTGACAGTGTTCTTTCAACTGCAGAAAAGAAAAGTTCATTTATGAGGCGTTCTGTTTTTGAAGCAGAGACTTATCTTGCCTTTACGACTCAACAGATTATGGTAACGTTATTTCGCTTCTGGGAAACACGTGTGCCCGATATTGACCTTCCTGATATGTTCTTGGTTGGAGGAATTCAGAACTTAAGGGGATACCGGGAAAACCAGTTTTATGCAAGCCGGGTTGGAATGGCAACCCTCGAATACCGGTTTTTACTTTCAGAACGGAGTTATGTTTTTCTCTTTTCAGATTCAGCTTACCTTGAAAGGGAAAAAATAAACCGGAGCGGATTAAACTCAGAAAAGGGGATTTATTCAGGGGCTGGTGGTGGTGCAATTTTATCTTCACCACTTGGAATTGTGAAGGTCATTTTTGCAATGGGTAAGGGTGATACCTTTTCAACGGCAAAAATTCACTTCGGATTGGTTAATGAATTTTAGGCAGGAGTTCAGCTACGTAGATAACTGTTTTTGCGTGTTCATTTGTGATAAATAAATAGACTGCGGGTTCAGTCCTGCCACTTTGACTTCCGAGTTCTTTTTCAATCTTTTCTAAACTTATCGAGCTGTTTTTCTTTTTCAAAACGACTCTGCGCGGAGCATATTTCTTATAAAGCATACCAATGTCTGATGCTTTATATGCAAGACTATCAATAAGTAAGAATGGTTTAAATAAATGTTCCACGGTTGAATTCCTGCCTAGTGGAAAACCACTATCCGGTGCTGGAAGATGCAATCCGCATTTTTCAGACCAGAAAGAAATCTGCCCCGATTTCATCACTGCCGGATCAGGATCATATATAAATGAACGGGCTTCCCTGTTCGTTTCATCGGATAGGGGCAATTGGGTTTCCGGGTCATACAGCTTACCATCAACCCATAAGCTACCATCGTTCAGAGTTGACTTTCCGTGAAGGAGAAGAACCTCCCTGCATTCATTTTCAAGTGAAACTATAATCCTGATAAAACCTTTAAGGGCAGGATCTGAAAGGTTTGTCATGGGTGAAATTTTTACAAGTCCACCTGATGATCTCTCTTTTAGCGCCAGTATTTCAGAAAATTTGGGTGAATAAGATTCTAACTGTATGGTTCTTCCTTGTGCTGATCTTCTCATTGGGTCAGCAAACCAAAAATCTGGTGAAGGTTTTTGGGCGTCAAATCCATCTTCACGTGAAACGAGGCAGTCCTCAGCAGAATACAGCTTCAGATTTCTTTCAAGCAGGGTTGCAGTATCTTGATCTGTTTCATGAGCAGTTACTTTTAATCCGGATAAAACAAAGGCCATCAGATCAAAACCAGAACCAGCGGTAAGGTCAGTAACCGATGTTGTCATTTCACATAGAATGCTGGCATGAAACCGGGCAATCCTGAAGTCAGTTGCCATTTCAAACAATGATTTAGTGATCCACCAAAATGAATAAGGAAAGTATTTTTCTGGTAATCTTGAGCTGAAGGAAAGACTTTGAGAGAGCCATAACTTGTCTTTTGAAGGCAGATCAGGAAAATTGTGGTCAATCCAGTGTCTGAGTTTAAAAGGATCATGCCGGGGAATGTCTGCAGATTTCAGATAGTCAATAAACTGCTGTCCGGTGATCGGGGCAGAATCAGGGCTGGTCAAATGAGTCCACTTTTTTAATCAGATTCTCGATTACGGTCAATTTTTCGTGCTGATCGCCATTCGAGTAAATGTAAACAAGATTCTGTAGTATTCTTTTCATGACTGCCCGTCCTGAAGGATAGAGGTAGGTGTTGATTCCTTCTGAAACATTAATCTGAACCAAGAAATCGGCAACATCTGTTGGTTGCAATATGTTTCCAGAGTTAAAACAGTCAATAAACAGGAAGTTCGGATCAGAAACAAAAAGCATAAAATGGCGGGGTAAAGCAGCAGGGTGAATATCAATTCCGCAACGCCTCGCAATGAGATAATACATAAGAGAAAGGGTAACAGGAATGCCGGTTTTGTTTTCGAGAAGGGAAGACAGGTCTGAATTCTCTGGTAAATAATATTTATTGTGGTTTCCTTTAAACTTATGCTTAAAGAAAATCACGTTATTGAGAGCTGAGAGTTTATCAACAACATCATCATGCGGATGTAAAACCTCTCTCACATCTTCGGTCAGATTTTCAAGTGCAATCCGCCCATCCATAACCGAATGCTGAACATCGAACAGTACATTCATTCCCAGAAGCACATCGGTAAGCAGGTCGAGGTTTAAAAGAGAGTCGGCTTCAAGAAAGGCATTCAGATTGATCAGAAACCAATTTGATTTGCAAAGGCTGTAGAGATTATCAAAAAAAGGCTTCCGTTCTTCGGGAACAAGTTTTCTAATGACTTCAAGCTGAACGAGATCTTCATACCGGTTGTTAATAGTAAAGTAGTTCAGAATTTCCTTTTCAACAACAGGGTCAGGGTCATCGAGCAGAGTTAATAGCGCTTGTGGGTTCATAGGTACTTTTTACTTTTTTTCAATTTACAACATAAACATCATAAATTGAAGTCAATTTGGGTGTCAGTTTCGATACAAAAGAATCTTTTTTTTACTTATTTGAAGTTTTTAGCATTATTCTCTTGCATATTCCGGTAAGAAAACATTAAATTAGAAAATCTGGTTAAAAAACAGATTCAAATTTATTCAAAAACTATATCAGAAAATCCGGAACCCGTTTTCAAAGATGGTACGATCGTTAAACAAAGCAAACCAAATCATGGCCGAACCAAAACAACCCAGAAAATCCAAAAAAGCTCAGAAAAAAATTACAATAGTCAGACCACCGGTGCAAATATTTGGCCACCGTGGCAATAGTGGGTATTTCCCTGAGAATTCAATAAAAGCCTTTAAATCCTGCCTTGAAATATCCGGAATTTCCGGGGCTGAGATTGATGTGCAAATGACCCGTGACGGTGAGGTAATCGTTTATCACGATGAAGATCTTACCCGATTCGGCGGGCCCAAAGCAAAAATTCCAACTACTTCATGGAATGAAATCAAAAAAATTGATATCGGAAGTTATTATGGTCCAGAATCTGCCGGAACAACAATTCCGCTTCTTGATGATCTGATGGCTTTGCTTCCTGAAAACAGTGAAGACTTTCTTCTCAACATTGAACTCAAAATCAGTCCGGTACTGAAAGGTGAAAATCTAAAAACCTTTGTTCACCGCTTATATACTCAGGTTGACAGTTGGGTTGATCCCCGGAAAATTCTTTTTTCCAGTTTCAACTGGGACTGTCTCGATATTCTCAGGCATTACAGTCAGGAAATGCGGCTTGGTGTTTTAACCGATCAGCCTGATGAAAGAGGCTGGATTTCAAAAGTAAAGCAGTTAAATGCTGAGTTTTTGATTGTCCCCATGTCAAAATGTGATCCTGAATTTATTGCTCTTGTAACTGAAGAGCTTGAAGCAGGAATTATTGCCTATACTGAATTTGATTACAAACTCAAAGAAGAAGAACTCGACTTGTGCCGGACTTTGCTTACGTCAAACATCCGTGGGTTGATTGTCAATTATCCGCAGGATGTATTTAACCTGATTGTCTGATCAGGTTACCATGCTCCCCGGAAGCCAGCATTTCTCTTCTTTTCATCTATCCTCACCAGATCTTCTCATTCTCGGCGGTGGCATTAACGGAGCAGCAATTCTTCGTGAAGCCTCTGCCAGAGGATATCACTGCCTCCTTATTGACAAATATGACTTTGCATCGGGTGCATCAAGTCACTCAAGTCATCTGATTCATGGCGGTTTACGTTACCTCGAATTTGGTGAAATTGATCTTGTTTACGAAAGTCTTCATGCCCGGGAATGGATTTTATCCGAATTTCCTGACTTAACCAAAGTTATTCCCCTTGTGATTCCTGTTACCAAAAACTCGTCAAGACCCCGATGGATGCTTAAACTGGGTTTGACTGCCTACGATTTTCTTGCCAGGTCTGAAAAAGTACCCAAACACAACTGGCTTTCATCAGATGAAATTCTAAACCGGTTTTCTGGACTCAATTCAAACGGATTGCTGGGCGGCTATCAATATTTTGATGGAATGGTTGAATGGCCTGAACGCTTAATTCTTTCTATGTTGAAAAAAGCAGAATCTCCTGCCTTTAATTATGTAGAAATCGCTGAAACCCGGTCTGATGGAATTTTGCTGAGACACCATTTTTCTGGTAAAGAAATTCTGATTAAACCGAAGAAAATTGTGAATTCTACTGGTGCGTGGGTTGATTTTACGAATGAATCACTAAAAATTAAAAGCTCCTACATGGGTGGAACTCAAGGTAGTCATCTTGTTGTATCCTTTCCCGGTAAATTACCTGAATCAGGAATTTATACAGAGTCAGGGGCCGACAACCGTCCTGTTTTTTGGTTACCATGGGCAGGAAAAGTTTTGTTTGGAACCACTGACATCAGGTATTCCGGTGATCCGGCTCAGGTTTCTGTTACAAAAGCAGAAAAGGACTACCTCCAAAACTCATTGAATGATCTTTTTCCAGGTTTGGGTTCTGCTGCTGTTGAATTTAGTTTTTGTGCCGTCAGACCGTTGCCCTTTACTCCATCCAATAAAATTCCGGGAAAAATTACCCGAAAACACAACCTTCTGAGTGATAAAAACAATCACAATCTCATTCATCTTGTGGGTGGTAAGTTAACTACCTTCCCGGTGGTTGCCAAACAGGTTTGCAATTGGTTGGATCAGGAATCCGGCAAAAATACAAAAAATGCAGGGTGGAGTGGAAAAGCCACTTCCACTCAAAAGGCAATAAAAAATGAAACAGACCCAAATGGGTCTGGTCAAAGTTTGATTTCTTTTTACGGGCAGGATATCTTAAATGAATCTGGTTCACTAAACAGCAGAAATCAGAAGAATATAACCCAGGTTGATGAAATCATTTTCGCATTTGAAAAAGAAATGGGCATTACCTGGGCAGACGTTTTAGAAAGAAGAACGTGTATTGCCCAAAAAACCGGGGCAAACCAGGCAGCGTGGGACAAACTCAAAGAAGATCTTTTTTCTGCCGGACTCACAGAAGATAAAGCCGGAATAACTTTTATTGCTTATCTTGATAACTTGAATCGCAATCGTTTTTTAAAAACCATATAATCAGGAACCCGTATGGCAATCCATTACCTGAACGGTCACCGTCTGAGAAGATCGGTCATTGCAGGATCATTAAATCTGATCAAACACAGAGACCACCTCAATAAAATCAATGTATTTCCGGTAGCAGATGGTGATACCGGAAGTAACATGGCATCAACAATGAGGGCTATTTTACAACGGGCTTATGATTCATATGAACCCAATGTTTCAAAATTTGGAATGGCCATTGCAGAAAGTGCGCTTATGGCTGCAAGAGGGAACTCAGGAGCCATTCTTGCACAGTTCTTTCAGGGCCTTGCAGAAGGTCTCAACGGGAAAGCCAAAGTAAGTACGGCAGATTTTGCACTTGCCGCTGAGCGGGCGGTCAACATGGCTCTTGAAGCAATCAGCAATCCGCGTGAAGGTACCATTCTCAGTGTTATGAGAAATTGGGCAGATTCGCTAAAACGGATTTCAAAAACAGAAAAAGACTTCCGTCCGCTGATTTTAAATTCCCTTGCGGATCTCAGAGTCGCACTCGAGCATACAAAAGATCAGCTTGAAGTTCTGAAAAAAGCCAACGTTGTTGACTCCGGGGCTTCCGGATTTGTGAATATTGTAGAGGGTGTAAATCAGTTCATCAACGCAGGCTCAATTAAAGATGAACACATTGAAGAGTTAGACCGGGCAGATGTTGAAATTGAAGAACAGTCTCATATTGAATTTGACCCCGATTCGATTCATTTCCAGTTCTGTACAGAATTCCTTCTTGAAGGGAAAGATATTAAAAAGGCGGTGATCAGAGAACAGCTTTTAGCTTTGGGTGATTCGATGATTGTAGCCGGTTCGGCAACAAAAGTAAGGGTTCATATTCACACCAATGAACCGGAAGTTATTTTTAATATCGCCAGCAAACACGGAACTATTCTTCAGCGAAAAGCAGAAGATATGAAAGCTCAGCATTCAAATACATGGGGGCAGGAAGATTCTACTCTTCCATGTGGTATTGTTGCAGATTCATCCTGTGAAATCACCGACAACTTCAGGCTTAAATACAACATCAGAGTGGCACCTCTCATTGTCTTTCTTGACGGAAAAGAATATGAAGACAAAGAATCAATCACTGCAACTGAGTTCTATAATAAACTCAGAGATGATAAAAATATTGTTCCCAAAACTTCTCAACCTTCACCAGCCAGACTGAAAAAGGAATTTACTGAGGCAGCCCGCAAAAAGGATCAGATTTTGTGGTTTGGTCTGAGTTCAGCAGTTAGTGGTACTTTTCAGGGTGGTGTCACCGCCGGCCGGATGGTTGAATCTTCAACACCAGGCAAAAAAGTGTTACCTTTTGATACCTGTCAGATTTCACTTTCTTCAGGATTTATGCTTGAAGAAGTTGTTGAACGACTTGAAAAAGGGGCAAGCATTGAAAGTATTGTTGAAAACCAAAAAGAAATCAGAGAAAAATTTCATCTTTGGTTTTACCTTGACACGGTTGAATACCTGATTAAAGGTGGCAGAATGTCTAAACCCAAAGGATTTTTTGCAAAAATACTAGGTTTAAAACCTGTTTTAACTTTTACACGTGATGGCCGGGTTGAAAAAGTTGGTGTAGTTCGAAGCCGTAAAAAAGCCGTTGATTTTCTGATTAGTCAGATTGATAAAACCAAAACTGTCAAACGTATTGGGATTGTCCATGCAGCCAATATTGAATCTGCAGTAAATCTTGAAATTGCACTGCGCAAAGAATATCCAACGATCCTGATTCCAACTTCTGAAGTGTCACCGGTTTTAGGGTGCCACTGCGGACCGTATGCTTTTGGTTTGGTTGTTCAATACGAATAGTTTCAGGTGATAAGTGGTAAGTTATAAGTTAGGGAACTGGTCACTGAGTCCCGAGAATCGGGAAAGTGCCCAATTCAGTCAAATAAACAAACTTCATTGAAAAATGAGGATTTATAAAAACAATATTTCCAAAGCAAAATTCAACTTCGTAAATCCAGGAACGTAAATGTCAACTGCAAATCCTCAGGTTAAAATCGAAACCCCTCATGGCAACATCATCATCAGTCTGAATGCAGAAACTGCACCTTTGCATACTCAGAATTTTATCAAATTGGCTTCTGAAGGTTTTTTTGATAAAACGACTTTCCATCGTGTTATTCCAAATTTTATGATTCAGGGCGGTGATCCGAACTCTAAAACAAATGAGAAATCCTCTCATGGACTTGGCGGACCTGCCTACACTATCCCTGCAGAAATCAAACTTCCTAACAAAAGAGGAAGTGTTGCTGCAGCAAGAAAAGGAGATCAGGTTAATCCGAGAAGGGAATCATCCGGCTCCCAATTTTATATCAATGTAGCTGATAATAAGTTTCTTGATGGACAGTACACCGTTTTTGGTGAAGTTATTGAAGGAATGGACGTCGCTGATTTGATTGCAGGTGTTGCAAAAGATCAGCGTGACAATCCGGTTGAACGAATTGAAATGAAAGTAACCATCGTCCCTCAGGTTCCCTGATGTCCGTTTTGAATTCCGGTCTGGTAAAGCAATTGACTCTATCGGCCGGTTTTCATTCAGTGGGAATAACAAAGCCTCACCTTTTATCTGAGCACCTTAAAACGCTGCAAACCTGGGTTTCTGCCGGGTTTAAAGGTGAAATGGATTATTTGGAAAAAAACCAATCAATCCGTCAGGATATCACTTTACTTTATCCTGAAGTTAAATCTGTTCTCGTAACCTTGCTCCATTACGATAAGCCTGTTTCTTTCACGGGTGATACTCCGCTTGGCAAAATTTCTAAATATGCGGCAGGAACTGACTATCACCTTGTCATCAAATCCCAATTCTCAGAACTGCTAACTTCTCTGCAGCAACTTGACCCATCAGCAAACGGACGGTTTTTTACTGATTCAGCTCCGATTTTTGAAAGGGAATATGCCAGGCTTGCCGGTTTAGGGTGGATTGGCAAGCATACCTTACTGATTGAACCCAGAAAAGGTTCCTTTTTCTTTATTGGAATTTTACTTCTTAATATTGAACTTGAAACTGACGCTCCGTTTGAAACACAACATTGCGGAACCTGCCGGGCCTGTATTGATGCCTGTCCGACTCAGGCAATCGGGGAAGATGGGCACCTTGATTCTGTTAAATGTATATCTTACCAGACCATTGAAGTAAAGACCCCTGAATTACATCAGGATGTGAACCTTTCTGGCTGGATTTGGGGTTGTGACAGTTGCCAGGATGTCTGCCCATGGAATCTAAAGTTTTCAGAACTTCCTGAACCTGATGTTTTTCCGCCTGATTTATCACTTCTTTCATTTAATGAAGACCAGCTTCTTTCTCTTTCAGAAAACCAGTTCAGAAAGAAATTTTCGCATTCTGCTCTGACAAGAAGAGGGAAAAAAGGGATTTTAAGAAATTTTTGGCATAATAAGAGTAAAAACACCAAACCTTAAGTTTCAGGTTATTGATTATTTAATTATATTACTTCCAAATTAGTAAAACAGGAAAACACACCGTGCTTGAGTTTGTCCCAAAATCACAGTCAAGAATTCTGGTTGTTGATGATCATGAGTCAGTTTTGACTCTGCTTAAAGACTGTCTTGAAGAAGAAAATTACTTTGTTGAAACAGCGCAGGATGGTGAAGAGGCACTAGGTAAAATCAGTACCCGTACACCAGACCTTGTTATTGTTGACATGATGATGCCAAAAATGAACGGTTATGAACTTTCAAAAGTTTTGAAAGGAAACCGTGAAACCCGGCTCATCCCAATCATTATGCTCACCGGACTCTACGATTTTGACGCCAAAATCAAAGCTATTGATATTGGTGTTGATGATTTTCTTGGAAAACCATTTAACCGGACTGAGCTGATTACCCGTGTAAGGTCGTTGCTTAAAACGAAATATTTTACTGATCAGCTTGAAAATGCTGAAACCGTAATTTTTTCGCTTGCCCGTGCCGTTGAAGCAAGAGATGAATATACAGAGGGTCACTGTGACCGTCTTGCCTTTTACGGAAGGTTACTTGCTGAAAGAATTGGTCTGTCAGCCGAAGAAGTTGAAATTGTTATCCGTGGCGGAATTTTACATGACATTGGTAAAATTGCGATCAGTGATGCAATTCTGTTAAAACCTGGCAGACTCACTGCCGATGAATATGAAGTAATGAAAACTCACCCAGAAGAAGGTGAGAAAATCTGTGCTCCACTTAAAACCCTTCAACCTGTACTTGCTTGTATCCGACATCATCAGGAACGCTGGGATGGTTCGGGTTATCCTGATAAACTTAAAGGCGAAGAAATTCCACTGGTGGCGAGAGTAGTTTCAACTGTAGATTTTTACGACGCACTTACAACAGATCGGCCATACCGTAAGGCACTTGACCGCAAAACTACTTTTGATATTATGCTGAAAGAAACTCAGCAGGGAACCTGGGATCCCCGTCTTATTCAGGAACTTCTCGATCTGATTGTTGAAAAAAATCTCGATAATCAGGGCTGATTTGTGAGACTCATTGTCCGGCCGGATTTTGACGGGTTAGTTTGTGCGCTGTATCTGAAAAAGATATTCCGCATTTCTGCCGTGGCATATTCTGAACCCAAAGATATTCAGGATGGTGTGTTTCAGGTTCAACCTGGCGATATAATTGCAAATCTCCCGTATCACCCCAACTGCTCATGGTGGTTTGATCATCACGCTTCAAACGAAATCCCTGAATCTTTTCGTGGTCTTTTTGAAATTGCCCCTTCAGCTGCCGGTTTGATCTGGAAGGCATACAAAGATCAATTTCCGAAACTTCAGCCTTTTGAGTATCTGACTGAACAAACTGATATAATTGATGGAGCATTGCTTTCAAAAGAGGATATCCTGAATCCTCAGGGATATATTCTTCTGAGCATGACTGTTGTTCCGTCTCATGATCTCACAGATGCAGATTATTGGGATTATCTGATTGATTGTCTTGAAGTTAATGATCCTCATCAGATTTTATCTGACCCAATTCCTGCTGCCCGTGTCGCTAAGTTTCTTTCAGGAAAAAAGGAATTTGAAGACGTCCTGCTCCGATCTTCAAAAATGAAAGGCAAAGTTGTCTTAACCGATTTTCTTTCAGTTTCATCAGATGACTTGTCACAAAACCGGTTTGTGGTCTATGCACTCTTTCCAGAGGCTGAAGTGAGTATAACCCTCACCAGAATGAAGGATAAACAAGGACTCGTCAAATTAAACGTAGCTAAATCTGTTCTTAACAGAAAGAGTGAGCTGCACATCGGATTTATTCTTCGTGAATTTGGCGGAGGTGGTCATTCCGGCGCCGGAAGTACCAGAATTGAAGAAACCCGCCTTCCTGAAATTCTTGCTCTTCTTATAGACCGTTTCAACCAGGATTAAACTCTGAATGACCGCACTTTTCTCATGTTTCTCCGGTTGACTTAAATTCCTGAAAATCTGATCTTTACAATCTATTCAAACACAATGGGCAATGTTTAACATCCCATCCAATTACCGGATTTTAAATGAATAAAAAAGTTGATATTAATGCCAGACTGAACTTTTCAGAACAGGTTTACCTTCCAGAGATCATGAAGGGAATGTGGTATACCCTAAAACAAATGTTTCAGCCGGTATTTACGATGCGTTACCCTGAAGAACGCTGGACACCACCACCTATTTTTAGAGGCCGTCCGGTATTGGTTGCCCGTGAAGATGGCACCGAACGTTGTGTTGCCTGTGGGTTATGCTCCCGTGTTTGCCCGCCTCTTGCCATTTATGTTCAGGCAGATGAAACTGAACGTGCGCAGGAACGTTATCCTTCAATTTTTGAAATTGACATGCTTCGTTGCATTTTTTGCGGATATTGTGAAGAGGTTTGCCCGGAAGAAGCGATTGTAATGAGTAAAGAATATGACATTGTTTTTAATGACCGGGATTCTGCTATTTTCAACAAAGAAAAGCTTATGACTCCTGCCTCTGCGCTTTCTGACAGACTAACTTTTCTCCATCAGTACAAAAACCCTGATGAAGTATCAAAAACGTCCTCCGAATTAAAAAATTAACTATTAAAAGGGTCTGTTTTTTGACAGACCCTTTTTTATTTTCCACATTTTTCCTTTTCTCTTTTGAAACCTGACTCACCTACCCGTTCCGGCCTTCAGATTTCAACATTTGAAGGTGTTGCTTCCAATTTCCAATATATTCTGATGCAGAGTTCCTATCTGATGGGAATGGGGTTTCTTTTTGGTTTATCTGAAAAATCAATTTCAATTCTTGCAAGCTTTTCCTACCTGTTTCAATTATTTTATTTTCTAAGCGTTTATCTGCTTGACCGATGGGTTGACCGCAAAAAATTTGTAATGGGTTTGGCTCTTTTTGCAAGAACAAGCTGGGTTATTCCAGCCCTGTTGTTGCTGACGGACGATCCCACGAAGTACGGCTGGATTTTTGTTCTTCTTTTTACCGGATATTTTTTCCTGGATAAAATGCTCGCACACAGTTGGAATAGTTGGATGAGTGACCTGGTTCCCATGAAACTCAGAGGAAAATACTTTGGTTTCAGGCAGGGAATCACTGCCATCGTCTCAGTCGTTTTTCATTTGATTATTGCCGGGATTATTGATTACTACAAGGGTGACGGGAAGGATGCACTTGGTTTTTCAATTGTTTTGGGTGTCGTAACCGTTATTTTATTCAGATATCAGTCACATCCGCCGCATCCTGTTAAGAATACTGAGGAATTATTCCACATTGACCGGATAAAATTCGTTTTTACTGATAAATTGATGACGGGCAGAATGCTCCGGGTTTCTCTCATCATGATGTCCATTGGTATGGTAATCATGTTTATTCCTGTCTACATGATTGAACAAAACGGGATATCTTATACCACTTTTGCCTGGTATCAAAACGGAATTTTATTTCTGGGTGTTGCCGGTTACCGGCTTTTCGGGAAAATAATTGATTACCATGGCGCAGATCTGGCACTGAAATTATCGGTTTCAGGAATGGTTCTTTCCGCTTCTCTATGGCTTTTTATTGATTCCGCCAATCTCTGGCTTTTCTTTGTTGATGCAATTGTACTTGGGTTTTGTTACAGTGGATTTATGCTTTCAAATGCCACAATTGCACTTTCTGATCCTAAAGATCCTGACCGGAATCTTAAAATTGCCGTTTATGCTTCAATTACAGGACTCATGTTTTTTGCAGGTTCACTTCTTTCAGGAATGATATTTAATTCCGGGTGGGGAACTGCTGATTCCAGAATACATCTTATTTTTATTGTTGCCCTTGTTATCCGTATTTTTGCACTGATTTTAATGGTACCCAGACAGAAGACACAGGATCCAGATTATGAAATCCCCAGAAACACCCAGGTTTATTGAACCTGAAGTAACACCCGAACTCGCCAAAACTCACGGCCTGACTGAAGCAGAATATCAACGCGTTCAGGAAATTCTCGGTCGTAAACCCACTTTTACTGAGTTGGGTATTTTTTCTGTGATGTGGTCAGAGCATTGCAGTTATAAAAATTCCATTCTTGAAATTAAAAAATTACCCCGATCTGGTGGCCGTTTACTTGTAGGTGCCGGAGAGGAAAATGCCGGTTTGGTTGATATTGGTGACGGACTCGCTGTAGCTTTTAAAATAGAAAGTCATAATCACCCCAGTGCTGTAGAACCCGTTCAGGGAGCAGCAACCGGTGTTGGCGGCATTCACCGTGATATCTTTACTATGGGTGCCCGGCCGATTGCTTCATTAAATTCTCTCCGCTTCGGTAGCCTCGAAAATAAAAGAACTCAGTTTTTACTTGAAGGTGTCGTAAAGGGAATTTCCATGTACGGCAATTCCTTTGGTGTACCAACGGTTGCAGGTGAAATTTATTTTGATCCGTGTTACCAGGGAAACCCACTTGTTAATGCGATGTCGGTTGGGATAGTTGAAGTTGGCAAAACAGCTTCAGCAACTGCCGCAGGAATTGGAAATCCGGTTCTTATAGTCGGAAGTGCGACGGGTCGTGATGGAATCCATGGTGCAACTTTTGCTTCAGAAGAAATTTCAGAAGCGTCAGAGGCAAAACGTCCCAGTGTGCAGGTCGGTGATCCCTTTACTGAGAAATTACTGCTTGAGGCAACGCTTGAGGCTATTGCTACGGGATATGTGGTGGGTATTCAGGATATGGGTGCTGCCGGCATTTCGTGCTCAACCTCTGAAATGAGTGCAAAAGGCGAAGTGGGCATGCGAATTGATCTTGATAAAGTTCCTGCCCGTGAATCCCTCATGACTGCCTATGAATTGATGCTTTCTGAGTCTCAGGAGCGCATGTTAATCGTAGCCCAAAAAGGTTTTGAAGATCAGATCCAGGCAATCTTTGAAAAATGGGATCTTCACGCTGTCATTATCGGTGAAGTTACAGATACCGGTCGTGTTGAAATATTCAGAAATAATGAATTAAAGGCTGATATTCCCGCATACGAATTGGTTTTGGGTGGTGGAGCTCCGGTTTATACCCGTGAACGAACCCGGCCGGCTTACCTTGATGAGGTGCAAAAGG
>Ga0209460_1001331_pt1 | contig 14773 bp, 15 predicted proteins | sample EBPBio132013_DNA_FD_185868 | JGI IMG/M metagenome (GOLD analysis project Ga0209460, IMG submission 185868) | Wastewater treatment Type I Accumulibacter community from EBPR Bioreactor in Madison, WI, USA - Reactor 2_5/13/2013_ DNA (SPAdes)... | ecosystem: Engineered > Bioreactor > EBPR >...
CGGCCCATCACCTACACCCAACTTGCCAATCGGCATCGAGTTCCACAGGTGCAGCCCTAACGTCACATCCGGTCGCGGGTCTTGCAGCACACCATCTGCCACCATCGCTTTCGCCCCACCGACGATCTCCTCGGCGGGCTGGAACACGAACTTAATCCGGCCCGCTAATTCATCACGGTGCTTCGACAGCAGCTTCGCCACGCCCAGCCCAATAGTGGTATGACCGTCATGCCCACAGGCGTGCATCTTGCCGGGGGTTTGCGAGGCGTATTCAACCGCGTTTTTTTCTAAGATTGGCAGCGCATCCATATCCGCGCGTACCAGCACCGTCGGGCCGTCCTTCGCCCCTTCCAGAATGCCCACCACGCCGGTTTTACCAACACCCGTTTGCACCTCTAAACCGAGTTTATTCAGTTCTTCGGCAACGATGCCTGAGGTGCGGTATTCCTCGAACGCCAACTCAGGATGAATATGAAAATCACGCCGACGGGCGATCAGTTCATCACGCAGCGACTCTGCTTCAGCTTTGAAATCAATCATATTTGTTCACCGGCTAAATGTAATGACTCGGAACGAATCCATATAACGAGGGGCATCAACAGGCGACTCCAGATCACGGTTGGCTCGAATCCGTTCAGCCATCGCCTCCATATCCGCGATCTGGCTCTTATGCTCATATAACGAGCGTATCTTGGTTTCAATATAGGCAGTTGTATCCACCTTCGTCGTAGGCGACTGTGTGCCGCAGATGTAAAGCTGTCCGGTTTTGTGCGGCGCAAGTCCTTCGTCGCGCTCGTGTTCAGGGAAGTTCAACCGGTCACGTGCCGTCGGGTAAACCGCGTCGAGCGTGGCTTCCCCAATCGCGCGGTGGTCGGGGTGATTAATCGACCCTGTGCCGAACCAGAATACCGTCGGGTCACAGGTTACGACAATATCCGGCTGCTTCAAGCGAATAATCCGCACGATGTCGCGGCGCAGTTCCAAGTTCGGCTGGAGTTCGCCGTCAGGGTAGCGCAGGAAGATCACCTCTTTGACACCCAATGCGGCAGCCGCGTTCCGTTCCTCTACCTCACGAATTTCCGCCAAGCGCGGTGAAGTCATTTCAGGGTCACTGCTGCCCTTGTCGCCATTGGTCGCAATGATAAACGAGATATCCGCACCCTCGGCTGCCCAACGTGCGAACGTGCCACCACAAAAAAATTCCGGGTCATCTGGATGCGCGAATACACCGAGTACCCGTTTGACAGGTTGTGCTTGAACTGCTTCTGCCATGTTTAACCTATTGTCTACACAAACAAAGGCGCATACTTTAACGATGCGCCCGAAAAGTAACCATATCCATCGTTAGAGCTAATCGGCTGGCGGCGACTGATTTTTCCCCGGTTTCGCACCACATTCGCACGGGCCGTCGCCATGCTTGGTACAGGGTTCACTCGCCTTCTTTTGCAGCGCTTCCCACTCTTCCAACGGTATCAATTCTTCCCGCTTGAGGAAATAACGCGCATCTTCAACCATAACCGTAACCGCGTCTTGTAAGGGATGAACATCCAGTACCTTACCTTCGCCATGTGGGGTTCCAATGCGCTTGTTGCGCTTGGGGAGCTGCTTCCGCGCCTCAACATACTGTTCGTACTCGTACACAAGGCAGCAGCGTAAGCGCCCGCACATCCCCGTAATTTCAGAGGGATTGAGTGAAATCCCCTGTGTCTTTGCCATCTTGATCGAGATCGGGCTGAAATCGGTCAGGAAGGTGCTGCAACAGCGGGTTTCACCACAGGCACCAAAACCGCCCAACAGCTTGGCGACATCACGCGGGCCAATTTGCCGGATTTCCACCTGCGCCGTGAACTGCCGACCGAGTTCATGCAGCAGTCTGCCTGTGTTGAGCTTTTCATCAGCCGTGAACAAGAAGGTAATCATGCTGCCATCGTAGTTATAATGAGCGGCAATGAACTTCGCCTCATGGAAGCCACCAACCTGCCGCGCCTTTTGCTTGCATTTATCCAGCGCCTCATCCTGCTGCATTTCCCAATGCTGTTTGAGGGTAAGGTCACGTGGGGTTGCCGGTCGCAAGATCGGCTTGTAATCCCGTACGGCTTCATCGACCTTCGTGAAGCTCACGATTTGCCCCATCTGTCGACCTCGCGCGGTTTCAACAATCACATGGTCACTGAGCTGCAATTCAGGGAATTGAGCGTAATCAAAGTGGTACAACTTTCCGACTTTGTGAAACCGAACACCAGCGACTGTGCGCTGCTGCTCGATGATATTTTCAGTCATTTTTTCTAGCCCTATGTTCTACTATGCCCAAACTTCAACTTTAATGATAAGTCAAACACCCGCATTCTAGCAAAGAATTTGACATATTTCACTCAAAATGCTAGTCTCAACCTGCCGTAATAATCGCAAACTTACACCTAAGACTGTTGACTACCATGCAGGTTTAGCCTATGGGTAGTGGTTGCTTATTCTAGGGTCGCCCATGAATACCCTTGTTATGAAATTTGGTGGGTCGTCCATCGGAACGACTGATGCATTGACCCAAGTGCTGAGTATTGTGCTGCACGAAAGCGAGCAGTGGAATCAACTTGTTTTGGTCGTTTCAGCCCTTGAAGGCGTAACCGATGGCTTGATCGAAGCGGCGCACCTTGCCCAGTTGGGGCAGCAGCGCGGCTACCGGCGTATCGTCGCCAACCTCCGCACGCGCCACCTTGCCCTCATTGACGAACTCCCGCTCGGCACGACTGAACGCGCTGTCCTCTATGCGGATATTGATCGTCTGCTGTTCGAGATGCTCGATATTTATCAAGGCATGGCTCAGATCACCAGCAAAGTTACGCCCGAAGCGGTCGATGCGACGATTGGCGTAGGTGAAAAACTGGCTGCCCGTATCGTTGCGGCGCTCCTGCGGCAAAACAACCTCCGCAGCGTGGCGCTCGACACCACATCATTGATTGTGACCGACGATGTGCCGGGGAACGCCACCGCCAACCTCGCCCTGACGCGCGCACAAATCGCCCAAAACTTGCTCCCCCTACTGGAACGTAAGATTGTGCCTGTCGTAACCGGCTTCATCGGCGCGACCAGTACCGGCAAACCAACTACTCTCGGTCGCGGCGGCAGCGACTATACCGCCTCGGTCATGGCTGTTTGTACAAACGCCTCAGAGATTTGGATTTGGACGGATGTCGATGGCATGATGACGGCTGACCCACGCGACTTTCCCGAAGCACGTGTCATCCCAATCCTGTCCTACGACGAAGCGGCTGAGATGGCCTACTTTGGGGCGCGGGTGCTGCATACTCGCATGATTAGCCCCCTGCGCGAGGATAAAATCGCGCTGCGGGTGAAAAATGTCTATAAGCCGCAGCAGGTCGGGACGCTGATACAAGATACATCCGGCCCACGGTCACAAGCCTTGAAAGCCATCGCTTATATCCCCGGCCTCGCCGTGGAGGCCAAGCGCACGGGCGAAGGGGTCTCGACACAGGGTATTTATGCCAAAGCCGCCGCCGCTGCCCCGAACACGCAGATCGACCTCATCACCTCATCGCAATCCGCGACGCACAGTATCGCCTGTTTCCTCATCCCCACCACAGCCGGTTCGGATGCGATCCACACGACGCGGCTAGCGCTGGAAGAAAACTTACACGCCTCGGCAGAAACGCAGTCGTGGACGGTGAAAAATATCACGTTCATCACTGCCATCAGCGCCACGATTGATAATTGGTCAGCCACAACCGCCGTGCTGCTGAAAGCGCTCAGTAACATTCGGTTACTTGCGCTTTCACACGGGCCATCCAATTCCAGCTTAACGATGGTGGTCGAAAACAAAGATGCTGAGGATGTGCTGCACGCGGTACACAGCTTCATCATCAACCCAAACAGCTAACAGCAGTGCTTAATAGCGGCTGAGGTAGCGTTCCAACTCCCACGCAGTCACCTGACGGCTGTATTCCTCAAACTCCTGCCGTTTCGCCGCGATGTATCGGTCGCTGATGAACGGCCCCAACGCCGAAAGCACCACATCATTTTGCCCCAGCACATCCAGCGCCTCGCCCAACGACGACGGCAGAATTTCGAGTTGGCGCAGGCGGCTGCGATCTTGGCGCACCAGTGTTTCTTCCAGCGGTTCGGGAAGCGGTAACTGCTGGCGAATGCCATCCAACCCTGCCATCAGCATCACGGCGCTCGCCAGATAGGGGTTAATGCTCGGATCAGGACAGCGCAGTTCCAGCCGGGTGTGTGCCTCGTGACCGGGGCTGATGTGCGGCACCCGGATGAGCGCCCCACGGTTAATATGCGCCCACGTCACATAAACAGGTGCTTCAAAGCTCGTCCCTAAACGCTTGTACGAGTTCACCAGCGGCGCGAGGATGGCGCACATCGCCCGTGCGTGAGTCAACTGACCCGCGAGGAAATACTTCGCCGTTTGCGATAGGCCGTACTCATTATCGCCGTCCACGAATACATTCTCGCCGCCGTCCTTACGGTGCAAGCTCTGGTGCGTGTGCATCCCTGACCCCGGCAAGTTCGCGTCCGGCCTCGGCATAAACGTACAGAGTAATTGGTGTTGATTGGCGACCGCCTTGAGTGCCACTCGCGCCGTCAGCACCTTATCGGCCATCGCCAGTGCATCGTCATACTGGAAGTCAATTTCGTGCTGCCCTGCTCCGATTTCATGGTGCAGCGAATCTACGGGAATATCCATCTTGCCCAGCGCCGAAACCATTTCTCGCACCGCAGCCTTCGCCGGATGCATGGACATATCAAAGTAGCTGCTGTTATCAAACGGCGTTAGCGGTTGCAGCAGGCGCTCATCCTGCGTCTTGAACAGGAAAAACTCCAGTTCCATCCCTGTTTTGTAACTGAAGCCCATCTCCTCGGCCTGCCGCAGCGCCTTAATCAGCGCGTTACGGGGGTCACCGATGAACGGCTCGCCGCGCAGCGTATGCACATTGCAGATCACCCGCGCGGTACGGTGCTGCTCATCCCACGGGAACAGCACAAACGTGTTCAAATCCGGCACGAGTGTCATATCACTTTCCGCCACCCGTGCGAACCCCTCGATTGACGACCCATCAAAAGGCAGCCCGTTCTCAACAACACTTTCTAGTTCGGCGCTCGGCACCGTCACGCTTTTCACCATACCGGTGATGTCGGTAAACCACAGGTCAACAAACTGCACCTGATTTTCTTCGATTGTGGCAAAAACAGCCTCTTTTGTTGGCATCTCGACCAGCCTTTTCAGCAAGGAGCGCGGTGATGACGCGCATACCGTAAACAAGGATTGCGTTGTATGAGTATATCGGAGATTATGAAACTTAACCTACAGAGGACATTACCAAATCATGTGGTTGTGGCTTTAGTTATCAGCACCAATTAAATAGGCTGTCCCAAAGCACCCAAATGCCCCAACAGCGCGTCAATGCCCAGCAGATAGCTGCGCCAGCCGAAGCCGCAGATTTGCCCCACGCAAACCGGTGCGATCAACGACTTGTGCCGGAATTCTTCCCGCGCGTGGATGTTCGACAGATGAACTTCGATCACTGGCAGCGCCACCGAACTAATCGCGTCGCGCAGTGCTATCGAGGTATGGGTGTACGCTCCGGCATTGATGACCACGCCGTTTGCCCAACCGCGCGCCTCGTGCAGCCAATCAATCAGCGCACCTTCGTGGTTGGATTGTTTCGCTTGTAACTCAGCGTTCCGTGTTTGGGCGTGTGCCGTCGCCCATGTCACGATCTGGTCGAGCGTCACGCTGCCATATACCCCCGGCTCGCGCGTACCCAGCAAGTTCAAGTTTGGCCCATTCAGCAGCAAAATTTGAAGGGTCATCTAAGCACTCTCCGGCAGTGGTAACTGGCACTCTTGGCAGCGCGTAATATCAGTGGCGTAGGATAAGTTACAGGTCGCGCACAGCTTACGTTTGTCGCCAATCGTGGATTGAACCAGACTGAGCGCCATATCACGCTCGATACCTGCTGCCGTCAAATCCCTCACCACGTACTCAACAGGGTCCCCACCTACCAGACGCGACTTAACCGAGTTCAGCAGTTCGACCGCGCCCACCTGCTGAACAGGCGCTTTCGTTTTCAGCACATCGACGTTATAAGTCATGTGGCAGGTCGTGCATTCGACAAACTCGCCTAAATCACCCATCGGGATCAACGGCACAAAGTACAGCGCGAAGTAACGTTTGGCTGTCTTTCGCTCATACGTGCGCTGTGCTTGGCAGCGCGGGCAGTAAAATTGTCCGGTTCCAACCGTCTTTAATTTGTTGCGCGTCCCAAAAATAATCATGGCACATCCGCCATTTCTCGTAAAATTTGAATAACCGTTTCTTTCCGCACATCTTCAGCAATCACCGGCTGGCACATGCCCTTTAGCAGCACAAACCGCGAATGTCCCGCTTGCCACTTCTTGTCGGTTCCCATCGCCGCATACAAGGCTTCCGCGTCCAGCTTCCCCAACCGCGTGGGCAGGCCGATATTGCCCACCACGTCCTCGACTTCTTCCGCCAAGCCGGAGTCGCATAAACCCAGCGCCGCCGAAAGCCGTACCGCCGCGACTAATCCAACACCTACCGCCTCACCGTGCAGCCACTGGTACTCGGTCACGCGCTCGATGGCATGGGCGAAGGTATGCCCCAGATTCAAGTGCGCCCGTATACCGCGTTCATAAGGGTCTTGCTGCACCACATCCACTTTGACCTGCACGGCGCGGCGTACCAGTTCCGCCGCGTTGTCCTTCGTCCACAGATCAGGGTTCAACAACCCCTCGTCCGCCAACAACCCGTGCTTAATGAGTTCCGCCATACCGCAGCGCCATTCACGATCTGGCAGTGTCGCCAGCACATCAGGGTCGATCAGCACTGCATTCGGCTGCTTAAACGCGCCAACCAAATTCTTCCCCTGTGGTAAATCCACACCCACTTTGCCACCGACACTCGAATCGACCATCGCCAGCAAACTAGTTGGAATTTGTATCAAGTTCACGCCGCGCATATAAGTCGCCGCCGCGAACCCTGCCGTATCCCCAACAACCCCGCCGCCGAGCGCGATCACCGTACCGGAACGGTCAAGGCCAACCGCGACCAAATCCGCATACAATTGGCTCACAGTTTCCAGCGTCTTGTACTGCTCACCGTCCAGCATGGTGACGACTGCCGCATCCGGCAAACGGCTTGCTAACGTTTCGCCGTAGAGGGGTGCAAGCGTCGTATTCGTGATAATGACTGCTTTGCCGCGAATAAACGAACTGACCTGCTCCAGCATCCCCGCGCCAATGTGGATGTCATAATCATCGCCGTTCGGCGCGGCTACACGGATACGGTCTGCCATAATTGGATAATCTCGTCTGTAATAGCGTCAGGGGTCTTTCCAGTTGTATCTACTTGATGTGGGATCGCGGCATAAGCATCACGCCGTTTGTCGAGCAGTCCACGCCAATCGCCTTTCAACAAGGGGCGTTCTGCCTTATCGGCTTTCAGTCGTTCGGCAATCACTTCGGGCGCGGCATTCAAGCACACCACGAAACCCGAAGCCAACATCACATCACGGTTGCTCTCATCCACCAGCATCCCGCCGCCCGTCGAGATGACATACCCATTCTGCGCTGCCAAGAAACGACACATGCGGCGTTCGATGTGCCGAAACCGAGCTTCGCCGTCACGTTGGAAAATCTCAGGGATGGTCATCCCCACACGGCGTTCAATTTCTTCGTCCGTATCCATAAACGGGCGACCGAGTTTTTCCGCCAACAGTTTCCCGATGGTCGATTTACCCGTTCCCATAAAACCCGTAATGATGATGTTGCGGTCGTTAGCTATATCCAAAGCGCCACTCCACATTATCCATCGGCAGATCGCTCAAACGTGCCTGCCGCAAACTGGCAAAACGCGGTTTCATTTCGCTGATGCTGTCGCCGCCCAGCTTTTCGAGCAGCGAGTCGGCAATCACAATCGCCATCATCGCCTCGCCAATCGGCACAGCACGCGGCAGCGCACAGAAATCGCTGCGCTCAAACTTCGTATCCTCGCGTGTACCCGTCGCCAGATTTACCGACTCCATCGCCTTAAGGATGGTCGCAATCGGCTTCATTGCCACCCGCGCCACAATCGGCTCGCCCGTGGAGATACCACCTTCCGTACCACCTGCGCGGTTCGTGCGGCGGATCAGCGTGTCCTCGTCCTCGCTCAAACCAATCGCGTCATGCACCTGCGAACCCGGCTTACCCGCGTTGTCGAACGCCTCACCGATCTCTGCGCCCTTCATCGCATGAATGCTGACCATCGCCGAGACGATCTTCGCATCCAACCGCCGATCCCAATGCACATGCGAGCCTAACCCCGGCGGCACATTCAAGGCGATCACCTCAAAGATGCCGCCCAGTGTATCCTTATTAATCTTGATCTGGCGAATCGCCTCACGCATCGCTTCCACCGACTCAATCACCGGTGAGCGCACATCATTTTCCTCGGCGATCTTGAACCGTTCCTCATAGCTGACCGCCGGATCAACCGCCGTCTTAACATCGCCAACCTGCACGATGTAGCCACCAATGACGATACCAAACTCCGCCAGCAGTTTCTTGCAAATCGCGCCCACTGCCACACGCATCGTCGTTTCGCGCGCGCTCGCCCGTTCCAGCGCCACCCGCATATCGCGGTAGCCGTACTTGATCGCCCCGGTCAGGTCAGCATGACCGGGGCGCGGAATCGCCATTGGCTCGATGTCTTTCTCTTTCCAGTTCTTGAAGTCGCGGTTTTCCACCAGCAGCGCAATCGGCGCACCAGTCGTTACGCCATTCATCACGCCGGATGTAATCCGCACCTCATCACGCTCGATGCTCATGCGCCCACCGGAGCCGTATCCCTGCTGCCGCCGCGCCAGTTCGTTGTTGATGTCTTCCGGTGTCAAAGGCAGTCCCGCTGGCAGCCCTTCAATAATCGCCGTCAGCATCGGCCCATGTGATTCACCCGCCGTCAAAAAACGTATCATTGTTTACATTAACCTTTACGAATTTCGAGCGATGAAAAATCTATAATTGCTTTTACACTCAACAGGAAATCTGCGCCAATAATTCCATCGAAGTCAAACCCATAGTCGAGCGCACCCATTTGTATCACAAACTGCGAAACTTGCATGTCACCAATTTCGATGGCAGGAATTTTCTTTTGGAGTACATACTCGTCACCTCCAACGCCGCTCATTGTTGCAGGCTTATCATCCCCGTCTGGAACAATACCGATTTTCTCCATATCATCGGTCTTGAATGCAGTCCCACCGGAGCCAGTATCAAGAAGTACGCGGTGGAGTGCTATCGTTTCCCCATTACCATGAACAACAACTGATACAAATGGCAATTCATCAATTAGAGTTATCGAAGGCATTATTGTGCGACTTTGCGCCTAAAAGCATCGACGACTTGAATTTCTAACTCGGCTTGCTTGGTATGCAGCATATAGTATTCCCGTTTCTTATCGAGGTGATGCACACGTTTATAACATTCCCACGCAGGCTTCCAATCATCTCCAAATGCCTCAATAACATCCATCTGATTGATAATCCGGTTTCCGCCTGTCGTGTGGGCATCAGTAGCCTCAACTACCACCCACTGATATGGATATTGTTCGCGTACAGTTTGCCAATCCATCACCACCTCCAAACCCCAGCTATGGCTCAATTACTTGTAGTGAAATTTCAAGCCATCCGCCCTCAAGAAAAAAGCTCCCAACTTTTGTTGGGTATCCATATTGAGGATCGTACTCAGCAAGACAAAACAAAACACACGACCATGCTTCATTGAACAATTCTTCAACCCGAATATCAGATCGCGTTTGCGGGAACAACATATTGCCTGCCTGCTTTAACTCATACTCCGGCCAATGGCGAATGCCTACTGGATGGACAGCCAAAGTATAATTTTTAACACCACTGAGTTGCCACTTTGCCTGATTTCCAATGAGAATAACTTTTGGTAACCAAATTGGAAGTGTACATACTGCAATCGCCATAAACAAAACGATAAGACATGAGCGAAGGTGTTCTGCTCCTAGCTTCGGCTGTTCAACAACTTGGACTTTACTCACCGCTTCGCCAGTGCCTCTTTCGCCGCCTCGAACATCACTTCGACAGGCGCTTCTCGCTTCGTCCAGATGCTAAACGCCGCCGCGCCCTGCCGGACAAGCATACCCAATCCGCCAATAGCCTGTCCACCGTTCGCCTCCACCTGCTGCATCAGCAGTGTGCGCTCCGGTCGGTACACGGTGTCATAAACCGTCACCCCTTTCGGAAACGGCACACCCGTAATCCATGGACTTTCATCGACGTTCGGCCACAGTCCGACTGACGTGCAGTTCACGACCAGCGACACATCTTCCTCTGCCGCCTCATCCAGCGTTTTCACGTCGGCGCTGCGGATATTCGCCGAAATCGTCAGATCCGCCAGCATCACCTGTGCCTTCTGCTGCGTCCGGTTGACCACAATCACCGTCGCGCCAGCCTTCGCCAACCCGTAAACCGCCGCCCGCGCCGCGCCACCTGCGCCCAACACAATCACCTTTGACCCTTGCAGCATAACCCCATGCGCGGTCAGGTCATCCACCAAGCCAATCACATCGGTATTCGTGCCAACATTCGTACGGAAGTCAATCGTGTTCACCGCGCCAATCGCCCGTGCGCGTTCATCCGGCAGCACATAATGCATGACCTTTTCTTTCAGCGGCACGGTCACATTCACGCCGATAAACCCGCCCTCGTCCCGCAGGATACGCAAACTCTGCGGCACAATATCTGGCGGCACCGGCGCGAGTTCATACTGCCAATCGCGCATCCCCAACGCCTGAAACGCCGCGTTGTGCATCGCCGGACTAATGCTGTGCGTCACCGGCCAACCGATCACCCCAACTTTGTTCGTCAACGAAGCCACCTTATCCCGCGTGTCATCAACAAGCTGCTGCTTACAAAAACAATGTGCGGCGGGGCGCAGCACTGCACCCACGGCGTTTGGTACACCACCAACGAAACCACCTGCGTCACCGCGAATAACCCGCCGACCACCGCTACTGCCGCGCACCCTACGCCCCACAGGCGTATCTTCCGCCGTTCGCGCTCGTGTGCCGCCATCTGCTCTGGCCTAACGTGCTTGGCACCGCCGCACAGGGAACACGCCTCGAAGTAAAATTGCTTGCGTGTTCCGGTTTCGCTCTCGACCCATTCCCAGTAGTACTTCCCGCCTTGCCCCTTGCATACAGGGCATTCCGGCAGCGCTTGTACCTGCGTCCACGCATCGAGCGCTGCTTGGTTAACCCACCCCTCGCCCCCGCACACGGCGCACGTTTGCAGCCGTCGGAGCTGTCCTTCCGGTGCATCATTCCGCCTCCGGGACTTAAAGCTGTAGATATGAGCCTCTTGCCCCTTACCCGCGCAAGCTGGGCATATGATCCGTTTCGAAGGCTGCATCTCGGCAGTCATGCTGGGCTTTGCAACCACCTACACATTCTCAACCGCGATCTGTGCGCCCAACCCCGCCATCGTCTCCGCGAAACCGGGGAACGAATCCCCCGCGCATCGGGCATCCATCACTGTGCTATCACCCTGCGCCACCAACCCCGCCACACTCAAGCTCATCGAAACACGGTGGTCGTCATGTCCCTCGACTGTCGCCGCCTGCAGCTGCTGCGGCCCGTCGATAATGAACCCATCCGGTGTCTCGGTGATCTTCGCGCCCATCTTCGCCAGTTCACCCGCCATTACCGAAATGCGGTCGGTTTCCTTGACGCGCAGTTCCTGTGCATCGCGGACGGTTGTTTTACCCTCTGCCAGCAGCGCCGCCACCATCAAAATCGGGAACTCGTCGATCATCTCGACCACAACCTTCCCGCCCACTTCTGTACCCTTGAGTATGCTGTGCCGCACACGGATTTCACCAACCGGTTCACCCGCTTCGAGTCCGGTTTCCATCACGGTCAAATCCGCACCCATCGCCTTCAACACGTCGATAATCCCCGTGCGCGTCGGGTTCAGATTAACCCCTGTCAGCGTAATATCGCTCCCCGGTACCACCAGCGCCGCCACAATCACGAATGCCGCTGACGAAATATCCCCCGGCACTGTCAAATCCATCGGCTTCAACGCGCCGTTCGGCTTCAGCACAATCGTTGTCCCATCGCTGCTGATGTCCGCACCCATCGCGCTCAACATCCGCTCGGTGTGGTCACGCGCTGGCCCCGGCTGCACCACCGCCGTCGCCCCCCGTGCAAACAACCCCGCCAGCAATATGGCGCTTTTTACCTGTGCGCTGGCAACCGGCATATCGTACTTGATGCCCTGCATCTGCGCCGGTTTAATCGTCAGTGGTGCGCGGTCGTTCGTCGCCGTAATGTTTGCGCCCATCATTTGCAGCGGTGTTAATATCCGCTTCATCGGTCGTCGTCGGAGCTGCTCGCTGCCATCCAGCACACTCTCAAACGGCTGCCCGCACATAATCCCCGCGATCAGCCGGATACCCGTTCCCGCGTTCACGAGGTTCAGCTTATCTTTCGGCGGCGTGAACTTGCCCCCGTGGATCGTCAGTTCGTTCTTGCTGTGGCGATCAACTTGGATCCCCAGCGCTTGCACACTCGCCAGCGAGGCTTCCGTATCTCCCGCCGCCAGCCAGCCGCGCACCTGCGTTTCGCCCTCGGCCATCGCCCCGAACATCACCGCGCGGTGCGAAATCGACTTATCCCCCGGTACGGTCGTCTTGCCCTTCAAGCCCGTTGTCGGCTTGACCTTGAAACAATCATTTGCCATTTTTGTACCCGTTTTCGTATTTTTGATACCAATTAATGCGTGCCTCCCGTGCCGGACGCAGGAATTCCGCTAGCTTCTGGTCATCCCGCGAGATCAGCATCGCTTCGAGCATCGCCAGTTGCATACGGAACAGCGCCAACAGCGTCGCCACTGCCTGCGTGTTCGTACTCACCACATCGCCCATCATTTGCACATCTTGCCCTGCTAACCGTGACATATCACGGAAGCCGCCCGCCGCCAATTCCCACACCGTCGGGTCAGCCTCGCCTTCCTTCGCCACCGTCGCCACCAGCGCCGAACTGAGCAAGTACGGAATGTGGCTGATCGCCGCCACCAGATGATCGTGTCGCTCGGCTTCCATCTCGAATGGCACCGCTTCCAGCGCCTCAACCAGTTCCAGCGCCCGCAGCCGTGTCGCCGGTGTGGTACGCCGCGTCGGGCAAAGCACGAACGGTCGCCCTTTGTACAGGTTGCCGTCACTCGCCTGTACCCCGCTGGTTTCCTTACCCGTCATCGGGTGTCCGCCAATCGCGTGGATACCCACTGGCAAACGCCCCATCGCCTCGCAAATATCCTGCTTCGTCCCACCAATATCGATCAACAGCGTGTTCGACCGCAAGTACGCGCCAATCCGCTTCTCGATCATGTTGCGGATCATCTGCACCGGCGCGGCTAAAATCACCGTATCCGCTTCCGAAACACCCGCTTTCAGGTCATCCGTCGCCGCGTCCACAATCCCGTTCTTCAGCGCATACTCGCGGGATGCCGCGTCCAACTCAATGCCTGTAATCTTGTCGGCGTGGGGGCGCAGCGCCAGCGCCAGCGACCCACCCATCAGCCCTAATCCAACCACTGCCAGATGTCGGGTCCTAAAGCCACCAGAGGCCATCATTACCTCTACCTTTTCCCTGAGTTCAAATCGAGTCCCATTGAATATTTCAAGCGCTTAAATCCCATCGCCTCGAAAAAACCGTGTGCGTGGACGTTAAATCCCCATGTGTTCAGCGTCACACTCCCCATCCCACAATCCGCCGCCCATTGAATGACGGCCTCAATGAGTTTACGTCCGTATCCACGCCCCTGTTCGCTTGGCCTAACCGAAATCTGGTCAATCAGCATATAACGCTGGGCATACGTGTACGGGTTGTCTGGGCGTTCCATTTTCAGCGCGTAGATATATCCTACAGCCTCGCCATCCACTTCTGCAATGTATACCTGCCCCTGCGTGTTACCCAAAATGCGGGTTTCGAAATCAGCCGCGACTGCTGGATAATCGGGCTGCTTGAACAGATGCGGATAGGCTGCCGCGTGAATCCGCTGCACGTCCTCGTTCAACCCCGCCAACAATCCCACGTCATCCAGTGTCGCTTGTCTGATGTTCACTTTAACCCCTCGCTTACCTTATGCCGTGCGGTCAACCGCCGCCGCAATCCGTTGAATCTGCTGTACCATCTGCCGGAACGCATCATACCGGAGGCTCTGCCGCCCGTCGGAGTACGCCTTTTCCGGCTCAGGATGCACTTCCACGATCACCCCGTCCGCCCCTGCTGCGACCGCCGCCTTCGCAATTGGCAGCACATATTCCGAGTAACCCGTGCCGTGGCTGGGGTCAGCTAAAACGGGCAAATGGGTCAGCGCCTTCAACACCGGAATCGCGTTCACATCGAATGTGTTGCGGGTCGCCTTCTCAAACGTGCGAATGCCGCGTTCGCACAACATCACACGGTTGTTCCCGTGCGACAGTACATATTCTGCCGACATCAGCAAATCCTCAACCGTGCTGCTCATGCCGCGCTTCAGCAAAATCGTATGTTGGCTCTCGCCCACCTTGTTCAACAGACTGAAGTTCTGCATATTCCGTGCGCCGATTTGCAGCACATCCGCATATTCGCACACCATCTCAACCTGCGCTGTGTCCATCACTTCGGTCACAATCGGCAGCCCCGTGCGTTCCCGTGCTTCGGCCATCCACTGCA
>Ga0209460_1001336_pt1 | contig 14749 bp, 6 predicted proteins | sample EBPBio132013_DNA_FD_185868 | JGI IMG/M metagenome (GOLD analysis project Ga0209460, IMG submission 185868) | Wastewater treatment Type I Accumulibacter community from EBPR Bioreactor in Madison, WI, USA - Reactor 2_5/13/2013_ DNA (SPAdes)... | ecosystem: Engineered > Bioreactor > EBPR >...
ACACAGAAAACGTTATTCAGTTCAATGCCAGTAATTGGGAAGGAGCCAAATGGTGTTATAACAATGGACCCTATTCCTGGGAACCCAAGATTTCTGGTGAGGAAGCTGCCTTTGCAATTGATGATTATTGCTGGGGTCAATACAGAACAAAAACCAGGTATTCTGGTGATCTTGAGTTATCTGTTGAGATTTCCCCAAAATTAAGTTCTGGTGGCGTAAATGGGGATCTCGGCTTTTTCGGCTTTGGTGAAGACTGGGCTCAATATTCGGGTTCATTTATTGGTATTGTTTTAACTGGTGACGGTGAGGTGTGCTTTTGGGATACAGAAAACGGAGGCCGGCAAAAAAAGATCGGATCTTATAAATATGGTGACTGGCAGGATTTGACGTTAATTTATATTCCCGGTCAGGTGTTAAAGGTGAAATCTGAAAGTTTTGCCGGTGAATATAAGGTGAGAAACAACAACACATCTTACCGCTTTCTTGTTTCTGAAGGAAATAGCACTGATGGGTTTAAAATCCGGAATGTAGTCATTACACCTTCTGATAACTAAGTGGAAAAGTGAATTTAATCTGGAGAATCGTACCTGATTTGGGTCAAAACAAATCCCCGGGACATCTCTTAAACCCACAAAATATTTCATCTACAAGGTTCGGTTACAAACTGTGGATCCAGTTACTCAGGTTCTGCTTAGTTCATAAGTTTTAAATAAATAAAAGAGGTCTTATGGGGTTCCCCTTAATTGTTCAACTTAAAAATCACCACAAAAATTCAGATCTGAAAAAACTGCTGTTTCTTACCCTGCTTTTCCTCCCAACCCACCTATTTTCTCAAACTCTCAGGGAGTTTTATCTTCAGGAAATGAGTGAGCAGCAGATTCCAGTCTTTGTTGATCATCCAAATGAAGGGGCGATTATTTTTTATACTGCTATCATTGGGCTCACCGTTGAATCAAGTACCGGCGGAGTGACCAGCATTCAAAGTGAAGCATCAAAGGTAACGGTTTTTCTTAAACCGGAACGCCAGATTTTAACCCTCAAGGCACCCGGATTCATCGAAAAAAAGCTCCCGGTTGAAAATCTTTCCGCCAAACAGGCAAGATTTTACAGGTTAAACGAGAAAGAAGAAAACTACTCGGCATCTACAGGCTCCTACAAAGTTCAGACCCAACCGGATGGGGCAATAATGAAAATTGAAGGATTCCCGACTTTTAAACAATTAACACCATTTGACCTCAAAGATTTTGAAGCAAAAAAATACAAAATTAATCTGATCAAACCTGATTATTATCCGTTGGATACCTTAATTGAAATCCGGTCAGGCTTGAAACAAAGCGGACTTTTCAAACTCAGGTCAATGTATGGAACTTTGTCTTTTCGTGCATCAGTGCCCGTTAAAGTAAAGCTCAATGATCAAACACTTGATGTAGGTCAGGAACTGAATAACCAGAGATTAAGGGATGGGGTATATACTGTTTCCTTAAACGATTTCAGATTTGACCCCTATCAGGAAACTGTTGTTTTGGAACCGGGTGCAACCAAAATTCTGGAATTGCCACTGGTAAAAAGGGTAGGTAACTTTCTGATAAAAACCATTCCCGATGGCGCACAGATTAAGATAGAGGGTAAACCTGATTTTCTAAAGTTTTCACCTTTTGAACTTGTTGACTTCGAGGCAAAAAAATATAAAATAAATTTGAATAAGCTTGATTATTTTCCACTTGATACACTCATCGAAGTCCAGCGTGGTGTGAACCTTACCGGGCAATTCAGCCTTCGTTCAATGTTTGGAACCCTTTCCATAAAGTCACCATTCCCGGTCAAAGTTAGAATCAACAATTCAATTGAAGAGGTTAGGTCTGAACCTAGAGTGCTGCCGTTAAAAGTTGGAGAATACACGTTATCGGTAAATGATCCCCGGTTTTTCACCTACACTGAAACCATAACTATCTTATCTGGCCAAACCACCATTAAGGAAATTCCTTTAAAATCGGTTTTTGGAAACCTGGTTTTAAAATCTGCTATACCGGTTAAGGTAAAAATCAATGACCAAACAGAAGAGATTGGATCAGAACCCAGAACCTTTTCTCTCAGATTGGGAGACTACACCCTATCGGTAAACGATTCAAGAGTGGATCCCTGGCAAGAAAAAATTTCTCTCGGTTCAGGGGAAACCAAAAACATAGATTTACCTCTGATAAAACGGGTGGGTTATCTTCAGATTCTTCATCCTGATGGATTTGATTTTACTGCTGGCAGTGAAATCAAATCCAAGAAACCAGGAACTCAACTTATTGAGTTTTTTGAAGGAAGTTACAAGGCAGAAGTGAAACGCCCCGGATTTCAGACAGTGACTTTTTCCTTCACCCTTAAAAAAGGTGATGTTGTAAACTGGGAACCTACTTTTACAGCAACAACGATACCAGTAAAAATTGAAACAGAACCTTCAGGTGCAACAGTCCTCCTAACCCGGGGTTCAGACCAGGAAGTTCTGGGTTTTACGCCACTTGAAGAACAGATTGCTGTTGGGGAAGTTGAATTTCTAGTAAAGAAAGAGGGCTTGAAAGATTTCAGTTTCAAAGTGAAATTAGAAGAAGGAAAATCATTTTCTAAAAAAATTAATCTTGCAAATCCGGAAGAAACGACAAAAATCAAACTGGAATCAGAACCTTCAGGTGCAACAGTCCTCCTAACCCGGGGTCCAGACCATGAAGTTCTGGGTTTTACGCCACTTGAAGAACAGCTTGCCGTTGGTGAAGTTGAATTTCTTTTAAAGAAAGAAGGCGTGAAAGACTACCAATTCAAAGCAAAACTTGAAGAAGGGAAACCCTTTTATAAAAAAATAAATCTTGCAAATCCTGAAGCAGATAATTTGCCCGCGGATGGAGATGGAAATGTGTACAAAACAGTAATCATCGGCAAGCAGGAATGGACAGTTGAAAACTTAAAAACAACCAAATACAATGACGGGACTGCAATAACAAAGGTTGCCGATAACTCAAAGTGGAGCAATACGACAAATGGGGCCTATTGTGCGTATGAAAACGATGAAGGTAAGGTTTCCACTTATGGATATTTATACAACTGGCAGGCAGTGAACACAGGAAAACTGGCACCAAAATCCGGCGGTTGGCGGGTACCAACAGATGCAGACTGGGATAGATTAACTAATGCTGTTGGAGGTGAAGGAAATGCCGGGAGAAAATTGAAAGCCAAAACAGGCTGGAACAGTAGTGAAAATGGAAGTAATGACTATAGTTTCAGCGCCCTTCCGGGTGGTCGCCGTAGCAGCAGCAATGGAGCCTTCAGCAGCCTTGGCTACAACGGTTTCTGGTGGAGTTCCGCTGCCTATGGTTCGAGCGCCTGGAGTCGGGGCATGATCTCCAATAGCACCAGCGTGTACCGGAGCTACGACTACCAAAAGGACGGTTTTTCTGTCCGTCTTGTTAGGGATATAAAACAATGAAAAAACTACTATTCCTATCACTCCTTTTCCTCCCAACCCTCCTATTTTCCCAAACTCTCAGGGAGTTTGATCTTCAGGAAATGAGTGAGCAGCAGATTCCAGTCTTTATTGACCATCCCAATGAAGGTGCCATTATTTTTTATACTGCTATCATTGGGTTCACTGTTGAATCAAGTACCGGCGGAGTGGCCAGCATTCAAAGTGAAGCCTCAAAAGTGACGGTTTTTCTTATAACTGAAAGGCAAATATTAACCCTCAAAGCACCCGGATTCATCGAAAAGAAGCTACCGGTTGAAAATCTCTCAGCCAAACAGGCTAAATTTTACAGGTTGAACGAGAAAGAAACCTCTTATACTCCAGGTATTGGAAGTTATTTAATTTCAACTATTCCCGATGGGTTTCTTCTTAAAATCGAAGGAATTCCCTCTTTCAAACAAATCACTCCTTTTGAATTAACCGAATATGAAGCAAAAAAATACAGAATTAATCTAACCAAACCAGATTACTATCCGATAGATACTCTTATTGAAATTCGTCAAGGGATGAAACAAAGCAGTGTATTTCAACCTCGATCTATGTTTGGAACGTTATCATTAAAAGCACCTGTTTCTGTAAAGGTGAGAATAAATGACAGGTCAGAGGAAATTGGAACTGATTTAAAAAGTTTTCGCCTTTCTGAGGGTAATTATTCCCTTAAAGTGAACGACCCGAGGTTTGACCCATATTTGGAAACAGTATTGCTGGAGCCAGGTGGTACAAAAATATTGGAATTGCCTCTTGTAAAAAGGGTTGGTAATTACCAGATTAAATCAGTTCCTGACGGAGCCTTAATAAAAATTGAAGGGGATCATGCTTTAAATCAAAAAACACCGTTTGAGTTGAAGGATATTGTTGCCGGAAAATACAGACTTACTCTTACGAAACCCGACTATTATTCACTGGATACACTTATTGAAATAAAAAGAGGGCAGGATCTTTCTGGTCAATTTACCCTTCGTTCTGTTTACGGTGCGTTAAAAATAAAATCACCACTTCCTGTTAAAGTCAAGATTGGAAATACAATTGAGGATGTTGGAACAGAGTATAAAATTTTAAAACTCATGGCAGGAAAGGCAACTCTTTCAATACATGATTCAAGGGTTGACCCCTATGAGCAAACAATATCTATTGAATCAGGAGAAACGTTTACACTGGATCTACAACTTGTTAAGCGCTCAGGCTATTTACAAATCCTTCATCCAGATGGTTTTTCTCTTAAAATAAACGGAGAAAATAAAACCAAATTACCAGGTACACAGATGGTTGAACTATTTGAAGGGGATTATACTGTAGAGGTAAAGCGACCCGGATTTCAGTCATTGTCTAATACTTTTAATATGAAAAAGGGAGTTGTTTTAAACTGGGAACCTGTTTTTCTGCCGGTTCTGGTTCCTGTTACGATTGAAACTGAACCAAATGGTGCAACTGTTTATTTGGTCAGAAACGGGGAAACGGAAGTTCTCGGTTTTTCACCGGTTAATGAGAAAAAAGCGGTGGGTGAGGTTGAGTTTTTAATCAAAAAAGAAGGATTAAAAGATTACAGGTTCAAGGTCATACTTGAGGATGGGATTCCTTTTATCAGAAAAATAAATTTAAATACAATTTTTACAGTCCAATACGGGAAATTTACCGACATAAATGGAAATATCTACAAAACAGTAATGATCGGTGATCAGGAATGGCTTGCAGAAAACCTCAGAACCACGAAGTACAATGATGGAACTTTAATTGAAAATGTCTCTGATAACGGATTCTGGGTAAAGGCATCAGCTGGTGCGTATTGTGCTTATGATAATAAAGAATCAAATGCCTCAACCTATGGATATCTTTATAACTGGTATGCAGTCAATTCTGGTAAATTAGCACCAAAAGGTGAGGGTTGGAGGGTTCCCGCAGAATCTGATTGGGTTAAACTGTCTTCCTTTTTAGGGGGAAGTAAGAACGCTGGAGTAAAACTATTGTCTGATTCTGGCTGGCCAAAAAATACAGGAGGAACCGATGAGGTTGGATTTAAATCGCTGCCGGGTGGTTTTCGGTTTGCACAAGACGGTAACTTCTTTAAGTTAGGTACTTTTGGTTACTGGTGGAGTTCAACAAGTTTTAACTCACATGATGCCCGGACATGGGAAATCGGGTATGTTGGCGGAGAATTCAAGAACGACTATTACCCAAAGGAAAACGGGTTTTCTGTTCGGCTTGTCAGAAACAAATCGTATTTAACTGATGGCTCTATGTCAACCGGGGAAAACAATACTATTCAACCACTTGGGTTAGATTTAAACCGTTCTGAAAATTCTACCTCAAAACCTAAAGTACCTGAACAAGTTGTAAATGAAACTTATACCGATATCGATGGAAACAAGTATAAAACGATAACTATTGGAAATCAGGTCTGGCTTGCAGAAAACTTAAAGGTAACCCGTTATAACGACAAGAGTAAAATCCAAAATATTCCAAACGATAACGCCTGGTCGAAAGCTTCTTCAGGCGGATATTGTTTTTATGAAAATAATTCTGGCACCAAAAACAATGGTCTTATTTATAACTGGTTTGCGGTTAATTCAGGAAAATTGGCCCGGGCAGGCAGCGAGTGGCGTGTTCCATCAAAAAAAGATTGGGAAGAATTGGAAAATTATTACGGTTTTAACCAGGTTGGAACGGCATTAAAAAGTCCAGCCAATGGTTTTAATGTAGCATATTATGGATACAGAGGCGCTAAAGGAAAATTCAGTAAGAATGATTGGGATATTGGCTGGTGGTCTTCGTCTTCCAAAAATGGGGAGGATGCCTATGGTTGCGGACTTATAAAAAGCAGCAGCTGGCTGGGTAGTTGGTCAATCGATAAAAAGTATGGATATTATATCCGGTTGGTTCGCAATAAATAATATTGAATTGATACTAGCATTTTTAAAAATCTTTCGAAATGTTAACAAACAAAAAGGAGTCAAAACACATGAAAAAATTGCTTATCGTTCTTCTGATTCTTGGTGCAGGTATTTTTTTCTTTTGGGATCAGATCAAACCCATTGTTTTAAACGGAGTTGATCAGATTGATTCCGGAAAGCAAACCGTTGATGAATCGGTTAATAAAAGCATAGATGTAATAAACGATAAAAAAGATGAACTCAAAGAAAAAGCTGAGGATTTCGGTGATAAGGTTAGTGATGGGGTTGACGCTGCAACAGAGAAGGCAATTGAAGTTAAAGAGGCCGTCGAAGATTCTTTAGTGAAAGCATCTGAATAAGACTTTTTCAATTAACCCAATCCCGGAATTTCGAAACCCCTCCTCCGGATTGGGTTAATTTCTTTACTGCTGGTTTTGAGCAAAATTCATCAGTTCCAGAAACGTTCCGGGCTAACTTTCACTCCATTGACAATCACTTCAAAATGAAGGTGAGGACCGGTAGAATTTCCCGTATTTCCTGTTTTTGCAAATACCTGGCCAACCACCAATTCTTGTCCTTCACTTACCAAGGAGGCTGAGAGGTGTGCGTATGCGGTTTTAATTCCATTACCATGGTTAATCAGAACAAAATTTCCATAGCCCCTAACCTCTCCGGAACGTTCAACCACTCCCGCCAATTTTACAATCAGATCTGTTCCTGCAGGGGTACCAAAATCATCTCCCGCATGAAATATCTTTCTTTTAAAAATCGGGTGAATGCGGTACCCAAATTTGGAAGTAATTTTATATTTATCAACTGGTCTGCTCAATTTACCAACTTCCTTTTTATCCTGCTTTAATTCCGGTTTCACGGGAACGGGCATCTCTTTTGTTTCGGGGGTTTTCGGATTTTGAGCCTCAGGTTGTTGTACTGATGGTAAAGTTTTTTCTTCAACGCCTGTAACCTTTTCATCCCCGGTTTCTGCTTTCTGATCTGAGGGGACTACCACCTTTTTCTCCTTGGTTCCGGTTGTAATCTCATTCCATTCACTTTCCTGTTTCAGGTATTCTTCAAATTCCTTTTTAAATTGTTCCTGATAGGCATTCAGTTCCTGATTTTGTTGGTTTTTATAATCTTCAAATTCCTTGTCCTGAGCAAACAGGATTATTGGGGATAAAACCAATGCAAAAAATACCAAAGGGAAACAACGGTTACTCATTTTACACCTTTTTGGAATTGTACAGATCAGGATAAAATAGTGATATGGATAATTTTTCGACAAGCACCATTGGTAAAGATAATTTTATGATCAGTTAAAACCAACACCCCAATTCAAGCCCGGAAAAATAGAGTCCCGGATTTCAAAATTAATTATTTTCCAAACCAAAGTATTTAATTTTTTAACCGTCGTTGTTTCAATTCCTGTTTCATTTTAAATAGTGGTTTCTTATATTAAAGTTTTATAAAACCGTATCAGGATTCCTGATTATCTTGTGCAGATCGGTAAACTATGAAAAATCTACTGCTAGGCATCCTGCTTTTTTTTCCAACCCACCTCTTCTCCCAAACTCTCCGGGAATTTGACCTTCAGGAAATGACTGAGCAACAAATTCCGGTTTTTATTGAACATTTCAATGAAGCAACCCTACTATTTTATACTGCCATCAATGGGTTCACAATTGAATCGAATACGGGTGGCATCGTAAATATCCAAAGTGAAGCCTCAAAAGTCACCGTTTTTCTTAAACCTGAACGCCAGATTTTGACTTTAAAAGCGCCTGGTTTTATTGAGAAAAAACTATCTATTGAAAATCTTTCAGCAAAACAGACCAAATTTTACAGGCTGAATGCAAAGGAAGAAAATTACTCCGGAGAAAAAGGATCTTTATTGGTTAATTCGTTACCAGAAGGCGCCTTGTTAAAAATAGACGGATTCCCAACCTTCAAACAATTGACTCCATTTGACCTGAAAGATTTTAAAGCCGGAACATACCAGATTAATCTCACCAAACCCGGTTATTACCCTCTGGATACTTTAATTGAAATCCGGCAGGGAATGAAGCAAAGCAGACTTTTTGAAATGAGAAGTATGTACGGAACGCTTTCAATTCGAACCGTTTTACCGGTAGAAGTAAAATTAGGCGACCGGACTATCAATGCGGGGCCGAACCTGAGTAATCTGAGCCTCCGGGAGGGCTACTATGAATTAGGAGTAAACGACTCCCGCTTTGATCTGTACAGTGAAACGATTCGTGTGGAATCAGGTAAAACAAAAATTCTGGATCTCCCTTTAGTAAAAAGATCTGGATTTTTGCAAATCATGCACCCAGATGAATTTGATTTTACTGTGAATGGAGAAACTCAAACCAAGAGACCGGGAACCCATCTTGTTGAATTTTTTGAAGGAAGTTATAAAGCTGATATAAAGCGACCCGGATTTCGGCAAGTGGCTTTTTTATTTACTATTAAAAAGGGGGAAGTGGTAAACTGGGAGCCGGTCTTTAAAGCAGTCACAGTAACCGTAAACCTCAAAACAGAACCAGCGGGCGCTACCGTACACTTAAACAGAGGTCAGGAGCAGGAAGTTTTAGGGTTTACTCCGCTTGAAGAACAAATACCAGCGGGTGAAATAGAATTTACTGTTACAAAAGAGGGGTTCAAAGATTACCGGTTTAAAGTAAAACTCAAAGAAGGGAACCCTTTCCAAAGAACAATAAACTTGGCTAACCCATCATCTGGAGAGCCGGGAATAATAAAAAGGATAAGTTACAGCACTTTGGCCTATAACGGCTTCATTTATAAAACGGTTATTATCGGCAATCAGGAATGGACGGTTGAAAACCTACGGACGAAAACCTATAATGACAGAACTCCGATTCGGTCTATAACTGATTACACTGAGTGGACAAAAACAACCACGGGCGCCTTTTGTGTTTATGATAATTGGGAAGGTAATGTTTCTACATATGGTTATTTGTATAACTGGTACGCAGTAAATACAGGAAAACTGGCACCAGCAACAGGTGGCTGGCGGGTTCCGACTGATGAAGACTGGACGAAATTAACAGATTACGTTGGGGGTGAATCAACTGCTGGATCAGTACTCAAGGCAAGCAGCGGATGGGATGATAATGGAAATGGAACAAATGAATATGGATTCAGCGCCTTGCCGGGTGGGTATCGAATTGACTTCTCTGGAGCATTTATAGACTTTGGTCAGGGCGGTGGTTGGTGGAGCTCTTCAGCCAGCGATGCGACCAAAGCTTTACGTTGGTTTATTTATTATCAATCCAACCGCTTGGTTCGGGATGGCACCAACCAAAGACTTGGTTTCTCCGTCCGTCTGGTCAGAGATTTATAACGAACAGTAGGCAAAATAATCAGTCCAGGTGTCTTCTGAACTTCGTCAAGAGCCGGACTTTCAGCCCAGATCCCTCCTTTCCGTTAAATTATAACCAACTGTTCTAAAAACTACCTCGTTTAAACCCGTTTCTTAATTGGTTTATAATATCATTTTTTCTCTTTCTTTTCTATCTTGAAGAATTATTAATCAGAGTCAGTTATGCGGTTTCATCCCTTGTTGCTCTTCTTCCTGATTCCAGGTATTTCTCTTTCCCAAAACCTCAAAGAATTTGACCTGAAGGAAATGAATGAACAGCAAATCCCTATTTTCATTGATCACCCCAAAGAAGCAGCCATCGTAATCTATTCTGCCATTCCGGGTCTGATCTTCAAATCGAGTACAGGGGGAATCGTCAGTCAGGAAACAGAGATTACAAAAACCACTCTTTTCATCCGGCCAGAAAAACAGGTCATCACGATTCAGGCTCCCGATTTTCAGGAAATGAAATTAATTTCAGAGCTGATAACTGCCAAATCAACCAAATTCTACCGCCTGAACTCCAAGGAAACCAACTACCGCCCCGATAAAGGCAGCGTTGTAATTAATACTGTTCCGGCCGGAGCCCAACTCCGGATAGACGGTTTTCCCGATTTCAGTCAGTTTACCCCATTTGAACTGAAGGATTACGAAGCCAGAACCTACCGCATTATCATTGAACAAATAAATTATAATACCCTTGATACAACTTTGGTCATTGAACGGGGAATCCGGCAGAACAAAACCTTTTTTCTGGAAACTACCGTAGGTTTTCTGACTCTGAGCTGTTTACGACCTGTTTCTGCTTTGCTGAACGGAAAAACGGTTAGCCTTGAATCTGAGCCGGTTACCCATACCCTGAAAGCCGGTGTTCAATCCATCAAAATTGATGAACCCGGATTTGAACCTTACTTTGAAACCTTCGATTTGCCGCCAGGTGTTTATCTTAAAAAGGAAATAGCGCTGGTGAAATTGGAAGGCATTGCCATTTTTGACTTCCCCGATGCGGTTGAGATCAAAATTAACGGACTACCGTGGAAAAAACAGGCAGGAACCCAGACTAAATCCTTTACACCTGGAACCTACCAGCTTTCTGTTGACCGTGACGGGTACGAACCCTGGAAACAGGAGATTTCCATCCGGCATAAAGAACAATCACGGGTTTTTCCCGTTTTTTCTGCAAAAAAAAGTAAATTATCCGTTAAAGTGACTCCGGAAGGGGCAAGAGTTAACCTGACCGGAAATGGACAGGAACGGGCGCTGGGTTTTGCCCCGGTTTTTACAGAACTGATGCCTGGCGACTACACATTAGCCATTTCAGCAGAAGGGTATGAATCCCAGACCAAAACCGTTTCTGCAAAAAATGGAAAAGCCGTTGAGGTTCAGCTTTCCCTTAAAAAACTGGCCGGGCAGGCGCAGGCACCGGTTTATAAGGAACCCCCAAAACCGGTTGTTAAAAAACCTGCAGGACCGCCGGCAATTGCCCTGTTTTATGGCGGATGGAGCAATATCTGGTTCGCATCTGATCGCTTTTTGGCGATGGAAGAGGAAGGCACCATTAAAAGGAGCCCGGTGGGTCTGACCTTTGGATACCGCCGGTGGCTGGGAGAGGGAAACTTCTTTTTTGCCGATGGACAGGTTTTTATTCTTCAGTCGGTAAAAGCCGGTTTTGAAGCTCCTGCTGATCAGCTTTATCTGGGTGGGTTTTCAATTTGCTCGGGCTGGAGTCCTTTGGGAAAAGATTTCTTCAGGCCCAATTTCTCCATTGGTTATGGTTATGCAGCTCTGGGAGAAAACCTGTTTGGATTACCTTTTGGGCAAAGTTTGGGGACTCACCTCTTTCTAATAGGAACCGGAGTAGAAGTTGTTTACGAAAACCTCGGAATAGGTCTTGAATATCGGCGATCGATAATGGCAACAGGCAGCCGGACTTTAAATCAGATTCAAGTTAGAGGAGGATTTGGCTTATGAAAAAGTTCATTTTTTCCCTATTCAGTATTTTGTTTTTTATCCCGCTTGGCTGCCAGGATGAAAGTAGTCTTATTGAAAGCAAATATTTTTCTTCTCTGCCGGTTGTAAAAGAAACCAAGCCAATTACCAGCCTTTCACAAAATGAAGCAACCTCAGGGGGCAATCTTGTAACTGCAAAGGGAAATAATATAGTTGCAAAAGGGGTTTGCTGGAGCATTTATGAAAACCCAACCTATAAACAATCCAGAACCATTGATGGTAAAGAAATTGGCGAATATACAAGTAATCTAACAGGTTTGGTAGCAAATACAACCTATCATATTCGGGCTTATGCCCAAACTAACGATGATGTGGCCTATGGTCCCGAGCTGATCTTCACTACTTTAAAGGCAGTTTCTCCTGTGGTAACTACTTTATCAGTCTCTGAAATTACAATTTCCTCTGTGAAAACAGGTGGAAGTATTTCATCTGACGGGGGTTCCGAAATTATCGAAAAAGGGGTTGTTTGGGGTACAGGTTCTCTTCCTGATATAACATTGAATCTAAAAACACAACAGGGAAGTGGGACTTCAAGCTTTATAAGCCAAATAGGCGATCTCGAACCGAATAAATCATACTATGTGAGAGCCTACGCTACCAACAAGGATGGAATAACTGGATATGGTGCAACTCAATCCTTTACAACGGAAATTGGAACTCCAATTGTCCTTACCGGAGAAATCGCCTCAAAAACGGACTCTTCTGCCATTTGCAGCGGGATAATTTCATTTGATGGTGGAATTGGAATCTCAGCAAAAGGTATTGTTTGGAACACAACCGGATCTCCAGAAATAACTTTGACTACAAAAACGAATGAAGGAACCGGAATAACGGGCTTTAATTCTGTCATTTATAAATTGAATCCGAATAAAACTTATTTCGCAAGAGCCTATGCAACCAATTACGCTGGAAAAACAGGATATGGAAATGAGGTGGTTTTTACAACAAATTTCGGGACACCAGTACTTACCACAAAGGCTATAACATCAATGACATCTACATCTGCAACAAGTGGCGGAACTATAAGTTTTGACGGTGGTGCAGCAATATCTATAAAAGGAGTTGTGTGGAGTACTTACCCAAATCCGGAAATTTCTCTTTTAACAAAAACCACAGATGGAACAGGAACAGGAGGTTATACCAGTTCCATGACCGGTTTAATGCCAAACAGAACCTATTTCGTTCGGGCTTACGCAACAAATACGGATAGTAAAACAGGGTATGGAAACGAAATTAGCTTCACAACAAATGTTGGGGATCCTGAAGTCCAGACATCAGAAATTACTTCCATTACTTCAAACTCTGCGGTTGGAGGAGGTTCAGTTCTTTTTGATGGGGGTAAACAAATAACGGCAAAAGGTGTAGTTTGGAGTACAACTCAAAATCCAACCATTACACTTACTACAAAAACAAATGACATAGGAACAGGTGATCCGTTTACTAGTTCTTTATCTGGTCTTGAGCAAGGGAAAACTTACTTTGTCCGGGCTTACGCTACCAATTCAAGTGGGAAAACGGGTTATGGAGATAATATCAGTTTTAAAACCCTTTCAATACCAACTGTAAGTACGCTTCCCATTGATGCAATAACAGACTCAAGTGCAAGTTCCGGTGGTGTGTTTAGCTCTGACGGAGGACTTCAGGTTACTGAAAAAGGAGTCGTTTGGAGTACTCATGAAGACCCTGATATTTCGCTTCCAACAAAAACATTAGATGGAACTGGAAGCGGAGCCTTTACCAGTTCAATAACCCAATTAAGCCCAAACACAACCTATTACGTTCGGGCTTATGCAACAAACAGTGCAGGAACAGGATATGGGCGTCAAGTTAGTTTTAAAACTTCCTTAACCCAACCCACGGTTTCGACTTCTCCAATTACATTCACGACCTACAATTCTTCAATTAGCGGTGGCAATATTACTTCCGATGGAGGGGCAAGTGTGACTTCCCGCGGTGTCTGTTGGAGCACCAATCAGAATCCTGATATTTTTCTTCCAACAAAAACAATAAATGGAACAGGAACTGGAGCCTTTACCAGTTCAATAACCGGATTAAGCCCAAACACAACCTATTATGTTCGGGCTTACGCAACAAACAGCAGTGGAACGGGATATGGGGAAGAAATTAGGTTTGCAACCTCAATTACAAGCCCCACGGTTTCGACTTCTCCTATTACATCCACGACTTACAATTCTTCAATTAGCGGTGGCAATATTACTTCCGATGGGGGATCAATTGTTACATCCCGCGGTGTCTGCTGGAGTACAAGTCATAATCCAGATATTTCTCTTCCAACAAAAACCTCAGATGGAACTGGAACCGGAACCTTTAACAGTTCAATAACCGGGTTGAATCCAAATACAACCTATTATGTCCGGGCCTATGCCACAAACAGTGTTGGAACCAGATACGGTACTCAGATTAACTTTACTACCAATGTGACCTCACCAATAGTTACTACCTCGACGAGTTCGGCAACCGGGCCTAATTCTGGCAAAAGTGGCGGAACAGTATCTTTTGATGGAGGGGCAAATGTGTCAGCCCGGGGTGTTTGCTGGAGCACCAGTCAGAATCCAGATATTTCTCTTTCAACAACCGTTGATGGAACTGGAACGGGAACCTTTACAAGCACTTTGACGGGGTTGAGTCCAAATACTACCTATTATGTTCGGGCTTATGCCTTAAATTCAAGGGGTAAAGTTGGCTATGGGGAAAATGTTATTATTACAACTTCGCTAACAATACCTACGATTTCCACTCTAAATATATCATCCATCGAAACAAGTTCGGCCAGTTCAGGTGGTAACATCACTTCCGACGGAGGGGCAAGTGTGACTTCCCGCGGTGTTTGCTGGAGCACCAGTCAGAATCCAGATATTTCTCTTTCAACAACCGTTGATGGAACTGGAACGGGAACCTTTACAAGCACTTTGACGGGGTTGAGTCCAAATACTACCTATTATGTTCGGG
>Ga0209460_1001344_pt1 | contig 14679 bp, 18 predicted proteins | sample EBPBio132013_DNA_FD_185868 | JGI IMG/M metagenome (GOLD analysis project Ga0209460, IMG submission 185868) | Wastewater treatment Type I Accumulibacter community from EBPR Bioreactor in Madison, WI, USA - Reactor 2_5/13/2013_ DNA (SPAdes)... | ecosystem: Engineered > Bioreactor > EBPR >...
AGACATGTTTGCTCCTTTCTTCTTGATGAAACCACCGGGCAGCCGATCCGCGCAGACTCGCGCAGCAGGTTGAAAACCAACCGGCGTCCCTCCCCATTGAATCGCAGGTCCCGGCCAGGAGCGGCCTGGCTGGTCGGCCACACACTCGGGTGCAACGTCCCGATGGCCGTCTCCTGCCCATCGATACCTGCTCAGTATTGCAGACCATGATTGTAAGGGACTTACCGCGTCGGCAGCCATGGCCCGAATCTGGAATTTTCTCGCTGCGGCGCCCGTAGTCTTACGCCATGCGACTGGGTCGGCGCAAACTCGCGTCGAACGCCCTCAGGAGACCGCCGTGCACCCTCGTTGCGACCCGTCTTGCCACCCTGTCATCGATGGCACTGTGGCCGACGGTGTCTTTTTGCAAGGCCCCGGACGTCGAATGTCCGCATGAACGGGATGCGGTTATGATGACGGACAACAAGAAGAGGATGACATGACCCAGGCCGAGCGCTTCGGCATCATCGAACGGCTGCTGCTGGCGCGCGGCAGCGTTGGCTTTGCCGACCTTCAGGATCGACTCGGCGTGTCGCGCGCCACCCTGTTTCGCGATCTGCGCGACTTGCGCGACCGGATGGGCGTTCCCGTCATCCGCGACGGCACCACCGGCAGCTACCGCATCGACCGCAGCGTCGAACGCTACCCACTCCCCGGCGTGTGGTTCTCCGCCGGAGAAATCCACGCCTTGCTCAGCATGCAGCAACTGCTTGCCGCCCTCGACACCGGGGGAATTCTCGCCGAACACATTGCCCCGTTGCGCGAACGCCTGGCCAGCATGCTCGACGTCGGCCAGTATTCCGCCGACAACATCGTCCGGCGCATTCGCCTTCTCAGCGCGGCTGCCAGGCCTTGCACCCCCCAACATTTCCCGACGATCGCCGCCGCCCTCATGGAGCGTCGGCGGCTCCACATCGACTACCGTGCGCGCAGCAACGGCGCAACCAGCCAGCGAGAGATCTCGCCCCAGCGCCTGACGCACTACCGCGACAACTGGTACCTCGACGCCTGGTGTCACCTGCGCGACGAGCTGCGCAGCTTCGCCGTCGACGCCATCAAGACTGTCAAGCCCGCCGAAGCTCCAGCCATCGACATCGCCGACCCCGAACTCGATGCCGCGCTAGCTGCCGGCTACGGCATCTTCGCCGGCAGCGACGTCCGCTGGGCGACGCTCGTCTTCACCGCCGAACGCGCCCGCTGGGTCGCCGCCGAGAACTGGCACGCGCAGCAGGAAGGCCACTTCCTGGACGATGGCAGCTATCAATTGCGCGTGCCTTACAGCAACGACCCGGAGTTGATCATGGACATTCTGAAGTACGGGCCGGATTGTCAGGTGGTCGAGCCGGTGGAGTTGCGGGAGAAGGTGAGGGGGTTGCTGGGGGAGGCGGTGGGGAGGTATAGGCATGGCTGATGAGCACGCGGCCGAGGCAATGCCTTCATTTCTGGCGCACATTCGCAATGAAGACGGGCAACTGATCGCGCATGCTCTCGATGAGCACCTTGCTGAGGTCTCACGACTAGCAGCGGTGTTCGCATCAGATTTCAAAGCGGCAGAGTGGGCGGCACTGGCCGGTCTGTGGCACGACCTGGGAAAGTATCGGTCGGGGTTTCAGCGCTATATCCGCCAGTGCGGCGATGCCGACGCGCACATCGAGGGAAAAGTCGCCGGGTCCGACAAGACGCATTCGGCTGCCGGGGCCCTGTGGGCGCAGCAGCATCTCGCAGGCGTTGAGAAGCGCGCCGGTCCTGTCGTCGCGCGCGTCATGGCTTACTTGATCGCCGGCCACCATGCCGGGCTGGACAACTGGTTCGGTGGCTTGAGGGAGCGTTTTGCCAAAGACGATACTTTGAGGGAACTGGTCGATACGCTGGCTGCCGGGCCTCCGCCAAACATCCTGTATCTGCGTGCGCCGCTGCCTGACATAGCGGCGATTCCGGCCGACCATCACGCCGGAATTCCAGGCCGTTTCGCCCTGTGGGTGCGAATGCTGTTTTCCTGCCTCGTCGATGCGGACTTTCTCGATACCGAAGCGTTCATGTCGCCGAACAAGGCCGAGGCGCGCGTCGGCTTTCTCTCGCTCGCAGCGATGGAAACGGCCTTGCACGTCAGTCTGGCGGCCATGACACGGCAAGTGGCTGCGCGTGGTGAAGCGGATAGTCGCGTGAACGGCAAGCGGGCCGAGGTGCTGCGTGCCTGCTTGGAGAAGGCCGAACGACCGCCGGGAGCCTTTAGCCTTAGCGTGCCGACTGGCGGTGGCAAGACCCTCTCGAGCCTCGCTTTTGCCCTGCGCCATGCCGTCTGCCACGGCAAGAAGCGGGTCATCTACGCTATTCCGTACACGAGCATCATCGAACAGACGGCGGAAGTCTTTCGCGGTATCTTTGGCGCCGCAAACGTCATCGAACACCACTGCAACGTCGAGTCGGAGCCGCTCGCCGAAACGACACGATCACGCCTCGCCTGCGAAAACTGGGAAGCCCCTCTTGTTGTCACCACCAACGTGCAATTGCTCGAAAGCCTGTTCGCGAGAAAGACCTCGCGCTGCCGTAAGTTGCACAATCTGGCCAATAGCGTTGTCATTCTCGACGAAGCCCAGTTGCTCCCGGTGCCCTATCTTCAGCCAATTGTTGATGTGTTGCGCCTTTTGGTGAAGGACTATGGCGTCACCTTGGTGCTCTGTACCGCAACCCAACCCGCACTCGATAGCCGGAGCAGCTTCGACATGGCCCGGCAGTTGCGAGGGTTCCCGCCCGACGAGATCGTCGAGATCGTTGATGACGTCGCCGGGCTGTATGCCGCGCTGGAGCGAGTCAGGGTTCATATCCCGGCGGATTTGAAAGCCCCGCAAGCTTGGGATGAGCTAGGCGGGGAAGTCGCCGCCCACGACGCCGTCCTGACGGTGGTCAGCCGGCGCGCCGACGCCCGCGAGCTCTACGCGCGCCTCAAGGCTCACTCTCCTGAAGGCCTTTGGCACCTCTCGGGTCTGATGTGTGCTCAGCATCGCAGCGACACCATTGCCCTCATCAAGGACGCACTGGCGGCCCGACACGGCGCGTGGGCGCTTGGTGACGAGGCGCTCCCCGTCCGCGTCGTCAGCACGCAACTGGTTGAGGCGGGAGTCGACATTGACTTCCCGGTGGTTTTCCGTGCGCTTGCCGGGCTCGATTCGATTGCCCAGGCTGCCGGGCGATGCAACCGGGAAGGGCGGCTGGCAATGGGCGACGTACACGTTTTCGTCCCTCCAAAGCCGGCGCCACCCGGTTTGCTGCGGCACGCCGAGCAGACGACGAGGGCGTTGTGGAGCGCCCTTGGTCCGAAGGCCTCTCCCTTGGCGGTGGAACGTTTTCCAGAGTATTTCCACCGACTCTATGGCGATGCGTGCCTGGACGAGAAGAACATCGTCGAGCTGCTTCGCGCGGGCCGAGGGGAAGTGAATTTCCGCACTGCTGCCGAAAGCTTTCGGCTGATCGACAATCAGGAGAGCGCGACGGTCTTCGTTCGCTATGTCCGGCACGAGGAGGAGGACGGAATCGACATCCTCCTGAAGAAGTTGCAGAAGGACGGTCCCGATCGTTGGCTTCTGCGCAAACTGCAACGCTATGGCGTGACGATCTATCAGCATGACCTGCAAAGGCTGCTGTCGGCGGGGGACGTGGAGTCCTTGGGCGCCGACTGCCCTGGACTCTACGTGCAGGCCAGTGATCTATTGTACGACCCGGTGCTGGGTGTCAACGTCGATGCTGCGCCGGGGGATCCGGCCAGCCTCGTGCTGTGAGACTCGCAATGTTGAATCCGTGAAAAACAAGCTGGGAGGAACGATGACAAGCTTCTGCCTTGAGGTATCGGGCGACTACGCCTGCTTTACCCGACCTGAAATGAAAGTCGAACGAGTGTCGTACGATGTGATCACGCCTTCCGCGGCGCGCTCCATATTCGAAGCCATTCTCTGGAAACCGGCGGTCCGCTGGGAGGTCAGGCGGATCGAGGTGCTGAAGCCAATCCGCTGGATCAGCGTGCGGCGCAACGAGGTTGCTGCCAAGGCGTCGGTGCGCAATGCGCAAGCGGCGATGAATGCTGGCCATGGCAGTCTGGGGCTTTACATCGAGGACGAGCGGCAGCAGCGCGCCGGCCTGTTTCTGCGCGACGTGGCGTACCGGCTGCATGCCGACCTGTTGCCGACGGGCAGTGATGCCGCGAGCAATCCGGCCAAGTACCGCGAGATGTTCGTGCGTCGTGCGGACAAGGGACAGTGCGTGAATCAGCCCTACCTGGGTTGCCGCGAGTTTGCCGCGCGCTTTCGTCTGGTGGCGGATGTTGCGGACGAAGCACCGGCTCTGACCGAAAGCCGCGACCTTGGCTGGATGCTTTACGACATGGATTTCGGTGACCCCAACGACCCGAGACCGCGCTTCTTCCGCGCCGAGCTGCAAGGCGGTGTGATCGACCTCGAGAAAGTCAAGGTCATCGGATGATCCTTCAGGCCCTGTACGACTATTACCAGCGCAAGGCCGTCGATCCCGACCCGGCCCGGCGTTTGCCGGCCTTTGGTTTCGAGGAAAAGGAAATCCCTTTCATCATTGAGTTGGCTGCGGATGGGCGCCCACTGGCGATCAAGGATACACGGCGGAGGGAAGGCAAGAAGACGCAGGCGAGGCGTTATCTGGTGCCGAAAGGCATCAAGCGCGCTTCGGGTGTTGCAGCCAATCTTCTTTGGGACACCGCCGAATACGCTCTGGGCGCCGACACACGGGGAAAGCCCGAACGTGTCGTTGAACAACATGCTGCCTTTCGCCGGCAGCTCGCCAATCTGCCAGGGGACGCGCGGCAGGACATGGGCATCGCGGCGATCGATGCCTTCTATAGAGACTACGGGCCAGCGGCCCTCGTCGATGACCCGCTCTGGCCGGAGATCCTCGAAACTAATCCGGTGCTGACTTTTCGTCTAGCGGGTGATGATGATCTGGTATGCCAACGGCCGCAGGTGGTGGCTGGGCTGGCGGCGAGCGTCGGCGATGCCACCAGCGCTGGCAGCGACACCGTCTGTCTGGTCACCGGTCGTCCAGCCACACCCGAACGCCTGCACACGGCGATCAAGGGTGTCTGGGGTGCGCAGTCTTCTGGTGCCAACGTCGTTTCCTTCAATCTGGATGCCTTTACGTCCTTCAACAAAGCGCAGGGGAGCAACGCCCCGGTGAGCCCGGCCGCCGCTTTCGCTTACACCACGGCGCTCAATCACCTGCTGGATAGAGGCTCACGTCAGCGCATTCAGGTTGGCGACGCGTCCACGGTATTCTGGGCGCAGAAGGATGATCCGTTCGAGGATGCGTTTGCGGCCGTCTTCGGCGAACAGGATGATGCCGACGCGCACAGCGAGGAAATCCGCGCATTGCTCGGCGCGATCCAGTCGGGCCAGTTCGATGGCGGACGCGGTGAAAACGCTTTCTACGTCCTCGGCCTGGCGCCCAACGCGGCACGCATCGCGGTGCGCTTCTGGCATGCCGAGCCTCTGCATGTGATTGCCGGCCGGATTCGGGCATGGTTCGACGACCTGTTGTTGGTCCGTGGCCCCAACGATCCGGAGTTCCCCAGCCTGTTCCGGCTGTTGGCCGCCTGCGCCGTGTTGCGCAAGGCCGACAACATTCCGCCCAACCTCGGCGGTGACGTCATGCGTGCGATCCTCGCCGGCGCTGCCTTTCCCGCTTCCTGGCTCAATGCGGCGGTGCAACGCGGCCGGGCCGAACAGAATGTCATCTACTTACGAGCCGCTGTGATCAAGGCCTGCCTGAATCGAAACCTGCGTTGTCATCCCAACCATGCTCTGGAGAAGGAGTTACTCCCCATGCTCGACCCAGAAAACCACAGTCCTGCCTATCGTCTTGGGCGCCTGTTCGCCACGCTAGAAAAAGTCCAGGAAGAAGCCAGTCCCGGCTTGAATGCCACCATCCGGGAACGCTACTACGGTGCGGCTTCCAGCACCCCGGTCAGTGTGTTCACCACCTTGCTGCGCCTGAAGAATCACCATCTCGCGAAGCTCACCAACCGGGGCCGGGCGATCAATTTCGAACGTCTGATCGGCGAAATCATGGGAGGACTGTCCGACTTTCCCAGGCATCTGACGCTACCGGAGCAGGGGCGTTTTGCCCTTGGCTACTACCACCAACGCCAGGACTTCTTCAGCACACCCGCAACCAGTGAGTCTACCCAGGGAGAAACCAAATGAGCCTCATGAATCGCTACGACTTTGTTCTTGTCTTCGATGTTCGCGACGGAAACCCGAACGGTGACCCGGATGCCGGCAATCTGCCCCGGCTGGATGCGGAATCCGGCCATGGTCTGGTGACCGACGTTTCTTTGAAGCGCAAAGTGCGCAATTTCGTTGGCCTCGTCAAAGGCGAAACACCACCATTCGACATCTACGTGAAGGAAAAGGCGATCCTGAACCAGACGCATGCCAGGGCGTATGTTGCGATTGGTGCGGAAGATGCCCTGAAGGGCGACGACAAGAAGCGCAAAGGCAGCGGGGATACGGTCGACAAGGCTCGTCGGTGGATGTGTACCAATTTCTACGATGTGCGCACCTTCGGCGCGGTGATGTCTACCGGCGTCAACTGCGGTCAAGTACGCGGCCCGGTGCAACTGACTTTCGCCCGCTCGGTGGAACCTATCATCGCCCAGGAACATTCCATCACTCGCATGGCCGTAGCCACCGAGGCGGAAGCAGAAAAGCAGCAAGGGGACAACCGCACCATGGGTCGCAAGCACACCGTTCCGTACGGCGTTTACGTTGCCCACGGCTTTGTTTCATCCTTCCTTGCGAAACAGACAGGTTTTGGCGAAGAGGATCTGGAACTGCTTTGGCAAGCGCTCGAACAGATGTTCGAGCATGACCGCTCGGCGGCACGCGGCGAAATGTCGACGCGTGGTCTGTACGTGTTCAAGCATGATTGCGAGTTGGGCAATGCCCATGCGCACTCCCTGTTTGATCGCATCGACATTGCCCGCAAGCCTGGCGTCGAGGTGCCGCGCAGCTTCAACGATTATGAAGTCACCGTTGACGACAGCGCTCTACCGGCCGGTGTATCTCTGATAAGACGCGTGTGAGTTGTCTGCTAGCGCCGCCGCCAGTACCCCGGCCGGCGGCGCTGTTCGGCAATGGCGTCGATGACGGCGGCCACGGGCGTGAGGCGCTAGAGGACGGAATATGGGAAATGCCGCAGGGGCAGGAGGCGATGGCGCGGGGAAAGTGGGTACCGATTTCCGGATACGTGGCCAAGCGTTTCCGGGCGTGCTCGAAGTCGTCGAGAAATGCCTGGGCGATGCGGGGACTGGCGCGTTCGCTGTAGTAGATCGCGGCCTCGTCGAGTTCGGCCAGCGCCGGCGCCAGGATAACGATTTTCATGTCGGCCGGTGGCTGGCGATTCTGGCGCGGGTCTTCGCAATGGCTTCGTCGACATCAACGGTGCCAATCTCACCGCGGTCGAAAGCGTCGGCTCTGCGCTCGACTTCTTCCTGCCACGCGGCCAGGATTTCGTCGTCCTCCGCGAGGCTGGCGAGCAGGCGTTCAGCGAGATGGACGCGGTCGGCGGTAGCCAGTTGCAAGGCCGCGGCTTCAATGTCTTCAAGGGGTGAGGCAATCATGATTCGATCCTCCTGTGCACTTGCTGCAATGCTAACTCATGCACTTTGGCGATGCCATTTCCAGCGCGAAGCCAATGCCCGCTGAGCCGCTCGACCCGATTGCGATTTCCGCCCTGCAGCACTGGAGCTATTGCCCGCGTCAGTGCGCCTTGATCCACGTCGAGCAGGTGTTCGAGGACAACCTGTTCACCCAGCGCGGGCAGGCTTTGCACAAGCGGGTCGATGATCCAGGCTTCGAGGTGCGCGACGGGCTGCGAGTGGAGCGCGCTTTGCCGCTTTTCTGCGACCGCCTGGGTCTGGTCGGCAAGGGCGATGTGGTGGAGTTCATGCCGGATGGCACGCCGTACCCGGTGGAATACAAACATGGCTCGCGACACAAGCGGGCCGACATTGCCGCCTGTGACGACGTGCAATTGGCGGCACAGGCAGTTTGTCTCGAGGAAATGTTCGGGCGCTCGGTGCCGGAGGGCGCGCTGTACTACGCCTCTTCGCGCCGGCGGCGAATCGTCGTGGTCGACGACGATTTGCGGGCGAGGGTCGAGGCCGCTGTCTGCGAAGTGCGCCGACTCCTCGTTGCGGGCAAGCTGCCGTCGCCGCTGAATGACGATCATTGCCGCGCCTGTTCGCTGCGCGACCTGTGCCAGCCCGAGGCAACATCGCGCTCGGCGAAACGCTCGGTCGTTCTGAGCAGCTTGTTCGAGCTGGAAGACTGATATGCAACTGCTCAACACGCTCTACGTCACCACACCCGAGAGCTACATCCATCTCGATAACGACACCCTGCGCGTTGAGGTCGAGAAGACCACCCGCCTGCGGGTGCCTTTGCATCACCTTGGCGCTGTCGTTTGCTTCGGCTATGTGTCCGTGTCGCTGCCGCTGATGCATCGCCTGGCGGACGACGGAATCAGCCTGGTGCTGCTCGACAGCCATGGGCGCTTCAAGGCGCGCCTGGAGGGCGCGGTGTCGGGAAATGTCCTGCTCAGGCAGGCTCAGCATGGCCTGGGGCGTGATCCGGCCTTTGCTCTGGCGGTGGCTCGCAACTGCGTTGCCGGCAAGGTACGCAATTGCCGGCAAGTCCTGCTACGCGGTTCGCGCGAGGCCAAGGTGCCGGAGGACGCTGACGTTCTCTCACGAGGTGCGTCCGATTTGGCAGCGACGCTGCGCGCTTTGCCCACGGCAAGCGATCTCGACACCTTGCGCGGTCTGGAGGGCGAGGCAGCTCGGCAGTACTTCGGCGCGCTGACGAGTCTTCTGCGCGCTAGCGCCCGAGCGAGCTTCAGAATGGATGGCCGCAGCCGGCGTCCGCCGCGCGACCGGATCAACGCGCTGTTGTCATTCGTGTACTCATTGTTGATGAACGATTGCCGTTCGGCCGTGGAAGCGGCCGGCCTCGATCCGCAAATCGGCTTTCTGCATGCCGTGCGTCCAGGAAGGGCAGCGCTGGCGCTCGATCTGATGGAAGAGTTTCGCGCCTTCGCCGATCGCTTGGTGCTGTCGCTGATCAACCGCGGGCAGATCGGGCGGGATGACTTTGTCGAGCGCGAAGGTGGCGCCGTACTCCTCGAAGGCGATGCGCGCAAGACGGTGTTGGTCGCCTATCAGGAGCGCAAACAGGAAAGCCTGAGTCATCCGCTGCTCAGCGAACCGGTACCGTTCGGCCTGCTTCCGCACGTTCAGGCGAGGCTATTGGCACGAACGCTGCGCGGGGACACCGCCGAATATCTGCCGTATCTGGTGCGCTGAAATCATGTTGGTCATTGTCTGCTACGACGTGAGCACCGAAACCCGCGTTGGCCGGCGTCGTCTGCGGCGGGTGGCGAAAGTCTGCGAGAGCATGGGGCAGCGGGTACAGAAATCGGTCTTCGAATGCCAGGTGGACCGCGCGCAGTTCGAAATGCTCGAACGTACTCTGCTCAAGGAAATCAATGCCGACGAGGACAACCTGCGTTTCTACCGGATAGCCGACTTGAAGGGCTACGAGGTCAGGGAGCATGGCCGTTTCCGCGCCACCGACTTCGATGGGCCTCTGGTGTTGTAGCCCTGCGCGGACCTGAAGTGGCCATGAATTTCCCGGGAGGTTCGCGCGTCGTGTTTTACCTTGAATTCATTCAATTATTCTGCGCGGAGTCGTTTCGCGTAAGATTGCATTTCGCTTATGGGCAAGGGGTTCGCGCAATGCGGGCGTTTTGTTCTTTTGCTCCCAAAGGTTACGGGAGATGAGCATCGCCCCTCGGCAACGAGGGGCGCGGATTGAAACAATCTGTTGCCAGTTCCGAAGGCGATAGTGCCACGCATCGCCCCTCGGCAACGAGGGGCGCGGATTGAAACCGTGAAACTCCTGGCACGTTCAAGGCGAAGCCAAGGCATCGCCCCTCGGCAACGAGGGGCGCGGATTGAAACACATTACGCAGCGTCCACTGATACAGCGCGGCAGACGCATCGCCCCTCGGCAACGAGGGGCGCGGATTGAAACGCCCAGGCCGCGGCGACACTCTTGCCATAGCCCGGCATCGCCCCTCGGCAACGAGGGGCGCGGATTGAAACTATCTGCCGAGGAGGATCGAAGCCCCCAAGACTAAGCATCGCCCCTCGGCAACGAGGGGCGCGGATTGAAACCACTGCAAACCGGCCGGAATACTAGCCCCAAGCAGGCATCGCCCCTCGGCAACGAGGGGCGCGGATTGAAACATCGTCTTCACCAGCTTGCGGCCGGTCTTGAACGGCATCGCCCCTCGGCAACGAGGGGCGCGGATTGAAACAAGAAAATCTCGTCGAGCTTCTACGCGCCGGACGCGGCATCGCCCCTCGGCAACGAGGGGCGCGGATTGAAACGTCGCCGACACCGCGTCAGTTGCCGTCACCAGTGCGGCATCGCCCCTCGGCAACGAGGGGCGCGGATTGAAACTCGGCGAGTGGCGGCATGGCGACCTCAGGAAGAAAAGGCATCGCCCCTCGGCAACGAGGGGCGCGGATTGAAACCTGATCGGCCAGGGCCACCTGCGGGTGCTGTCCGGGGCATCGCCCCTCGGCAACGAGGGGCGCGGATTGAAACTTCACCATATCGGCTGGCGTTCCCCATTGCAGTAGCATCGCCCCTCGGCAACGAGGGGCGCGGATTGAAACGCTGACGACCTGGAGATAGGCGCCTCCACGCTCGCGCATCGCCCCTCGGCAACGAGGGGCGCGGATTGAAACGGAGGCGTAGCGCGACAGCTCGCGATCGCCTGCAAGGCATCGCCCCTCGGCAACGAGGGGCGCGGATTGAAACGCAGTGCATCGGGCATCTGGTTCAGCGTCTGCCAGCATCGCCCCTCGGCAACGAGGGGCGCGGATTGAAACGCGGCGCGCGCCGTTCTGGGTGCTGATCATGCGAGCATCGCCCCTCGGCAACGAGGGGCGCGGATTGAAACTACATGGAGCAGATGCCGCGCTTCAAGGCGGCCTGGCATCGCCCCTCGGCAACGAGGGGCGCGGATTGAAACCCCGGCGGCGCCTCGCGCCGCAGCGCGTAATTGGCCAGGGCATCGCCCCTCGGCAACGAGGGGCGCGGATTGAAACGTCGAGCTTTCCGGCGAGGAGTACGGCGTCAAGAGCATCGCCCCTCGGCAACGAGGGGCGCGGATTGAAACAGTGACACCCAAGAAAAAGCCCCGCACGGGGCGGGGCGCATCGCCCCTCGGCAACGAGGGGCGCGGATTGAAACATCGATAAAGTATTCGCGGTGATGGCGCTGTCGCCGCATCGCCCCTCGGCAACGAGGGGCGCGGATTGAAACAACAGGGAAGCCGATGCGATCGGCAGAAAGTCTGGCATCGCCCCTCGGCAACGAGGGGCGCGGATTGAAACGTGACCAATTGGCCGGGTGGCGCCAGTCTGCCGGGGGCATCGCCCCTCGGCAACGAGGGGCGCGGATTGAAACCTGCTGGTGGCTCGCCACGTCGAGAAGGTGCCGCGCATCGCCCCTCGGCAACGAGGGGCGCGGATTGAAACTTACCAAGGTGATTGAAGAGGCGGAATCCGTACTGCATCGCCCCTCGGCAACGAGGGGCGCGGATTGAAACGTGGTCAGCAACGCCCGGGCCACGTCGAGCAACTACCGCATCGCCCCTCGGCAACGAGGGGCGCGGATTGAAACGCCAACGGGATCACCGGATCTCCGACGCGCGAAAGCATCGCCCCTCGGCAACGAGGGGCGCGGATTGAAACAACCATCTCCGAATGCGCCACAGCCCGCCCTCCGGCATCGCCCCTCGGCAACGAGGGGCGCGGATTGAAACGGCCAACCGTCCAACCTCGTCCAACCTCACCGCCCGGCATCGCCCCTCGGCAACGAGGGGCGCGGATTGAAACGTTCGACGCTGACGAGGTAAGCGTCGAAGCCAGGCGCATCGCCCCTCGGCAACGAGGGGCGCGGATTGAAACGAGGAAGCGTGATGCGGTCGGTGATAATCGACGGGCATCGCCCCTCGGCAACGAGGGGCGCGGATTGAAACGAGTTCGAGGCTAAATGATGGCGCGCCTGTCGCTGGCATCGCCCCTCGGCAACGAGGGGCGCGGATTGAAACTTGTACTGGACCTCGGCGCGCATGGCGCTCCAGTCGCATCGCCCCTCGGCAACGAGGGGCGCGGATTGAAACCTCGAGGTTTACGGCATGCCGCTGCGCCTGGGCAAGGCATCGCCCCTCGGCAACGAGGGGCGCGGATTGAAACCAGCGTAGGGGCTGCATCAGTCGTTCCGGATGGCACGCATCGCCCCTCGGCAACGAGGGGCGCGGATTGAAACGCCGCCCACCTCAAGCACACGCTCGCTCCCTGGCAGCATCGCCCCTCGGCAACGAGGGGCGCGGATTGAAACAAGGATATTCGGGAACTGCTCGGCGCGACGACGCGCATCGCCCCTCGGCAACGAGGGGCGCGGATTGAAACCTGAACGGGGTGCCGACCGAGGCGCAGGCGATCGCGCATCGCCCCTCGGCAACGAGGGGCGCGGATTGAAACCAGGCCAGCGGGCCGGCATGAATGAGCGCGAACGGCATCGCCCCTCGGCAACGAGGGGCGCGGATTGAAACAGGCAATCGAGGAGGTTGTGTAATGAGTGCTTTGAATGCATCGCCCCTCGGCAACGAGGGGCGCGGATTGAAACTCCAGATGGTGATCACCGTCGCACATCATCCTCGGGCATCGCCCCTCGGCAACGAGGGGCGCGGATTGAAACAGTCATCTTGTCTTGCGATGCGTCCGAATGTTTCGGCATCGCCCCTCGGCAACGAGGGGCGCGGATTGAAACCGGTTTTGGAAACGATCGAGCGGGCGAACGAAATTGCATCGCCCCTCGGCAACGAGGGGCGCGGATTGAAACGAATACGAGGCCCGTTCATGAAAACCATTCGCACGCATCGCCCCTCGGCAACGAGGGGCGCGGATTGAAACCGCGATCTTGGCGGCGCACACCGGACAATCCCAGGCATCGCCCCTCGGCAACGAGGGGCGCGGATTGAAACTCGGTCGAGAGGATGCTGGAGTCGAAGATCAACCGGCATCGCCCCTCGGCAACGAGGGGCGCGGATTGAAACAGATAAGACCGCGCAATCAGACCGAGCTTGCCGGGCATCGCCCCTCGGCAACGAGGGGCGCGGATTGAAACGCCTTTCGTGCAGGATCGAGCCGGACCTGCACCGAGCATCGCCCCTCGGCAACGAGGGGCGCGGATTGAAACGAGACTCACGACCTCGTCAACAAGTACGACGTGATCGCATCGCCCCTCGGCAACGAGGGGCGCGGATAGAAACGAGGACGGACATCCCGTCCGCCAGGACGAGCGCAGGCATCGCCCCTCGGCAACGAGGGGCGCGGATTGAAACGACTGGATCAAGGACAAGCCCGCCGTGTCGTTCAAGCATCGCCCCTCGGCAACGAGGGGCGCAGAGTAAAACAACGTCAGCACCCTGACCGCATTGCCTCTTCAAAAAAGGCGCCCCCCCCCCCCCGGTCGAGGTATGAAGCGCGTCCACGGTAACGTTCAGGCGTGCCTCGACGCCGCTTTCGATGTTGGTGGGTCTACAATCGGCTTGGCTGATTGCCGTCGAACAGGCTAGCGGAAGTGGCGTCCAAAGGAGCGGTACAGCGTCTCGCAACGATCCGGCGGTGTGAGATTTCATTTTGTGTAGAGCAGAAAGGCCTTCGCCCGGCTTTGCAAGGTGCCGGCGCTTGCCGTCGATGCCGCGCCCAGGATCGGCCATCACCGCCGTCGATCAACGCCAGTCGTCCTTGCTGCACTCGAACACGGATGATCCGTATTGCTTGCCATCGGCGCCGATCACCTCAAAGCTCCGGATGTGATGTCGCTCGCGCTGCCAGATGCTCGGCTTGTCGCGCGGCGCCTGCCAGCGCAGCTCGGTCTCGTCGGTTTCCTGAACCGCGTTGGCGCGCAGCCGCATCCAAGGGCCGCGCCCGTCCTTGCCCGCCGTCCAATTCCTCACCCAGCGTGGAATCGCGCCTCCTGGATCGCCAACGGCGCTCTGCTCACATCCTTGATCACCAACTCGCTTTCGATCGCGACTTGACTCCGACAGGCGGCGTTTTCTCGACAACACCCCCCACCCGTCAATGCCGGTCAATTCAGTGCGGAACGAACCGGAAGCGAATACCGATTGCCCGAGAAAGCAGTAGGCGGCTATAATGCTCGGCTTTTTCCACCTTGCTCCACCGTTCGCATGCCGGGGGGCTTCAACCATAAGGAGTGTTCATGCGCCATTACGAAATTGTTCTGATCGTCCATCCGGACCAGAGCGAACAGGTGCCGGCGATGATCGACCGGTACAAGACGCTCATCGCTTCGCGTGCCGGACAAATTCACCGTCTCGAGGACTGGGGCCGGCGCCAGTTGGCCTATCCGATCCAGAAGCTGCACAAGGCGCATTACGTCCTGCTCAACATCGAGTGCGACAACACGACGCTGGCGGAACTCGAGCACGGCTTCAAGTTCAACGACGCCATCCTCC
>Ga0209460_1001346_pt1 | contig 14664 bp, 11 predicted proteins | sample EBPBio132013_DNA_FD_185868 | JGI IMG/M metagenome (GOLD analysis project Ga0209460, IMG submission 185868) | Wastewater treatment Type I Accumulibacter community from EBPR Bioreactor in Madison, WI, USA - Reactor 2_5/13/2013_ DNA (SPAdes)... | ecosystem: Engineered > Bioreactor > EBPR >...
CCCGGTTTTAGCCTGGGAGCCAGAGGTTGATAAATTCCAGGTCGGTGCAGGATTCTGGAGCGGTAATCCAATTACAGGAAAAAACCTGCAGTTTGCCACTGTTTATTATGGAACTGAATCGGGAGATATCGGTTACCGGTATCATTACAAATCACGACTTCCCCGATTTTTGCTAAACTATATGGATTATGGTTTTAGTATGTTGGATCAGGAAGGATTTAAACGGCAGGAAGTTTATTCCCGTCTGGTTCATTCCAAACGGAATTATGAGTCAAGTGCCGAATTGAGTTTGGGGCGTTTTACGACTTACGACGATTCATACATGAACAAACTCATTTATCAGGAAACCTCATATAATCTTGTGAGCCTGAAACTCAAAGCAAAAAATTCAATCCGTTCGTATCTGGCAACCTGGCATGCCGAAGTTTCGAAGTCATTTAAGAGCAAGGATACTGATGCAGATTTTTCCAGGTTTGAAACTTCATTTTCATACCGTCAGAACTTCACTTCTGAGCTGAAGCTTGCATATAGAACTTATTTTGGCAGTTCATTTGGAACGGTTCCTAACCAGGAAACTATTTTTGCCGGCGGAACCACTGATCCAAGAGGTCAGCAATGGGGACTTTCAAGAGCTGGAGGTTTTTCAGTTCTTCATGGAATTTCTGATGGATCAGGAATGGACATGCCGGGATATGGTGCAGGTAAACATGCAGAACAGGTCAATGGTCGTACAGGATGGTCGAACAAACTGACTTTATTTGTACCTGGCGGATTTTCAATTTTTGCAGATGCCGGGAATGTGTACAAAAATCTTGATGAATTCGATGCCGGAAACCTGATTTATGATGCAGGGATCGGTTACCGTGTGGGGCCAGCCGTTATTTCTGTTCCATTTTGGGTTTCAGATCCGGTAAAGGGAGAAAGCAATACAGAATTTCGTATGCACGTTACAATTAATGTGATGGGCGATATTGTTAGTATGATTGCGGATTAAAATTACAAGTGACGAGGGACAACGGCCAAGGGACTTTTGGGTCACACGTCAGTTGTCTCTTGTCACTGTATTTTACAAAGGAAGATTCACAAATCTGCGTTCTTTTGCACTGATGTAAATGGCTTCAATTAATTCAAGTGATTTCCGTCCTTCCCGGCCGTCAGTGTGCGGATCTAACCCACGAAGAAGGGCATCAGCCACATTTTTGTAATAGCCCTGATGACCAAATCCATAAACTGACTCAACTTTATAACTTGACGTTTCGACTGATTTATCATCATCATCGTAACTGTCAAATTCCCAGTGTTTGATATCGTTCACTGCAATTCCGCCAACCCTGACAGTTCCTTTTTCGCCCATAATGGTGATAGAACCTTCAAGATTTTTAGGATAGGTGAGCATCGTTACATTCATTGTTCCGATTGCACCATTCCGGTACCGGATGACTGCTGAACCGGTATCTTCAGCTTCAATTTTTCTTGCGAGTGTTCCTGTCATCGCACAAACAGACTCAACCGGACCAACCAGCCAGGTTAGCAAATCAACGTAATGACTAGCCTGATTTAGAAATGCCCCGCCATCAAATTCCCAGGTTCCTCTCCACTTTGCTGCATCATAATAAGACTGGGGTCTTGCCCAGAATACATTGACCTCAACCATGAAAATTTTACCAAACCGGTTTTTGTCAAGTGCTTTTTTTAGCAGTTGAATAGTTGAGTTTAACCTGTTTTGCTTGACAACGAAAAGTTTGACTCCCATTTCATCACAAGTCTTGATCAGCAGGTCAGCATCTTTCAGTTTCGTAGCCATAGGCTTTTCTGAAAGAATATTGAAGCCTTTTTTTGCGGCCTTGATTCCCTGACTGGCATGAAGCCCGGATGGTGTGCAAAGGACAACAAGATCAGGTTTTTCGTTTTCAAGCAGGTCTTCATAACTCAGGTACCCTTTAGCCCCGGTCAGATCAACGGCTTTATCAAGATTTTCTTTTACAACATCACAAACCGATGTGATTTTATAATCCTGGTCCAGTTTCATCAATGCTTCAAAATGTTTTTCAGAAATTCTTCCGCATCCGATAAGGGCAATTGAAAGTTGTTTCATGGTCAATTCCTTTTCTGTTCGATCGATTGGGTCAATAGTTTTGCCAACTCTTCGGTGAGTTTTTTCCGGGTGAAAGAGTCAATTCCTCTTTGCTCCGGTTTCATAGTTTTTAAATCAAGCGGATTAACATTTTCAAGTTGGTTTGCATTGCCAGCCTTTTCAAGCAAAGTCCATGCATCTCCCGGAATAGGTCCTGAAAATAAAATGGGTTTACCGGTACTCAAATATTCAAATAACTTACCTGTAAGAACGTGCTCATTGCCTGGATCCATGTTAATGACCAATAAAACGGCTGTTGATGCAAATAATTCGTCAAGGGCTTTGTCATGCGGAAGGTAACCCAACAAATTGAGGTTTGGCTCAAGTCCATTTTCTATGGCTAAACTCATTACTGATCCATCTTCATTTCCGGCAAATTTTAACTCAAGCTGGGTTTTTAACTCCGGATACTTTTCGATCCAATTTCTAAAGGTCGAGAAAACGGAATTCCAGTTTGATACCGGATACATATTTCCAATATAACTGACAACCAGTTTTGCGTCAGGCGGAAGGATTGGGTTTGCAGGCAGTTCTTCTGCATCGAACCCATTTGGGATAACTGAAATTGGCTTAGAAGTAATTTTTCCAAAATCTCTTTTCATAGAATCCGAAACCACAATAATCTGATCAGCTTCAGTTAAAACTGTTTTTTCGAAATGATGGTGAAGCCAATCAGCAAATCTGGACAGCCTGAGTTTTGCATAGTAATCAATTCCTGTCCAGGGATCACGGAAGTCAGCAACCCAGGAAATCCCCGCAGATTTTCGGATTGAATTGGCAATTAAATGAACACTATGTGGCGGTCCTGAACTGAAAACAACCTCAATTCCGTATTTTTTAACCAGTCTTTTTCCCGCTGAAACGGCTGTTAAACGCCACCAAACTCTTGCATCCGGAATGAAAAAGTTTCCCCTTGTCCAAACTGCAAGTTTTTCACGCCAGGATTCTTTTGTATTGGCATCTTTTTTAACAAAGGCAACGCCAAATTTTTCCGACTTTTTCATGCCGGTAAATTTTTTGTAAATAAAGTAAGGTTCTGGAATAAACGTTCGGTGGATGACCGTTTCAGGTGGGATATCTTTGAAAAGTGAAGAATCTTCCGCAGGAAATTCCCCGTTTTCAACTGTAAGAACGATTGGCCGAAATCCGAATTGAGGAAGAAATTTGCAAAATTTCAGTACTCTTTGTACCCCCGGTCCACCTGCCGGGGGAAAATAATAACTGACAATGAGTACGGGTTTAAGTTCAGGCATTTTTCCGGTTTCTGATGACGACAAAAAGTGCTGTCAGGCTTAATCCGTACAATAAAAAGGTACCTGTACTGCTCATCCAAACTGCTTGAGAAACTGAAGCAGGTTTGAATTCCATGGTGATTTTATAAGTTCCGGATGGAATTACCAATCCACGGAATGCAACATTAGTTTCAAAAATTTCAGATTCCTGACCATCAATATAGGCTTTCCATCCTGCCGGATAGTAAATTTCAGAAAGGAAAAGAAATCCGGTTGTGGCGGTTGTAACTTCCAGTTCAATTTCGTGCAGATCAAACTTTATCTCTTTCACAGTTGAAGAAGAATCAAACCCGATAGGTCCAGACAATTCTTTGTTCACGAATGAAACCTTTTTTGGATCCCAGCCGGGAATGTTGAGTTTCTCAATTTTTTCCTTCAAATCCGGAACAGTCTCAACTTTTTCAACAAAGAAATATTTTCCATGGAATCCAGAAAACTCCATTGCCGATTCCTTGGTTTCCTGATCAATATAGGATGGCAAAAGTGGACCAATGGCTTGATTGACTGGTTGCGGAATAATCAAATATTTAATACCGAAAGATTGAAGAATACCCCAGTTAAACGGTAATTGAGGATCAGACCCTTTGTACAGGCACTGATCAAATAAATTCTGAAAATTCGACAATTTGGCACCGTGATAGCCACCAATAGACTGATGGTAATAATTAAACCGGGTGCTCTGGAATAAATTTCCAACGGGCAAAATCCGATAGTCAGATTTGTCAGACAACAAGAAATTGTCGAGTTGAGTCTGGTTAAAAGTTGCTTCGTATGTTTTCTTAGGTTTCAGATCAGAGAGGTACTGATGGCTGTAACTGTACAGGTCAATGGTAACCAGAATCAATAACCCAAATCCAAGAAACGCCTCTTTTATTTTTCCCCAGGCAGTTAATAGAAGCAAACCCATTGCAATCAGATTGAAAATGAGAAATTTCCAGACGGATGAAACAGCAAGAGAGCTTCGTTCGTTTTTCAAATAATCGAGAGTTTGTGCATCATATTGACTGGCATCTGAAGGTTTCAGAAATGACATAGACCCAGTTGCAATCAGAAGAACGATACCGAAAGCAAGAATTCCGCCAAAAACGATGTAAACTTTTTTCAAATATGCATCAACCGTTTTTTTATCAGAAATTCCATCAATAAAACCCTTAACCCCAAGCACGGCCAAAATGGGCAGAGTTATACTTAAAACGACCAGTATCATTGATGGTGTACGGAATTTATTGAACATGGGGAAGTAATTTAGCAGAAAATCTGCCAAAATCTGAAAATTTGATCCCATCGAGAATAACCAAACAACCAGAGAAACAGCCCATAGAGAAAGTACTACCCGATCAATTTTATTGATAAAGGTCAGAGATGCAAGTAAGAGCAGAATTGCCCCAAGGTATTGTGGACCTTCTGTAAACGGCATTTGCCACCAATAGAATGGTGAATGACCTCCAAAAAAATCGGCGACAAAGAAAGACACAGATTCAACCCAGTCATAAGACCATGAAAGGGCATAGTCAGTTGAAAGTCCGGAAGTACCAGAGGCAATAGTTCCACCCCGGATCGTGAATGTTGAATATTCGTAATTGATCAGGTAAGGGAAGGCAATGGAAAGGGCACCGAGGATAAAGGCAGCAATTATCAATCCGGTACCGGTGTAAAGAGGTTTCCACTCTTTTTTTGCAATGAGATCTGCCAGCCAGAATAATCCAAAAATACCCAGAGCAATCAGGGTGTAATAGGTTATTTGCGGATGACCTGCCCGGAGTTGGAGAGAAAGTGCAAGCGCAAACGCAACGGCTGCTTTCCAATCAACAGTTTTAATTAAATAATGAAAACTCAGAAACATCCAGGGAATAAAAGCAATTGCCTGAAATTTGGTATTGTGGCCAACTTTTAAAATAATGATAAAGTAAGTTGACAGCATGAAAGCCACGGCTGCAAATGCGCCCAGGTAAGAGTTTTTTGTGAAAATTCGTGAATAAAGAAATGCACCAATTCCCATAAAAATGAGATAAACTACCCGCCAGTCAAGAATTTTTGCAATCAGGCTTAAACCCCAGGAATCAAAACCTGGGATTGGATTGGGTAAACTGACCATGTAGCCGGGCATTCCACCAAACATATTGGAATTCCACAATGCCATTTCACCCGTTGACTTTACATAGTCCATCAAAACTTTGGCTGTTCCCATCCATTGCTGGGTATCAGATGCTGAAAAAGTTTTTCCTTCAAAAACCAGGGGGAACATGAAAACAATGGGAACGATTACAATAAAAGCCAAAGCAAGCCAGAAATGGATATCAATTCCAGTGTTTAATACTGGCAGGCCGGCAGGCGATTGTTTTTCAGAAGCAGGTGTTTTAAGTGTTTTTTGACCGGGTTTCATCAGGGTCAGTAACCTTTCGTTTGAAAATCAGGGTTTTGTAGCATGGACCAAAAGTCCGGTGCCGGTTTTCCATTTAACTGAAGTATCCAGTTGGTGTAAAATCAGAATTGGAACCAGGGTAAACATGTAATAAAACGGCAGAAGAACAACGAATCCCATCCAAACATTTAAAAGTTGGATCGGAAATTTAATTGCAAGTTTCCAGCTCCATTTTCCAAATGTACCATACGTAAATCTGAGTTCTACCGGTTTAAATCCAGCTGAAGTCAATTTTTCTGTCATGTCTTCAATTGAATAACCGTCCCGTGCATGTTCATCGATGAATCCTGTACCATGATCATCATGGTCGTGATCGTGATCTGAGCCACCCTGATCACTTGGGGTTGAAATCAGGAGATGGGCACCTGGTTTCATAGAAGAAAAAAAGTTTTTTAAAACGGCCCTGTCATCCTCGATATGTTCCATCACATCTACACAGAGAACAAAGTCATAACCTTCTGGTTTGATGTATTTGGTCAGATCGGCTTCACTTACAGAGATGGGAAGGTTAAGCTTACGTGAAAAATCGCCAAAAGCCTTTATATGTTCAGTATTCAGATCAACTGAATCAATTTTGGCTTTGGGCTGGTTAATCGACATAAAATAGGAATATTGCCCAAAACCCATTCCTGCATCTAAGATGTGCCTGGGTTTAAGGGAGGGAAAAATCTTCCTGATCATCCGGCGGATGTACCATTCTCTAAGAAAAAGCACCCGCAGAATATTGAAAAAAAAGATTTTAAGCGTTGGTGAATTTCTAAGAATCGACGAGAATTTTAATTTGATCGGATCGTATTTCATCTGAATTAAAAATTAAGTTTTTTACGGATCGAATAGGATTCGGTTTTTGAGTACATTTTGGTAATCATTTCACCAATAAACCCGGTTGACATAAACTGAATACCAAGGATGGTAAGTAGAATTCCCAGAAAAAGAATGGGTCTTTTTGAAATGGCAATTTCACCATTAAACCATCCTATAGTGAGCCATAAATTGATTCCAAGTCCGCCAGTAAGAAATATACTGCCTAACCCTCCAAAAAAATGAAGGGGTCTTCTCATGTAACGGGTAATGAACAGAACTGTGGCCAGATCAAGAAACCCTTTCACAAACCGATCCATCCCAAATTTTGATTTTCCGAATTTGCGCGGATGGTGAATGACGGGATGTTCAGTTACCTTGAAACCTGAGAGATGTGCCAATGCTGGAATATAACGGTGAAGTTCGCCATAGACATGAACATCTTTTACGACTTCATTACGGTAGATTTTAAATCCGCAGTTGAAATCGTGAAGTCTGAGTCCAACCAGCTTACCTGTGACATAGTTAAATAATTTACTGGGTAAAGTTTTTGAAACCGGGTCGTGACGGATTTTTTTCCATCCGGAAACCAAATCCCAGTTTTCGGTAGTCAGTTTATTGAACAGATTCGGAATTTCAAACGGATCATCCTGAAGGTCAGCATCCATGGTAATAACAAATTCACCTTCAGCTTCCTGAAAACCGACCGCAAGAGCTGCACTTTTCCCGTAGTTTTTCCGGAATCTGATGACTTTTATATTGTCATGCTTTGAAGCGAGATCAGATAGAACCGTCCAGGAATTGTCTGTGCTTCCATCATCAATAAACAGAATTTCGTAATCGAGGCTGGCTTTGGTGCAAGCTTCATTGATCTGATCACGGAGAATCTGCAAAGATTCTTCCTCATTCAGAAGCGGAATAACGATGGTCAGTTTTGCCATCGGAGGGTCTCCGGTTAAGTATTTAAATAAACTTGAATTTACGAAAAAGAATTGGTGAAATCACATCATAAAAAGATGTTCGGGGTAAGCAACCTCAACTAAATTCAAACCATGTGCTTTGGCGGACGGGCCAGCTGAGGTTCTGTTGAGCTGCAGGAATATTTTTGCAAACTGATCTGAAGTTAAATTGTCTCTCATTGACTGAAGCTGGGTTCCAACCAATGCTCTAACCATGCCATAAAGAAACCGGTTTGCCCGGATAGTAAAGCGGTAACGGCTTCCAATTTTTGCCCATTCTGAAGTCATGATCCGGCAGTCTTTTGTGTCTGATTCATCTCTTGACCGGCAAAATGAAGTAAAATCAGTTTGAGTCGAAATTACCCTGGCATACTCCTGCAGCAAATCAAAATTGATGTTCCACGGATAGAACCATTCCTGATGACGGTTTAAAGGGGATGGAAGGGAATTGAGAGTGTATTCATAAGTTCGGTGACTTGCAGAAAAGCGTGCATGAAAATCGGGATGAACCTGATAGCCTCTCAGTAAAGTAACGGGTTCCTGATCAAGGATGCCATTTATTTTATGCATCCAGACAAATAAATCTATTTTATGATCAAGATCAAGGTGAAACCATTGTCCTGAAGCATGAACTCCTGTATCTGTACGACCAGCTCCGGAAATATGTCCCTTGAATTGGGGTTCTATAATCCGGATGGTTGATTCCAGTGTTCCCTGAACTGTTTTTTTTGCTTTGGATGGTGGCTGAAGCTGCCACCCATTGAACTGGAGGCCGTTATATTCAACCTGGAATGCATATCTGAATAACATGTGTATTTAAAACTGGTAGCGGTAATTCAACTGAATACCGTTACCCCAAGTACCTATTACCGGATCGACCGGACTTGCCCAAAGAGTATATTCGCCTGATCCTTCGGGTTGCGTCGAACTGGTTTTGGGGTCGCTTCTCTGAATTCTGAGAACATTAAAAGCACTGACAGCATGGTTGATAAAGACAGCTCCAATGACAAAGGGAACGGAATACCCGATCAAGTCTGACTTTCTGCGTTTATCCCTGTAAGTTTCTCTTTGTGTCTGATTTTGCCACTCCCAATGAAAATTGGGGTCGTTTTCAGGGAAAACTGCATTCAGATTCCGTTGCTGCCGCATGGCAATATTGTAATCAGAAAGGGAGTTATGTGAACCCATAGCAAGAATAAACTCACGGGATTTTTCTTTTCCTGAATAACCTGCCTTGTTTTCTGCATAGTTCAGGGCATTGTTCAACAGAGAAACAGAATAATAATCTAAGGAATATGCGCCAACCAATAAAATGGCTTCTGTTGTAAGAAAATAGGTGAGGTAGTTTTTCTCACCCATCTGGTATTCACCAAGCCCGGGAATTGCAAGCGAGTATAAAATATATTTGACTGATTTTGGTTTATCAGCTGATCCCTGAGCATGAACAAAGGTAAAACCTGAAATGATGATGAGAGAAAGAATAATCAGTTTTTTCATATTGCGATTTGTTTATTTTTCCAGCGCCTGAATATAGAAATTGAAAGTCCAGCCATGGTTATAAGGGTGCCCAGCCAAACCAAACCGATAAAAGGTTTTTTTGATGCCTCAACGATAAGGGTTTCTGGTTTTTGGTTTGAAATATCAGTGCTGAGACCATCCACTGAAATAGTGATTACCCCATTACTTGCATCAATAGATTTTACGGTAAGTATAACGCCATCTTTGGTTTGACTGGGAACAGATTTGGGAATGCGATCAGTCCCGATTCCATAAATGGCTGATATTGAATCAACATTTCCATTTCTGGCAAGAGCAAAATCAAGTTGAATTTTAATATCATCCGGGTTCATGGAAAGGGGTTTAAATCTTGTAAAAGTAAGTTTACTATCACCGAACTGCTTTGTTTCGAGTTTTTTAAACTGTATGGAACTTAAATCATTTTCTTTGCCGGGTTCTTCAACAGTGACAGGTGCAATATAGATGTCATAGGTGGGCTGAACGAGGATATCAGGACTTTTCATCCATGCTTGCGAATAGGTACTGAAATAAAAAATCGGGTCAAGCTGATATTCGTTCCCCGCTTTTTCTGCAGTAATCCTGTAGGCTCCTTTTCCATCACGCTCAGAAGTGCCTTTATAAGTTAAATTATAACCGAAAACCTCGACAGCCTGGTTTTTGGGAAGGGCATAACTCTGAACAGTATCATACTTTCCTGAGGTTATAAATCCGATTAGGAGCAAAGCAATACCAATATGTGCAAGGGCGCCACCTGCAAGTTGGGCATGACCTTTTATAATCCTGAATAAAACCATCAGATTTGCAAAAAGGGCAAAAAGGGCAGAGAATGCCAGAATAATCATTCCAAAATGACGAATTCCCAGAATAACAACAATAATGGTAGAAACCAGCGCAAGAGAAACCGGCACGATAAGATTTAGTGAAAGTGTTTTTAAACCGGTTTTTGAAAACCAAAGCAATTGTCCAACACCAATAAGCAGGGCAATAAGGGTGGCGATAGGAAGGGCAAGTGAATTGAAACCGGCCGCATCAATGATTATGGGTTCGCCAAACATTTTGCTGAAAACAGGTAAAGATGTTCCTATAATTGTACCAACAGAGAGAAGAGTGAGCAGAAGTGCACCCACAATCATTGCAAATTCACGGGAGTAAATTTCCTTTGTATATTTTGGATAGGGAATTCGTTTCCACCTGTAGATCAACATTCCAAATCCAAGTCCGGTAAAAGTTAAAATAAAAAGCAACAATTGATTGTAGAGACCCAGACTTGAAAACGAGTGAACTGAAAAATCTGCTAAAACGCCACTTCTGGTCAGAAAAGTGGAGTACACTACCATAATAAATGCAAAAAGGGCAGTAAAAATCGTAAACCTTTTCAAAGTGCCGGTTTTTCGTTGAACCAGCATCGTGTGAATACAAGCAATGGTTGCAAGCCAGGGAACCAATGATCCGTTTTCAACCGGATCCCAGGCCCAGTATCCGCCCCATCCAAGGGTTTCGTAAGCCCAGTATCCGCCAAGCATGATTCCTGTACCAAGAGCAAGACCGGCCCAAAGTGTCCAGGGCATTGCAGGGCGAATCCATTCATCATATTTTTCTCGCCACAATGCAGCAAACGCAAATGAAAAAGGGACCAGAGTCGAGGCAAATCCAATAAATAGAATCGGCGGGTGGATGGTCATCCAGTAATTTTGAAGAAGAGGGTTGAGTCCGCGTCCATCGGGGGGGATAAAGCCGGCAGGAACCTGCCCCGGAAAAGCTTCATAAATTGTTTTAAACGGGCTTGACCCAATTGTTATATCACCAATATGAATTCCGGCGATCATGGTCATTAAAAAGGTAATGGCCAGTGAAAACAGGGTCATGACGTAAGGTTCGTAATCTTTTGATGATTGCATTACAAATAAGCCAATCAACGAAAGAAGAAAAATCCAAAGAATAAAAGACCCTTCCTGTCCTGCCCAAAACGTAGAAACAAGATATTTAATAGGAAGATCAATTGAGCTGTATGAGTAAACGTAGTTATACTGAAACTGGTGAGTTGTCAGCAGATAAACCAAAATTGCAAAAACCGCTGTTATCAGTACAGTTGCAAGAGCAAATGAAAGACGTGATACAAGTAACCACTGATCCTGAACCGGCCCCTTTTTTCTCGTTGAAAGAAAATATCCAACTGTTGAAAGTGCAAAAAAGACCAGGGCGAAAATGACAAGACTTTTGTAAATCATAGATTTTATTTATTACGATAATTTGAGGTTGTGAAGATAAAGAAATTTGGGGAAATAAAACGAAAACTGGTAAGAGGTTACTCCGTTTTACCCAAATATCAGGACTGGAATTTAACCCCATCGGCTTGTTCAGACTGATATTTACTGGGGCATTTTACCAAAATACGGTCAGAAATGAAAACATCATTTTCAAGATTTCCTTTAACCACAATTGAGGTTGCATGTTCAAAATTGTTGGGTTTGGAGCCACTAAAAACAATTTGGCGGGTTTCACCTGATTCATCTTTAAGCCAAAACGTAAAAGTATGGTTTTCAACAGAATAGCTGCTTTCTTTTTCCTGGTCCCATACGCCTTTTATCTGAACGGCCCCCCATGCTTTTTCTGCACCTTTAAAATTGGTGTAAGGGTTTACATTTTCCTTAAAGGCAAAAATCCCATAAACAGCAAAGGCTATGATAAATAACCCTCCGGCGAGTAGTTTCTTGTTCACTTTTTTTCTCCTTCAGATTTTTCAAGCTCTTTTAGTCTTTTGTCGAGTGATCTGACGTAAAAAAAGATACTCAGCCAGATAATCAGTAAAATGCCTGTAACCAGATAAATTTCCATAAGTTGCCCGTTAGTCCATTTTTGATTTTAAAGTTGTGATCCGGTACCTGATATTATAGAGCCAATAGCTGAGCATACAAAACCCGATGACCGAAGAGTATAGCATAATTCTGATCATTAAATTGATACCTGTGAAAACCGGATTGTTGGCTCCACCTTCTTCAGGGCTTCCCGGATGAAGGCCAGGTAACATTCTGGGTAGTACAAAAACAAGAAAAGGCATCAGAACGAAAGAGAATAAGTTATAAGCTGCTGAAAGTGAGGCCTTTTTCGTTTCATCATCAACAGACATTCTGAGAATGAAATAGGCACCATAAATGAAAAGTAATCCAAGAAATAATGTTTGTTTCGGATCCCAATTCCAAAACACGCCCCAGGTAAAATCAGCCCAGACTGCGCCGGTAACTATGGTTGTAAATCCAAATAACATTCCAACGGATGCGGCACTTTCCGCTTTTCGGTCATAGGAAAGATCCTTTTTCCGTAAATATTGAAAACTGTTCCAGAAGCTGATAGTTAAAATAAAAATCATTGCAAATGATTGTGGAACATGGAAGTATATATTCCGGGCTGTTTCCTTTAATATGGGGATGTTTGGGATAGGAAGAAGCATCCCAAAAACAACAATCATGGAAAGCCAGATGCCAACAAATAGGGTGTAACGTGAAGAAACTGGTTTCATTTTAATCCCAGATAAAATCAAAAAGTAAAATTGAGGCAGTTGTGGTTACCCCGATAAAAGCAATCAGGACGGAAAAGGGTTCCCAAAGTGCCGGTATTGTATCATCACTGACACAATTCTTTGTCCAGGTAACCAAAGTCATGATTAAAGGAATCATTAACGGGAACGAAAGAACAGGGAAGAGCGCACCTTTGCTGTCTGCCTGGGCAACAATTGAGGCCAATAAAGTAGTTGTACTGGCAATAGCAAGAGTTCCTAAAAAAAGGCCGGCGATAAAAAATCCCCAGTGAATGTCAGGTGCCTCAAAGAAGAAAAAAAACGAAAGAAAGAGTACGAACCCTATCAATAGGGATAGAACCAGATTAAAAAGCAGTTTTGACAAAAATATTTGTGAGGGTCTGGCCAGTTGTCTTAAAAAATCGGATGTACCCTGGTCTGATTCCGCAACAAATGTTCTTGAAAGTCCATACATTGATGAAAAAAACAAACACAGCCAGATCAATCCAAAAAAAACAGGAACCTGAAGTTTCATGTAGCCAACTGAGAAATTAACCAGAGCAACAGAAACAAGAACAAATAAAAGAAGTCCGTTTATTGCAACCCGGCTTCTGAATTCAATTCTGAATTCCTTTTTTAACAGAATCCAAACAGGTGTGAGAAATAATTTCATAATGCCAAAAATACCATTTTACCAACCTGATTGCCACTTGCAGACAGTTTAGTGTAAATTACAAATATAAAGAGACTTAACCCGTAATCTTAAGCAGGAAAAAATCGGAAAGTTGGGTTTTCATCCTGAGTTTAAATCTTTACCTTTATCTGAATGATTTTAAAAAACAATTCAGTGAATTTAATGACCGGTACTGGTAAGGAAATGTAATTTATTTTGAATGACTATCAGGTAATCATTGCAGGTGCAGGAGCTGCCGGACTTATGGCAGCTATTTCTGCCGGGAGGGCAGGAGCAAAAAATGTATTATTGTTAGATGCATCAGAACGACCTGGTACAAAAATACTGATGTCGGGCGGCGGAAGATGCAATATTACAAATGCTGAAATGGATTTCAGAAATTTCAGAGGAGAGTCGGTTAACGGTATAAAAAAAGTCATTCTTCAGTTTCCTCCAGATAAGGTTGTTGATTTTTTTATTTCAGCTGGCGTAAAAACGAAAGTTGAAGAGCCCTGGAATAAGGTATTTCCAGTTTCTGATTCAGCATCAAACGTGTTAAATTCATTACTTGCAGAAGTCAGAAAATATGATATTTCTTTCAAGTATCCGGTTAAATTAAACTCGTTAAGTCAGGTTGGTTCAATCTGGGAATGCGAAACTGACAAGGGTTCCTTTTCTTCTGAAACTGTTATTCTCGCAACCGGCGGTTTTTCGTATCCGCATACAGGAAGCGATGGTTCAATTTGGACAGTTTTGAGAAATATGGGGGTTACTCTTGTTCAACCAAGGGCAGCATTGACCCCGTTAAAATGTTCAGATCATGATTTACATGCGCTTTCAGGGTTAACTGTTTGGTGCAGAATAAAAGTCAGGGAAAATGGAAAAGAGGTTTTTAACCATGAAAACTCCCTTTTATTTACCCACGATGGGTTAAGCGGACCTGGTATTTTAAATGCAAGTGAATGGTTTACCGATCAAAAACTTCGGAAGGTTACTGAACTAACGATTGGTTTTTTCCCGGAGGAAAATGAAAATGAGGTTCGGGAATGGCTGACTGACGAAATCAAAAATAACCCGACAATAAAATTGTCAAAATTGCTAAGAACAAAGCTTCCCGACAGGTTGGCAGCAGTACTTATTAACCGACTTGATTTCACTGATATTTCAATCGGACAATTACCTAGAGAGAAAAGAAATAAATTAATTGCCTTGCTTACTGATTTTAAACCGGATATTTCTGGTCACTCAGGATTTAAAAAAGCAGAGGTTACCGCTGGTGGCGTCCCTTTTTCTGAGATTAATCTTGCTACGATGGAAGTAAAACAGTTTCCCGGTTTATTCCTTGCGGGGG
>Ga0209460_1001347_pt1 | contig 14654 bp, 13 predicted proteins | sample EBPBio132013_DNA_FD_185868 | JGI IMG/M metagenome (GOLD analysis project Ga0209460, IMG submission 185868) | Wastewater treatment Type I Accumulibacter community from EBPR Bioreactor in Madison, WI, USA - Reactor 2_5/13/2013_ DNA (SPAdes)... | ecosystem: Engineered > Bioreactor > EBPR >...
TAATCCAGAACACGTACTGCTCCGGCGCTGGCCGGTCAAGCCCGTAATAAGCACGCAGCGACTCGCGTTGGGCAGGGGTCAGCATCCCCGCCTCGGTACCCAGCGTCGCCGTAATCGCGTCACCGGGTATCAGGCGGATCGCCAAAAAGATCAGCAGCGAAATACCGATGAAGGTCGGTAACGCTGCCAACAGGCGCTGCAATAAGTAGCGCAGCATGATCTAAGTGACCTGTGGGACATTTGCTGCCCCACAGGTATGAAGCAGACGCATTAGCCGCCTTTGCCTTCCAGCTTGATCTGGCTGAACGAGTACAGCGAACCGGACGGGTTCGGCACGAAACCGCTGACATACGGCTGCTGTGCGCTGTAGTCAAATCCGTTGTACAGCCAAATCCACGGCGCAATCTCGACGAGGTACTTCTGGAACTCGGCGAAGATTTCATAACGCTTGGCCGGGTCGGTTTCCGAACGGCCAGCCGCCATCAGTTCATCCAGCTTATCGTCATGATAGTTCGTCACCTTCTGCAGGTTACCGGCGCTCGTCCAGTAACGGGCGTACATGGTGTACGGGTCAGGACGACCACCGTTCAGCGCAACCGCCGAGTCAAAGTCTCCTGCTAACCAGCGGTCGACATAGGTTTGTAGTTCGAGCGATTCGATCTCGATGTTGATACCGATTTCAGCCAACTGCGCCTGAATGCTCTGCGCTTCGGACAACGCAGTCGGCGGTTCAGCCGTCGCGGCGATCACCTTGATCGTAAAGCCATCCGGCACACCCGCCGCCGCCAGCAGTTCCTTGGCCTTCTCGATGTCCTTGGTGTAGCACGCATATTGATCCAGCGGCACACCGTAAGCCGGAATGGTCAGCGGGCCAGTCACGGTACCGAAGCCCAGCGAAGCCGTATCCAGCACTTCCTGCCGGTCAATCGCGCAGGAAATTGCCTGACGCACTTCCAGCTTGTCCAGCGGCGCACGGGCAGGGTTCAGTTGGAATACATGGTAGGAAATCGACGGCACTTTGTTCAGGGTAATTTCCGCGTCGCCGTCCAGCAGGGTTGCGACCAGCGGGTCGCCCAGCAGCGCGAAGTCGATTTCACCCGCGCGCAAAGCCGCCAGAATCGAGCTTTCGTCAGGGATGATGCGGATTTCGATACCGTCGACATACGGGCCTTCACCCCACCAATCCGCGTTGGCGCTCAGGGTGGTGTTTTCGTCAGGCAGCCAGCTATCCAGCTTGAAGGGGCCGGTACCAACAGCGGTCGAAGCAAAGTCACCGCTCGCCGCCGCTTCCGATGTGACAATCGCCGCGTTCAGGCTGGTGAAGGCCGCCAGCAGCGGTACATCAGCAATCGACAGGTTCAGGACGACGGTGTTGTCATCCGGTGTATCAATCGATTCGATGCTGGTGAAGTTGGCACGAGCCGCCGCGCCGGTGTCTTCCAGCAGGATACGGTCGATGCTCGCCTTCACATCTTCCGAGGTGAAGTCCGAACCGTCATGGAACTTCACACCTTGGCGCAGGTGGAAGGTCAGCGTCATAGCGTCGTCGGAAAATTCCCAGCTTTCCGCCAGCGCCGGAACGATGTTCAAATCGGCATCCAGCGTCACCAGCGGTTCGTAAATCAGTTCCAACAGGCGGAACGACGCGAACGCTGTTTGCGTATGCGGGTCGAGGCCGGTCGTATCGGCAGCACGCGCCATCACCAGCGTATTGCTGCCGCCCTGCGCCATCGCGGGGACAACCGAAACCAGCGCGACCAAAAAGAGCATTAAAACGAGACGAATAGATTTGTGCATCGTGCGACTCCCTTTAGCAAATAAGACTTTGCGAGACTCAAATAGGGGTTAATAGCCCCTATGTGGCTGCCGCTGTACGCCCTAACGGTTTCCAGTATATCAACTCGGAAACATCCGGCAAAACGTAGCCGGGTAACGCGCCGGCCTGTGTGTAGCCCTGCCGCTGATAAAAGCGTTGGGCATCGGTGTTAAAGTCCGAGACGAGTAAAACGAGGTCGCTCTTGCGCTCAACCGCCGCTTGCTCCGCCGCACCCAGCAGCGCCGCGCCCACCCCCGCGCCGGACAAATCTACCCGCACGCCGATCAGCCGCAGGTAAACACTCCGCCCGAAAGCACCCTTCGGTAAACACCACACGAAGCCGCAAGCGCTGTCGCCGCCCACATCCGCCACCAGTAGGATGTCCGCTTGTACCAGCGCCGTTTCAAACTGCTGCCGCGCCCGTTCAACCGTCAGGTTGTAGCGTTGCATCAGCGGCAGTTCAACCAGCCACGCGGCAGTTGCGGGAATATCCCTTGCGGTCATCGGGCGAACATGAATGGCGCTCATGTTATCTATGGTAACAAATCACCTCCTAATTCCCACTTTTTGGTTATAGCCACTTTGAACGAATCCCAAAGGTTTGAAAATTCGAACCGCACAAGCAGAATTTTTGTGCTACAATGAGATTTATATTTCTCTGTGTCTCTGTGGTAAAATTGTATTGGCTTTTTCCGTATCCGCTTGGTGGTTCACATGAATTGCTCCGCAGTCATCGCTCGGTTTTCGGTGTCGCTGCGCTTAAGATGATTGGCTCCCCATTGATCGCTGTGCCTTCGGTGGTAAACCCTGTTTTGCAGCAGCCACAGCAGCAGCACTGACATTTGCGACGCGGTGATCACACGGGAGCAATCCGCTGAAAGTGTGTCATTTCAGCGCCAGCCTCCCTCACATCCGCCGTCACAAAATGTCAATTCGGCGGCATGAGCCGAGCGTCCCGCCTGCCATTTCGGCGGGAAAATGTGCAAAAAACTGCGAATATTTTGCATGTTGTGCATTTTACGCACCTAAAACTACTCATCAACCAGACAACAATCGATCTCAAGAGGTTTATAACCTATGCCCCACATCATTCGTCCTGCCATGAGCAGTGACCTGCCCGATTTAGTCCACATGACATCCTTATCCTTCGAACCCATCTTCACCTCATTCAAGCGGGTGATGGGTGACGATATTTATGATTTCGTTTATCCTGACTGGAAGAAAGCCCAAAAGGAAACCGTCGAAACCTACTTCACCAACCCCGACAAATATCATGCGTGGGTTGCCGAAGTCGATGGTATCTTAGCAGGGCTGCTGGTGCTGGTGTTTGATGAACAATCGAAAACTGGCGAACTGGAATTTCTGATGGTACATCCCGACCACCAGAAGCGGGGTATCGCCGCCTCCCTGAACGCCTTCACCTTCGACAAAATGCGTGAACACGGTATGGAACTCGTCGCTGTGGGTACGGGTGGCGATGATGGACATGCCGCTGCCCGCCGTGCCTACGAAAAAGCCGGCTACACCGCCCTACCCATCGTCCGCTACTACAAAAAACTGTAGCCCTAGCACCACGTCCGCCGGATGAGCGTGGCATAATTAGTACCGGGGGTAATCTGCCCCAACACCACTGGCGCTTTCGCCCCTGTCAGCGAAGGCAGGTTCCCCGGTCGCGCGTGCCATGTTTCGTGCGCCAAAAGGGCGAACACCAACGCCTCCTTGTTATCACTGTCCAGCCCGATGTCCTCATGCGTCAGTACCCGCGCGGCAGGGAGCAAACTTTGGAGCAACCCGATTAATGCCGGATTACGCGCCCCGCCACCGCCCATAATCACTTCGTCTACAGGCGCGGGAGCGTAACGGGTGTAGGCATCCGCGATGCTTGCTGCCGTCAGCGCCGTAATCGTCGCCACGAGGCCGCTGTTGTCGAGGCCGCGCTGCCGTCCTTCGTTCACCAACTGCTGCGCCATAATCGCGCCAAAGAGTTCGCGTCCGGTGGTTTTCGGGGGTTTCAGTTCGTAGTAGGGGTGGAGCATCAGGGTTTGGAGCCAATCCTCATCAATCTTGCCCGTGCTAGCAAGCTGCCCGTTGTGGTCGTAGCTCTGCTTCCCCTCCGTGAGGATGGTCATCGCCCCGTCGATCAGCGCGTTACCGGGGCCAGTATCAAACGCCACCGGAACGTTGGTGGTGTCCGAAAGGGGCGGGAGGAACGTCACGTTACCCATCCCGCCCACATTCTGCACCGCCCGCCACGCCGTTGGATGCCGGAGCAGTAACCAATCAGCGTATCCGGTCAGGGGTGCGCCCTGCCCGCCCGCCGCAATATCACGCGGGCGAAAATTGCTAATCGTCGTGATACCGGTACGCTCGGCGATGATCGAGGCTTCGGTGATTTGCAGAGTCGCGCTCACTTGCCCCGACGGCTGTACCATATGCCAGATCGTTTGCCCGTGTGAGCCGATCAGGTCAATCTCTGACGCTGGCATACCGCAGTCGGCGATCACCTTATTCGCCGCAGCCGCGAAAAGCTCGCCCATATCAAAGTTGAGCTGGCATACCGTATCGACACGACTCTTTTCGGGCAAACATGCATCCCAAATCCGTGCCTGAAAACCTTCAGGATAAGGGTAAGTAATCGCTTTCACGATGCGAATCCTGAGTAGGGGCGGCTCACCCTGAATTTCACACAAAGCCGCATCAATCGCATCCGCCGAGGTGCCGGACATTAAACCGATGATATACATTTGCGTTCCTTTACGATCTGCCCCAGAAACCGAGGACATCCGCATAAAACTGGCTGGTGTATGGTGGCAGCATCATGTAAACATGCCCACCCGGATACAGGCCAATCTCCGCGCCGGGGATAAGCCCCACGATTTCATTCTGGTAGCGCGGTGGCACGAGCATATCCTCGCTGCTGCCGAGGACCAGCGTGGGAATATTCAACGTCTTTAAACTGTCGCGCACGTCATAACCTAAAATAGCATTGCTTTGCAGTTCGAAACCCGCCTGCGTTTGCCCCATTGGGTCAGGCGGTGCATTCACCCACGCATCCACGATAAACGGCATATCGCTGAACACACTTTCACCCAGCAGCATCACCGCGTTGTGCCGGTTGATATATTCCAGCGGGATATTGTTCTCACGCATCAGGTGACCGGACGCTAACAGGAACGCCGAACGGCTGGGGTTATCCGGCGTGCGCGCTGAAGTCACCGCAACCACCAAGCGGTTAATCCGTTCGGGGTGCTTGACCGCCAGCGAAAGCGCGACCATCCCGCCCATCGAGATACCCAGTACACGCGCGTTGTCCATCCCGATATGTGCCATCACCGCCGCCACATCGTCTGCCATGTCCGCGAGGTTGGAGGTGTCGTTGGGCTGCGTGGCCGTCTGCCCCGAACCACGATTATCGACCGTCAGCAAGCGGTACTTCTGCCCCAGCATCTGGCGAACCGTTTGCCCTAAGAGGTCGTTGCTGTGCGACCCCATACCGGGGATGTAAACGGCATCCGGCCCACTGCCATCCACTTCATAATGTAAAACTGCCGTCCCATGTTGGAAGGTAGGCATAATGTTTCCTGTCTCTGATTAAAGTTGCCGCTTATTCTAGCGCCGGAATGGTGCGCGGCAAGCGGAATGGTGCTATAATCCCTAAAACATTTGAGCTACCCCGATAGCAGGAAAAACACCATGACCCATCCTTTGGTCATTCAGCTACGATTCACCCGCAGTGAATTTCAACGCGGTTTGCAGGGCATAACCGACGAAGAAGCCCGTAAGCGATTCTTGCCGATGAACTGCATCAGTTGGATGATCGGACATCTCGCTAACCAAGAAAACCGCTACTGGATGCGATTTGCACAGGGTAAAGATGCTGCGCCCGGTTTGGATGCGTTAGTCGGCAGTGGGCAGCCCGCCAGCACCCCACCCTTAGCCGAGATGTGGACAGCGTGGGAAACCGTGACCGCAGCCGCCGACTCATACCTCGACACGCTGACGACCGACACGCTTTCTACTTTTTTCACGGTCAATGGTCAGCCCGCGCGGGAGAGCATCGGCAGCCTGCTCAGGCGCAACACCTATCACTACTGGTTTCACCTCGGCGAAGGCATGGCGGTGCGCCAGATGCTTGGTCATACTGGCCTGCCAGAGTTCGTGGGTGCCATCCACGCCGAAGCACCCTACACGCCGGAAGGCTAGCGAGCAGCATTTTGCCTACCGAATATCAGCCCTTACTTGTCCGCGATGCCACAGTAGACGATATACCGGCCTTAGCCGCCGTTCGCTCATCAGCCGCGCTGCATAAAGGGCGCTTGCGGGACGCGCAAAATCCAACGTTCCGGTATTTCGTCATGCGACACGGGGAGCAGGTCGTCGGCTTTTTATCGCTAGTTTTTCGCCGCCCCGCATCGTGGCTCAACGCGGATGACACGTGGCATTTGCCCGAAATCAACGACTTATACGTCGCGGAAGCCGAACGGGGTAAAGGCTATGGAACGCTCGCCATTCGCGCGATGGAACGGATCGCCACGGAAGCCGGTCACCAGCAGCTTTACATCTCCACCGAACCGGTCGATAATCCCCGCGCATACAGCCTGTACCAGCGGCTTGGTTATCGCCCCATTCAGTCCGAACCGTATCACCACCTCTGGGCAGCGGTGGACGGCGAAGGCCATACCGACCGGGGCGAAGCGTGGCTGGTGGATATGGTCAAGTCGCTGGTGTGACCTCAATCACCACATTACCCTTTTTACGTCCGGTATCGACATAGCGGTGCGCCTCGGCGGTTTGCGCCAGCGGGTAGCAGCGGTCGATCACGGATTTCAGCTTACCGGCTTCAACCAGCTCTTTCAAAAACTGGAGGTTCTCCTGCTTCTGGTGCAGCCCTGCGAGACCCAGAACAGCCTTCTTGCTGCCGAACCGCGAAGTCCACAGCATATCCTGTACGATTCGCAGCGTTGGCACCGTGAACAAGAACAACCCGCCTTGTTTGAGCGAATTTTTGCACTGACCGAAGGTGCTTTTACCCACCGCGTCAAAGATCACATCATATGTTTGACCATTCTTGGTGAAATCTGACTTAGTGTAGTCGATGACCTCATCCGCGCCGAGCGACTTCACCAGTTCAATATTAGCCGTACTGCAAACGCCGGTCACTTCTGCCCCTAAATGCTTCGCAAGCTGCACCCCATATGTGCCGAGCGCACCGGACGCGCCGTTAATCAGCACTTGTTGACCCGGTTGGAGATTGGCTAACTCGCGCAGGAAGTAGAGCGGGGTGAGCGCTTCGGGAACGTTGACGGCTTCCTCGTACGACATATTATTTGGCATCGCGGTCAGAATACCCGTTTCCGGCAGGCACATATACTCGGCATGGGTACCGAAGCTGGTATCGGCGGAACCAAAGATGCGGTCGCCGATTTTGAAGCGGGTTACATCTTTACCCACCGCCTCAACCTCACCCGCCAGCATATTACCGAGGATCGGGTTTTTCGGCGCGAGCAGACCATTCATAAAGCGCGTAATGAAAGGGTCAGCCTTACGACTGGCGCAGTCGGTAGGGGTCACGTTCGCGGCATGAATTTTGATCCGCACTTCGTTGTCCTTCGGCACAGGCATCGGCACATCTGTCAAGTGCAGTACATCCGGCGAACCGTAGCGGGTATAGACAATCGCTTTCATGAGTTAACCCTCCATCGTCACCACGACTTTACCCTGAGCATGACCGGCTTCGACATAGCGCAGGGCATCTGCCGTTTGTTCCAGCGGGTAGCAGCGATCCATGACCGGTTTAACCTTACCCGCCTCAACAAGCGTGTTCAAGTACACCAGATCATCCGTGTTGGGTCGTGCCATCAAGTTACCGAACTGCTGACCACCTTTTTTTGACATCAGTGAGCCGAGGATCATGACTGCGAAGATTTGTGACATCTCGCCGCCGGTCACGACATACCGGCCCTGCGCGGTTAGAGCACGTTTATAGGCTCGAAGCGGATAGCTGCCATTCGCCGCGATAATCAGGTCATACTGCTTGCCGTTCTGTGTAAAGTTTTCACGCTTGTAGTCGATTACATGGTCAGCACCCAGCGAGCGCACCATCTCAACTTTGCCTGTGCTGCACACAGCCGTTACGTCCGCGCCGAAGGCTTTCGCGAGCTGCACGGCGAAGGTGCCGACACCACCGGACGCGCCATTGATGAGTACCTTTTGGCCTGCCTGAACTTGCCCCTTATCGCGTAAGCCTTGAAGGGCTGTCACGGCTGCCATACCCATCGCGGCGGCTTCTTCAAAGTTCAGCTTGCTCGATTTATGCGCCAAGACGGTTTCAGGGACGGCGACATACTCCGCAAAACCGCCCCACCCAGCTCCCGATATATCCCCAAACACCGCATCGCCGACCTTAAAGCCCTTTACAGCCTTGCCGACGGCTTCCACGCGGCCAGCGATGTCCGCGCCCAGTGTGGCGTACTTGAGTTTGAACAACCCCATTTCGAGGCGCACCAGAAACGGTGACGCGCGTAGTAGATGCCAGTCCGCCGCGTTGACGGATGTCGCGTGAATTTTGACCAATACTTCGTTGTCCTCCGGTACGGGCTTGGCAACCTCTTTAAGCTGCATCACATCCGGCGAGCCGTAGCGGGTATTCACAATCGCTTTCATGAGTCTCTCCTATATGCGGTTCTCGTCGTCATTCAATGGGTTGACCGAGATCAACGGCAGGCCAATATCGCGTACCTTTTTCAACAGCCCGTGGAGCGCGGCTTGGTCAACGACCGTACCGACCAAACGGGTGTCGCCGTTGTCGTCGGGGATGATCGCCAAACCGTCAAACCAATCCGCCCATTGGCTGCCCAGATGCCCATGAACGCGGATTTCATAACGCGCTGGTCGGTCGCTATCAGCTTGTATACGGTGTTGTTTCGCCATGCATCTGTACCTGTTGCTCAATCTACAGGACAGCATATAGGGAGCGAGGTATGCCCGTATAGATACTAAAGTGTTGTTTTAGGTGTTATTCGGGGTCAAAGTAGGCCGAGTTCGCGGGCGCGAGCAACGGCTTCGGTGCGGCGTTCGACTTGCAGCTTGCCGAAGATGCGCTGGTTATGCCCTTTGACCGTGTTCAACGTGAGGAAAAGCCGTTCGCCGATCTCGTAGTTGGAATGTCCCTGCGCGATGAGATGGAGGACTTCCAATTCGCGTTGACTGAGGGGTTCGACTAATAATGGGGTAGTGAGATTGGACGATGGTAACGGTTGGGCATCCATCGCCGCCAGCAGCTTCGCGGCGTAGTCCGGCATCACCCCGCGCGACACCGCTTCTCCGAGCAGGTTCGCCATCGGCAGCCCTTCATCAATGAAGGTGCGTATGAAACCTTCTGGCTCGCCCATCCGCAGCGCTTCGCCAAGCCACTGCACCGCCTTTGCCCGATCACCCCCTTCAAACCCCGCGACCACTTGCAGTACACGCAGTTTAAGCTGTTCATCTACCCAACCCTTTTCCACGGCTTGTCCGTAGAGCGGCTCAAGCAGTTTGAGCGCGGCAGCGGGGTCATGCAGCGCGAGGCGGACACGCGCTTGGCTGATGGGTAAATCATAGCGGAAAGCGAGTTCGTCTGCGGCTTCCACATCGCCCCGCTGGAGGAGCGCCAACACCTGCACAGCGGCAACCTGTGGTAATCGGGGGGCAGCGAAAAAGTGCTGGCGTGCATAGTGTTCCGCCCGCGCGAGGATAGCCTCCGCACCGGCAATATCGCCCTGTGCTAGACGAACCCGCGCCAAAAACACCTCGCAGACAATCACTTGATCGGTATTTTCGATCTGCCGGACGAGATGCACTGCTTGTTCGGCATACCGCTGCGCCGCCTCAAGGTCGTTTCGTTCGTAGGTGATACGGGCGAAGCCGACATAACCCGCAGATGCGACTGGCAGCGGCGGCTCACCCGCAATTTCGATCACTCGCTGGAAAGTCGCAGCAGCTTCGGTCAGTTGGTTATCGGCTTCTTGCATGTAGCCGAGGCCGAAAGTTGCCATCAGGTCAATGATGATATGCCCGATGGCCTGACTAATGCTGATCGCCTCGGTATAAGCTCGTCGGGCAGCGGCGCGGTCGCCCTGCAACTGGTAAGCCACGCCGAGCGTCCATGTGGTCGCGGTACGAACCGGCAGGTTGTTGGGATGCAAATAATCAAGGGCGCGGCGCGACTGGTGGACGATGATGTCAACTTGGTTCTGCGCCACGGCGATGGTCGCGCGAATAGAGGCGATATGCCCGATCAGATCGCGTTCGTGCGCGTCCAGTGTCGGCTTCTGGAGCGCCCGTTCCGCCGCTTGCAGCTTGTCCTCAATCGCGTTCATCCGTCCCGCGAACAACATCGCCGAGGCGTACATCACCCATAAACCCGGCTTCGCATCCAACGCTTTCGGCGGAAGCGACTGCAACCAACTCAGCACCGAACCCGCTGCACCGCGAAACAACAGCGGCATCCCACCCCCTTCGGCGAGGCGTGCGGCTTGGTCAAAATCGTGGGCAGCGGCGGCATGATGAAACGCCTCGATCTCCAACCCGCTCGCCTCATACCACATGCTGGCCCGCAGATGTAACTCGGCGACCGCGCCCGACTCCATATTTTGATGTAAGCGCTGGCGCAGCAGATCGGCGAATAGGTGATGATAACGATACCAGCGCCGCTCGCTGTCCAGCGGGATGATAAACAGGTTGGCGCGTTCGATATAGGCGAGCGTATCTTGTCCTTTGGCAGCAGGATCACCCATCACCGCATCACACAGCGCAGCGCACATCCGCTCAAGCATGGCGGTATGCAACAAGAAACGCTGAACCGGTTCTGGTTGGCGCTGCAAGACTTCTTCGGCCAAATAATCCAGCACAAAACGGTGGCTGCCGGTGAAAGACTCGATAAAGCGGGCGGTATCGGTACTGCCCTGCATGGAGAGCGCCGCCAACTGCAAACCTGCAATCCAGCCTTCCGTGCGAATCTCCAACGCGGCGATGTCTGCCGCCGAGAGGTTCAGCCGCATCACATGGTTGAGGAAATCCGCCGCTTCGGTATGGGTAAAGCGCAGGTCGGCAACCCGCACCTCGGTTAGCTGCCCCCGCGCCCGTAGTTGGCTGAGGGGAAACTGCGGGTCTTCGCGGGTGATGATGACCAGATGGAGTTGCGGCGGCTGGTGCTTGAGTAAGAAGGTCAGGGCGTGGTCAATCGGTTGAGAGTCTAGCAGGTGATAGTCATCGAGAACGAGGGTAAAGTGATGAGGAACTGCGGCGATTTCGTTTAGCAGCGTCGTAACCAACACCTCGGTTGGTGGCGGCTGCGGCGCGTGTAAAACCGCCAATATACTGTTGCCAACACCGGGCAAAATCGTTTGCAAAGCAGCAACGAAATAAGTCAAAAAGCGTGCAGGTTCGTTATCTACCTCATCCAACGATACCCATGCGACAGGCTGCTTACTCGATGCTATCCACTCACTCAGAAGTGTGGTTTTGCCGAAACCCGCTGCCGCCGAAACCAATGTCAGTTTGTGACGCAGCCCTGCGTTCAGCCGTTCGATCAGGCGCGTCCGCGCGACAAGCCCCGGTCGTGGCGGTGGAACAAAGAGTTTGGTAGCGAGTATTGGCGTGGGCATGGGTTAATCACAACCGCCTGATTTACGCGAACTTGACCACGACTTTTCCGGCGCTCTTGCCGGTATGCAAATATTCCACCGCGTCGGCGGCTTGTTCGACACCCTGAAACGGCGTAGGGTCAACCTCCGCCTTGAGTTTGCCGGATTGGTACAGGTCGATGAGCTTGACCAGTTCTTCCGGCACCTGACGGATAAAGTGTAACAAGAACATCGACCGCAGCGAGGCCGATTTGCTCAACAGGATGCGGTAGATGCGTGGGCGCGTCACCAACTCCGGTTGGGACATATACTCGCTAATGTAACCGATGATGACCAACCGTCCGCGTACAGCAAGATTCTCCACGCAGGTGTCAAACAGCGAGCCGCCCACCGACTCGTATACCAGATTGATACCTTGCGGGTATTCGGCTTTGAGTACCGCGCCAACGTCCTCGCGCTTGTAGTTAATCACACGGTCGCAGCCCAGCGACGTAAGCCGTTCGGCCTTTTCGTCCGAGCCGCATGTCCCGATGACGGTATTCCCCGCCAGTTTGGCAAGCTGCACAGCGAACTGCCCTGTACCACCCGCAGCCGCTGTCACCAATACGGTTTCGCCGGTTCGCATCTCGCCAACGGTATTCAGGCCCAATGCCGCTGTCACCCCGCTGGCAACCAGTGCCAACACCTGCGGCGTGGCTTCCGGCACGGGGATGACAAACCGCGACCGCACCGTGACGTACTCCGCATACCCACCAATCGCCGTGGAAATCACGGTGTCGCCTACTTTATAGTCGGTGACTTTCTCACCGACCGCCACCACTTCGCCCACCAACTCCGCGCCGAGGTCGAGCGGCGGAGTCGCGCCGGGGGTATATAACCCCGCGCTGATGTTCACGTCGGTGGCGTTTACCCCCGCGTAATGGTTGCGGATGGTGATTTCGTGTCCGGTCGGCGGCTTCAGTTCCACCTCGACAATTTCAGATGCCGCGCGGAAGTTATTGCTAAAAGTTGTGGCAATCAGCTTACGGTAAGTCTTGGGCAGCATGGGCAGGTTGTCTCCAGTGAACAGTCAAGCGCGTTGTGCATAATAACACGACAAACCCCTGAACGGTTCCTTACCCGCCCTCAAGCTGCACACGCGGCTCTGGCTGGCGAATGACCATCAGCAGGGCAAGCGCGACCACACACAGCAGCATTCCAATAAACAAGCTGTTGGTCATGCCAATGCTGTTGATGATGGTACCAGAGGCCGCAAAACCGATAACGTAGCCAATAAATTGTGAGGCGTTATACAACGCCAGCGGCGTGGCTAATCCTTCACGGGGAACAAGGTCAGTGATGAGCGCCGAACCTACGACGAAACCCGCGCTAATCATATTTTGCAAAGCCATCGCCACCCAGAAGTGCCACAAACTGGAAGCCGAGGACAGCACCAACAAGCCCACCAAACTGGCGAGGTAGCAAATCATCATCAACGGTCTGCGCCCCAGCTTATCCGACAGCCAGCCCATGAACAACGGCAGCGGCAGACTGATGAGCGCACCAACCGCACCCGAACCCGTGATCGAGGTGGCATCAAACCGCAGCGTATCCATGATGAGGGAGCGCCCCAGCACGATCTGGCTGTTAGCAATATGCGCGAACACGCTCGCGAAAAACAGCAGCAGGAACACACGACTGAGCAGCACCCCGCGCGACGACCCGTGCGCCGATTGATGCCCTCTCGCGACCGGCGGCTTATCCGCCAGCAGCAGCCCGCTTAACGGCAGCAGGATATAGACGAATGCGCCGATGGTAAACAACGCTTCATAACCCCAGCGGTCAACGATAATGCCGCTGGCAACTCCGCCGAGGATACCCGCCGCCGATGGCGCTAGCCCGATCAGGCCAAACACCCGCCCACGCCCCGCCTCATTGGCGAACAACCCCGTCAGGATGCCGAGCAATGTGACGTTCAACCCCACCAAAAACCACAGTGCAGCCGTTAACCCGACCAGCGCGACGATGGTATCCACTTGCCCCATCGTCCAGCTAATCGGCACCATAAGAGTCGATGCCAAGATGAACATCACCTTGCGCCGTTGGAAGCGGTTCGCCGCCCACCCGCCTAGGATCGACCCAATCGACAAGGCGAAGAAACCGATTGAAAGCGAGTAACCGGCAATGCTGGGGTCGCCGCCCAAGCGCACCGCATAAATGGGCAGCAGCGGCACGAAACCACTGCCAACGGTGAACATGACGAGGCTGCAAAAAAAGAGTGCAAAGAGTTGTTTTTTAGCCACAGTGTTCTTTCGAGATAAACAGGGAATAAACCCCTCACCCAACCCTCTCCCCCGCAAGCAAAGGAGAGGGTTTTAATACGCAATCATGGGCAATGAGGGGCGAATATAAATTAGATGTAATCAGGGGGTGAGCGTCACCTTGAGCGACTCTTTGCCGGAAGCCACCATATCCATCCCCCTGTGGAAGCTGGCAAGCGGCAGTTGATGGGTAATGATCTTATCCATCGGCAGCAAGCCCTGTTCCAACATACGGATAGCAATCGGGTAGCAGTAGGGGCTGAGGTGCGAACCGTGAATAGTCAGTTCTTTGGTGTCGCCGATGATCGTCCAATCGACCGTCACCGGTTCGCGCATGACGCTGAACTCGACGAACGTCCCCAACTTGCGGATCATCCGTAAGCCCTGCTCGACGGCAGGCGGGTAGCCGGTCGCCTCGATGTAGACATCGCAGCCATAGCCGTCAGTCAGTTTCATGACCTCATCGACCACATCAACCTTCGAGGGATTGAGGGTCAAATCCGCGCCACAAAGTTTAGCAATTTCGAGGCGGTCGTCGCTCATATCGACGCAGATCAGCAAGCGCGGGTTTTTGAGTTTAGCCGCCGCGACCATGCCCATACCCAGCGGCCCAACTCCGGCGATCACGACCACATCGTCCAACTGGATTTCGCCGCGTTCAACCGCATGGATGCCACAGGCCAGCGGCTCGATATAAGCGGCGTGATGTACGGGGATGCTCGTCGGCACTTTGTAGTTCAGCGCACCAATGGGGAACTTCATATACTCCGCCATCGCGCCGAACGTCGCCTGCCGGAAGCCGTATACATCGTGCTTATCTTGGCACATCCAGTACTGCCCGCGCTTGCAGAAGCGGCACTTCCAGCACGGCACAATTTGTTCGGAAACGGCAAGGTCGCCCAATGCGAGGCCGTA
>Ga0209460_1001361_pt1 | contig 14573 bp, 16 predicted proteins | sample EBPBio132013_DNA_FD_185868 | JGI IMG/M metagenome (GOLD analysis project Ga0209460, IMG submission 185868) | Wastewater treatment Type I Accumulibacter community from EBPR Bioreactor in Madison, WI, USA - Reactor 2_5/13/2013_ DNA (SPAdes)... | ecosystem: Engineered > Bioreactor > EBPR >...
CAGGCCGGTTTGAAAAGTGGCATGAAATCCCGATTCTGACAGACCAGGGAGAACTTGTAGCGGTTATTAAAACCCTTGTCCACCTCCGGCTAACCGGAGACACTCATCTCTTACGGGAACCTAACCCATGACTTACCATCCATTATCATTCGAAATATTTAAACGGTTTTTTCCTGAAGGAAGACGCCTCGACAGTTTATTCCGTCAGGTTTTTAAAGAAAAGAGAGTTAATCCGAAAGAAAAACGGATTATATATTATGAAGTAACCGGCTTTATTCGTCTTTTTCCCGCATGGATGGCCGTAAATGAACCCGGTAAGCCCATTGACGAAGCAGAATGGACAACTATCCTAAAAGCCATAAAAGATTTTGACTGGGAAGCTCATGCTGAAAAACTGATCAACCTCCCAAATAAAACCAAAATCACACCCGCACTTTTATCTGAATTTGGACTACCGGTTTTATTTCGTTCCTGGATTGGTGAAAGTGTACCTGATTCTCAGGTTTTGAACTTTCTGAAAAAATCGGTCATGACACGTCCGGTTTATCTTCGTGAAATTGCAGATCAGGTTCAGGTTGATCCTGATCTTGAACCGGTTTATGGCATTCCCGGTGCTTGGAAACTGAATAACCCCATTCTGGATTTTGCCGATGACTGGTTTCAATCGGGTCAGTTTGAAATTCAGGATCTTTCCGGCCAGCTTGCCTCTCTTATGGTTAACCCAAAACCAAATGAAAAGGTGATGGATGCCTGTGCCGGTCATGGCGGAAAGACGATTGCTCTTGCCGGACTGATGAAAGGGAAGGGGAAAATTGTAACCATCCACGTGTCTGATGCAGAGATGCAAACTCTTAAACTTCGTGCCCGAAAACATGGCATTGGCACTATTTCACCAATGAAACTGGATTCACCCGCACTTGAAGCATTAAAAGGAACGATGGATATTGTTTGGGTTGATGCTCCTTGTACAGGTTCAGGTGTGATCAGGCGTAACCCCGAAGTCATTTACCGGCTGAGTGAAACTGTAATCAGGAAAATGGAAGAAGAGCAACTCATTCTGTTGAATCATTATTCTCAATATGTAAAACCTGGCGGAAGATTGGTTTACTCGACCTGTTCAGTTTTCCAAAACGAAAATGAAGCAGTTATTCAGGATTTCAAAGCAGAGCATCAGGACGATATGAGCCTGGGTTCGTTTGCTCAGGGACTGAATTACTATCATCTTGCCCTGCCTGATATCAACCCCCTCAGATTGGGTTTTGCAGACGAACCAGATTCTGACGGATTTTTCCTTGCTGTTTTTTCTAGAAAGAAATAGTCTGATTTGAACGAAAATGACAGCAACAATCAGGTTCTGAATAAGGCACCAATTACAAAAGATGATTTTATTCTGAAAGGAATATCCGCTTTTCAGAATCAAGAGTATTTCGAAGCCCATGACTTTTTTGAGGAAGCCTGGCAGGAGATGACCGGTTCAGATAAAATTGTCTGGCAGGCTATTATTCAGCTCACCGTTTCATTTTACCACTTTTCATCAGAAAACCGGAAAGGTGCTGTTGGACTTGCAAAAAAGGCCTCAGATAAATTAAACAGTCTGCCTGAAACCTTTCATCCGCAAGAAATTGCCAGGTTAAAAAGACTGGCTGTAAAATGGAAAGAAAGTGTGAATTTTAAAGAGACTGCCACGATTCCGGAGGATATAATCAGAGAAATGAAAAAGTTTCTGGTTCCGGGTTTTCTGTCAGTTCAGTAACATAAATGTCATTTTCCTCTTTTTAACCGGATATGAATTTTTGATAAGCTGAGAATAATTCTATTTTTACACCATGACAGTACCACAATTATCTTTCCTGCCTTGTTTTCTTCTGGTCATTCAGAAATGAAAATCCCTTCTTTTATTTCAAGACTTATCCTCGATAAAGAGGGTGATTTTAGATATGAAACCATTTTGGTTGCTTTCTGGCTCGGAAGTATTCTGCTTTCAATGGTATTTGTTCTCCTTTTTTCAGTTGTTTTCTTCCTGTCAGACAGTGTACTGATGAAAAAACTGATTATTTTTCAAAGTATTTTGCTTGGGTTTTTATCGGGTACATTCGCAGCCTGGTATTTTTTCTCTAAAAAAACAGAATTAACAATTAATCTTGGCTTGACCAACTGGAAATGGTTAAAACTGTTGAAGGGATTTATTGTCAGCAGTCTGGCCGTTCTTCTTCTTTTTTCAATTGGTTGGGGACTTGGCTGGGTTGATATTGTACCACAATGGAATCTTGTTCCGTTCGGTTTGATGGTACAGGGAACAGGTACCCTGGTTTTTCTTACCTTAATACCAACGATAACTGAAGAATTGATGTTCAGAGGTTTTCCGCTTCAGGTTAATTTAACCCGGAATGATCGGCTGTACCGCATTGTCTTGCTCTCTGCTATTTTTAGCTTGCTGCATTTCAGTGTTTCAGGCGTTACCCCGCTGAGTTATCTCTCGTTTTTCCTTTTAGGTGTCTGGTTTTCGATGGGAAATCTGGCTGAAGGAACGGTTTGGTATTCAACAGGATTACATTTTGGATGGAATTATATGCAAACTGCCATATTTGGCTTGTCTGCAAAAGAAATGGGTATTCCCGGTCAGTCTGTTTTCACTGTTTCCTTTCCCGTTGAAAGCAATCCTTTCCTGATCGGAAACTCACACGGACTTGAAAATGGTCTTGTAACCATTGGCTTAATCGGACTTTTTATTCTGACTGAAAAATTTCGGATTTCATGACTCTTCTAACTTTTCTTTTTCTTTTTACAGGTTCTTCACTTTTTATCCCGCCAGATACAGATGGGTTAAAAAAAGGTATTGAACAGATTTACCAAACCAACTTTACAGAAGCAACAACTGTTTTTAAAACGTACCAAAAACGATTTCCAAACCGGCCTGAAGGATACTTTCTTGAATCAATGGTCGTTTGGTGGAAGGTCTTGCTTCAAGTTGATTCAGAACAGGCCGATTCTCAGTTTTATAGCTCAATTGATAAAACAATCGCCAGACTTGAAGAGTTGTCAAACGCAAACAGAAACCGTCAGGTGGCAGATTATTATATCGCAGGTTCTTACGGTTTTAAGGCAAGGCTGCTCGCCATTCGTGAAAAGTGGTTAGGTGCAGCAAACAACGGGCGGTTGTCTTATCCGGTTCTGGCCAAAGGTCTTGCCGGAGATTATGGATTTGTTGATGGGAAGTTTGGAACGGGAATATATCTGTACTATGCTGAACGGGTTCCTGAAAAATATCCGATTATTAAACCAATCATGGTCTTTTTTCCGGATGGTGACCGGTTAAAAGGATTGTCTCAGCTTGAAGAAGTCATGAATACCGGCTATTTCACAAAATATGAGGCGGCATGGTTTCTCATGCAGATTTACCTCAATTTTGAATCAGATTTTGAAAAAGCCCGGATTATCGGTGAGAGATTATATAATCAGTTTCCCAAAAACCCTGCAATTCAGCTGAACTATGGAAATGCTTTGTTCAGAACCGGAAAAGTTGATCAGGCTAAAGAGGTTTTTGAGAACTATTTAACGTCCATTGAGGCAGGAAAACCTTATTTTTGGCCCTATCAGCGTGTGCAATGTTCTTACTTTCTCGGTGCTATCATTCAAAGAGAAAAAAAGCCTGAACAGGCGCTTGCCTTTTATGAAGCTGCAATTGAAAATTATGGAAAATCACCTAAAAAGTCTCAGCAGAGTTATTATATTGAATCTCTGCTTGAAGCCGGAAGTCTTTATCTCAGAACAGATAAGAAAACTAAAGCCCGTCAGAATTTTAATCTGGTGCTGAAATTTCCCAATCAGTTCAACTGGCATCAAAGAGCCCGTGAAGGGCTGAAACGACTCGGATAGTTCGGGTCAATCAACTGGAAAGAATTTATGGATATTTTTTATCTGCTGCTCATGCTGGTTTCTATATCAGTGGCACAGTACATTGGCGGAATGCTGGTTTTAAAAGGAACCGGCTGGATCAAATCTTCTCAGGAATATTTTTTAGCCCTGTCAGCCGGGTTTTTGCTTTCCCTCGCACTTGTCAATCTCATTCCTGAAGCTATTGAGCTCTCTGAAATGGCACCTTTTTATGTCATTCTCGGCTTCGGAATTCTTCATCTTTTCGAACATACGGTGTTCAGGCACATGCATTTTGGTGAAGAAAAACACTTCCATGATGTTAAAAAACTCTCCTTTGTTTTGCCAACTTTTGCCGGTCTGTTTATCCACACGATTTTTGACGGAATTGCACTTTCTGCTGTTTTCCTTCATGAATGGTCTTTGGGTGTGCTGGTCTTTCTGGGTCTGATGCTTCATAAACTACCAGAAGGACTCACAATTGCCTCTGTTACCATTGCTGCAAACATGAAACAGTCTTCGGGGCACAAAGTTGTTCTCATGCTGGCATCGGGTAGTTTTATTGGTTTGTTTATCGTCTTTTTTCTTGAAAAGATCAGTCCGGAATTGTCTGGCGGATTGCTAGGTTTTGCTGGTGGAATTGCACTTTATATCTGCACGGCTGATCTGATTCCGGAAGTGAATAAATCAAAAAAGAGACTTGTTCCTGTTACCCTTTTTGCAGGTATGTTTCTCTATTGGCTTATTGTTCAGATGTTTCACAGCCATTGAGTTTTTGCAACCTTTGCTGATTGACCTCCGTATGACTTTTAAAGATTAAACCGGAGACAGCAAAATGGAAAACATGACTATGCCAAATGAAACTGAAATGCCAAAACGCCTTTCACGTGATATGAACAACCGGGTCTTTGGAGGTGTCGCTTCAGGGCTCGCCAATTATTTTGCAATCGATCCTGTTTTAATCAGAATCCTTTTTATCATCACTGCATTTTCCGGTTTTGGAATTCTTGCCTATATCTTACTTTGGATTTTTATGCCGGTAAGTACGCATATTTCTGTGGTTGCAGGTGAGCCAAAACTAAATGCTCAGTCAACCTCCTACGTTCATCGTTTTTTGGGTGTAGGTTTGATGCTGATTGGTGGATACTGGCTGATGGATAATCTTGAATTTTACTGGTTTGATACGTTTATTGAATCTGTTGAAGATTTTGCATTTCCATCACTGCTGATACTTTCGGGCCTTGGCGTTTTGTATTTTTCTCTCAGAAAACCAAAGGAGGACTTTGAAATGGCACAAACTGAAGAACCCCGCAGACTTTTTCGTGTAATGAAAGAAAGAATGATCGCAGGTGTTTGTTCCGGTCTTGGATATTACTTCAAGGTGGATCCGGTTCTGGTCAGAATACTCTTCGTTATCAGCGTTTTCGTAAGCTTTGGAGCAACACTTTTGGTGTATCTGATTCTTGCACTTGTCATACCCAAAGATAACGGACTGTAAAATGAACCGATTTCCAACAATCCCCTTTATCAGCATTTTGCTGATTATTATCGGCGGCGATCTCCTTTTTGACCGGCTAAATCTTTTATACACAACCTGGTATGAACTGCTGGGTACCATTCTGATGGTTCAGGGTGTGTTGTTTCTGATCTACGGGATCCGGGATAAAAACAATTCTAAAACGGTTTCTGGTGTGATTTTATCTGGTGCCGGTGTTCTGTTTTTCTTTCCGGCAATTGTTGATCAGATTGACTGGGATTTTATTTGGGATAACCTGTTTACCTGGTGGCCGGCGGTTCTGATTCTGATCGGACTCTGGATTCTGATTAAATCCTGGACAAAAAAATCAGAAAATTAAAATCCTTCTTTGATCAGTCCGGAATCCAGATTTCGAATGGATTCCGGACTGATGTTTAAACTTCTGAGTATCCCTCTCAATTTAGTTATCGTTTCTGCATATTCCTGTTCGGCTGTAGAATCTGAAGTAATAGCTCCCCCGGCTTTTGCAGAATAGTTCTGGCGGTCAAATTCAATACATCTGATTAAAACCGACCATTCAGAGTTACCTTTTTCATCAAAATACCCTGAAATCCCTGAATAAAATCCACGTTTACCACCCTCGTATTGCCTGATTAGTTCCATTGTTCGTTTTTTTGGTGCTCCGGTCATTGAACCTGGTGGAAACAAAGCTTCAATGATTTTAAAAATGGAAAGATTTTCTGGCAACTTGCCTGTGATGGTAGAAATCATCTGGTGAACGGTTTGATAAGATTCTACTTCAAACAATGAGGAAACAGAAACTGAACCAGTCTCGCAGATTTTACCCAAATCATTTCTCATTAAATCAACGATCATCAGGTTTTCAGCCTGATCTTTTTCAGACTTAATTAATTCAGCCTTCAATCTTTTATCTTTTTCAGGATCAGAATCTCTTCGTCGGGTTCCTTTCATTGGCTGAACAATGATTTGTCGTGAAGAAGTTTTGAAAAATCGCTCAGGAGATGAACTTACCAAAGTAAAGTCATCCAGTTTGAACCAGGTAAAAAAGGAAGAAGCTGATTGGGCTACAAGTGAATCCCAAACCTGCACAGGTGTTCCCGATTCGAGCCGTCCTGTTAATTGGTGAACGTAATTTACTTCGTAGGTATCACCATTTTTGATGTGTTGTCTGATGGACTCCACATTTGATTGATAGGTCTGGAAATTTTCGGTCAGTTCAACGTCTTTAGAAACAACTTCTGAATTGAATAAGTTGGATTGTTTTGCCAGATCTTCAATCAGGTTTTTGATATCTGTTGTTGAATCGGTAACCAGTTCAATTTTACCGGAATGGAGTTCATGACGGAAAAGAACACTGGGTTTAAATCCTGCTGCAAGCAAAGATTTTGATGGTACCGTGATCAAAGGATCATTCAGCAAATCAGAAAATTCATAGGAAAAGGAAAAAAACCATCCATCTGATCTGAACGGAAGTTCGGGTTGCCCAGTATTTTTAAGGTTTACTATCTTTTCGATTTCCTCAAGCGGGTTTTTCCCGGAAAGAGAAACGATCCTGATGTTTCCAGAATTTGAAACTTCAAGCCGGTCCTCAAAAACTTTAATAAAGGTTTTCGGGAAAATCCCGGCAAATTGAAACTGACTTCTTGAATCATTTTTAAGTGGTGAAGCCAGAATAAAACCAGGATTCTGTTTTTGGACAAAATACTGGATGTGTTGCCAGGTAATTGATTCAGGAAGGATAAGTTGAATTAGTGGTTTCAAGCCAGGCATCTTTCGTGTCTTATTCAATCAGTTATTGACTGACGTAATAACTCCAGAAAGCTTTTGCAGGTTCAGAATCACACGAAATGTGCCAGTTTTTTCCGTCACCGGTAACAAGGTGGACAGGAATGAGGCCATGAGTGGAGTTGGCATAAAACCAATTTCTGAAAGTTGCCAGATTCTGAACTGAAAAGGGGGCATTGATGATTGACTGTCCGGTTTCTGAACAATACTTTCTTAAAACCCTGATGATGACTGAGTCGAGCACCTCTCCGGTTTGAGAATTGAGAACCCAGGTGCCGTCGGCCATCCGCCCCACCAGAGAGGCTGTTGTGGCTTCAAGAATTTCATCTTTGTTCCGGATGATTGTATCATATCCTTCCGGATCGTGATTCCGGATTAAGGCCCAGGGTTGAAAATGACTCCATTTCAATGCAGTCAGGCCCGGAAATGGGGTTTGGAAATCTAGACTTGAAAGAGCAAGTGAAATTCCGTCTTCACGCAATAAGTCAAGTTCCGGATTCAGATTCCGGAGTTCGATTGATGCTTCACTTTTAGAACTTTTCCGTTTATATAGCCGGTCGGTTTCTGATGCAGAAACAATAACTCTGACTGCAACAGAGTCAGGTATATCGTGTTCGTAAAGCCAGGTTTTGAGATCATCTTCAGATTTGAACGGCAAATCAAGTCCAAAAATTTCGGATTGCCGGAGAAGACGTTCGAAGTGCAGATTTAATCCGCAAAATTGTTCATTCCACCTTAAAAGGGTAGTGAAAAACCCGTCGCCGTTTTGGTAAAATCGATTCATTTCGGAAATTCGTTGATAGTTATGAAAAATTCAATTATTTTTGCAAGTTTTACTTTATATACCCTATGATCGAATCCATGACCGGCTTTGGTGCCGGAACGGCCACTGCTGACGGAATAACCGCCTCAGTTGAGCTCAGATCGCTGAACAGCCGGTTTGTCGAGCTGAATTCAAGGCTTCCAAAATCGCTGCAGAGCCGTGAAAATGACATCAAAGAAATTCTCCGTCGTGAGCTTCAGCGTGGTAAAATTAACATTTTGGTTCAGCTTGACCGTGATTCTGAAGCAGATCCGGGTCTTCGCATCAATGAAGAAGCTGTAAAAAAGTACACGTCACTGCTTGAAAAGGTTCTTTCTGTATCCGGTATAAAAGATACCGTTCGTCTTGAACATATTCTAAAATTTGGTGATGTTTTTGAAGCTTCCGAAATTTCAGATTTTGAAACTGAAGAATGGACGCTTACAACCGAAGCCTTGAATCTTGCTATCATTCAACTCAAAGATATGAGAAAACGTGAGGGTGATGTACTCTCAAAAGATCTTCGTGAGCGGATTAAAATTCTTCAGGTGAATGGTGATCTGGTTCGGAAAATGAGCGAAGATAGAATTCCTCAGGAACGGATCAAACTCAGAAATAAAGTTGCAGAACTGATCAGTGATGAGAAAATCAATACTGACCGCCTTGAACTTGAAATTGTTCTGCTTTCTGAACGTCTGGATATCACTGAAGAAATTACACGGCTGAACAGCCACCTTGATTATTTTCTCGAAGCCCTTGATGGCTCTGAATCAGTCGGGCGTAAACTGAACTTTCTTGTGCAGGAAATGAACCGTGAAATCAATACTATCGGGTCAAAATCAAATCATGCCGATATTGCCCGTATTGTGGTTCAGATGAAAGAAGAGCTGGAACGGATCAGAGAACAAATTCAAAACCTAGAATAAATCATGACCAAACCCGGAAAAGTGATTGTATTTTGTGCACCAAGCGGAGCAGGCAAAACGACTATTGCCCGTGCACTTCAGCAATTGGTTGACAACCTTCATTTTTCTGTTTCTGCAACTACCCGTCAACCCAGACAGAATGAATCTGATGGTGTTGACTATTTTTTCATCTCTAAACCAGAGTTTCTTGACCGGGTTGAGAAGGATGAGTTTATTGAATGGGAAGAGGTTTTTGGCAATTATTATGGTACCTTGGTTTCTCATGTTCATGAAATGATGGAACAGGGGAAAAACGTTATTCTGGATATTGATGTTAAAGGCGGTCTGAACATCAAGAAAATATTCGGGGATCAATCGCTGACCCTATTTATCCTTCCGCCGGATGTAAAAGCACTTGAAGAACGTTTGAAATCGAGACAATCTGAAAGCAACGAAACGCTTAAACTCCGTTTGGCCCGTGTGCCAATGGAGATGGAGCTTGGCAAACAATTTGATGCCCAGGTTGTTAATGACGATCTGAAAAAGGCAATTGACCAGGTCTCTGCTCTGGTCACAGAATTTTTAAAAAAGTAAAAACCAAGGAGAACTGCAATGCCTATTAATCCTGTTGATCTGAAAATTGTTCAGGGTGCCAACGAAAACGTTTACGAAGCCATCAATGTGCTCGGGAAACGTGCACGCCACATCAATGACGAAGTCCGTGCTGAACTTCATGATAAACTTTCCCTGTTCAGTGAACTCGTTGAAAGCGATGAAGAACAAGAAGTGAATCACGAACAAGCCCGTATCTCGATTGAATATGAATTGCGTGACAAGCCAACCATTCAATCCATCAAAGAAAAAAGCAAAAATGATATGGAATTTCATTACGCACAATGAAATCCGTCCTGAATGGTAAGACAGTTGTTCTGGGGATTACAGGCGGCATTGCTGCCTATAAAACCCCCGAACTTGTCCGCCTGCTGAAAAAGGCAGGTGCCAACGTTCAGGTTTTGCTTACTGACTCAGCAAAACAATTTGTTACCCCGACTGCACTTGGAACCGTCTCTGAAAACCCGGTTTTAACCGACATTTTTCCAAAAGATGTTCAGGGTTCCTGGACGGTTCACATCCATCTGGCCAGAAAAGCTTCCGTTTTTCTGGTTGCCCCGGCCACAGCTAACACAATTGCAAAGCTTGCCCACGGTCTCGCCGATAATATTCTTACCAATATTTATCTCGCACTTCCGCCAACGGTTCCCGTCATCATCGCCCCTGCCATGGATACCGATATGTTCGTCCATCCGGCAACACTGGCCAATCTGGAAATTTTACGCCAGCGTGGACATGTCATTCTTCCACCGGATTCGGGTCCATTAGCCTCCGGACTGACCGGAATCGGCCGATTGCCTGAACTTACTGCAATTGTAGACAAAGTAAATGAAGTCGTTGCCGGAGTAAAAGGTGATTTATCAGGCAAAACGATTCTGATATCTGCCGGACCAACCCGTGAAGCCATTGATCCGGTAAGATATATTTCGAATTATTCAAGCGGGAAAATGGGCTTTGCCCTTGCATCCGCAGCCCAAAAACGGGGAGCAACCGTTCAGCTCATCAGCGGCCCCGTTCATCTTTCCCCACCCGTTGGCGTTGAACTGATTTCTGTTGAATCCGCACTTGATATGCAATCAGAAATTGAAAACCGGTTTGCAAAAGCTGATGTGGTCATCATGGCTGCTGCTGTTGCAGATTACCGGGTGAAATCAGTTTCCGGATCCAAAATTAAAAAAGAATCTTCTGCCGGATTTGAATTGGAACTGGTGAAAAATCCGGATATTTTGCAAACCCTTGGAAAGAAGAAAAAGAAGCAAATCCTGATTGGTTTTGCTCTTGAAACCGACAACGAAATTGAACATGCCCGTCAAAAGCTGGTATCCAAAAATCTGGATGCGATTGTTCTGAATAAAGCCAATGAGCCAGGGGCAGGGTTTGAAGTTGATACCAACATTATCCGGATTTTACCGGCAACCGGCGGCATTATTGAGTTTCCGAAGGCACTTAAAACTGAACTTGCAGACCGTATCCTCGATTTCTGCTTAACCTTATCCGAAAAGAACCATGTCTGACCTTCCTATTGAAGAAATCCGGAAACTGTTTGCTTTTACCCGTGTTTACCTTGATCAGCAGCATGATCTTTTTGGTCCGTCACTGCCTGATTTGATTACTTCCCCTGAGATTACAGTTGACGCCAGGAAAAAGGCAGAATTGCTCGATTCCTATTACAAACAGATTGCCAATTGTCAGAACTGCAAACTTGGAAAAACCCGTAAAAATCTGGTTTTTGGCAGTGGAAATCCGGATGCAAAATTACTTGTGATCGGCGAAGGTCCGGGTGCAGATGAAGATGAAACCGGTTACCCGTTTGTAGGTCGTGCCGGTCAGTTGCTGACAGCCATTCTAAAAGCCATCAACTTTACCCGTCAGGATGTTTACATTGCCAATATTGTAAAATGCCGTCCGCCGCAAAACCGGAAGCCGGAACCTGATGAAGTGACTGAATGTATGCCTCATCTGAAAAAGCAAATTGAAATTATCCGCCCGGCCATTATTCTGGCTTTGGGTGCAACCGCAGCCAACACCTTACTCGCAAATGCCGATTCTCTCGGTTCGATGAGGGGCCGGATCCACACTTTTGAAAACACCCCTTTGGTCGTGACTTATCATCCGGCAGCCTTGCTTCGCAACCCGAATTACAAACCCGAAACCTGGCAGGATGTTCAATTTCTGCGAAAACAGTACGATTCTCTCGTTCAGTAAGATAAAATTATGGCAAAAGTATTTGGGGATTCGTCTGGTGACAAATTCCCGATCGATGATTTTCTAAACCGGAAAAACAAGTCAGCTTCTCCGTTATTAATGGAAGGGCGGACTCCCCCGCAGGCTGTTGATGTTGAACAGGCTGTTCTGGGTGCAATTTTAATTGATCCGGATGCAATTTTTAAAGCAGTCGATCTGATTGACGATTCCTGTTTCTATAAACCTTCACACCGGATGCTCATGGCAACCATCATGAAAATGGTGGAAAAAAATGAAGCTATCGATTTGGTGACGCTGGTTGAAGAACTTCGCCGGAATAATATGCTCGAAGAAGTTGGGGGAGCCCACTATATTTCTGAGCTGACGACCAAAGTTTCTACTTCAGCAAATATTGAATATCATGCCCGGATTGTTCTCGAAAAATTTATCCTTCGCCGGGTTATTTCCATTTCTGGAAATCTGGCCTCAGAGGCATTTGACGGTGAAGACGACGCCTTTGAAATTCTGGACAAAGCCGAAAAAGAATTGTTCCAGATCAGTGCGGAACGCCTGAGAAAAGGTGCTCTTTCGATTTCCGAGATTTTAACCAACGCCATTGAGAAACTTCAACACATCCATGAAAATCCGGGTGGCGTTTCTGGCGTTCCTTCCAATTTTGTTGATCTTGATAAAATGACTGGCGGATTTCAGCCAACCGATTTGGTTATCATTGCCGCACGTCCTTCCATGGGGAAAACTGCTTTTGCAATGACAGCTGCTATTAATGCAGCTTTGAAATCCAAAAAAGCAGTTCTTGTTTTTTCTCTTGAAATGTCGGCACAGGCCTTGGTTGAACGTTTATTGTATTCGACAGCAAAAGTGGATGCCCACCTGGCAAGAAATGGCCGGCTTCCGCATGATGACTGGCCTAAAATTTCAAAGGCTGCCGGTAAACTGAACGAGGCGAAAATTTACATTGATGATTCCCCCGGGATGTCAGTCATGGAAATCAGAGCCAAAGCCCGTCGGTTGAAATTTGAAAAGGGAATTGACATGATTATTGTCGATTACCTTCAACTGGTGCACGGACCCAAAGCCAGCCAGTCACGGGAACAGGAAATTTCTGCCATCAGCCGGTCGTTGAAAATGCTTGCAAAAGAACTTGACGTTCCGGTTTTGGCTTTATCTCAGCTTTCACGTGCGGTTGAAAGCAGAAATCCGAAGCGACCCATGCTTTCAGATTTGCGTGAATCGGGTGCGATTGAACAGGATGCTGACGTTGTTATTTTTATTTATCGGCCAGAGTTTTACGGTGAAAAAGAAACCGAAGATGGTGCACCGGCAGAAGGATTGGCAGAAATCATCATCGGTAAACAGCGTAACGGACCAACCGGAACGGTAATTCTTCAATTTAATAAAATGTTTGCTGCTTTCGATAACCGTGCAGGTTCGGGTGGCGGATACAGTGGTCCTTCCGGACCTGAAGCACCGCTGAATCCTGAAGATTTCGGTGCACCTCCAGCCGGGATTGTCCCGTTTTAAATTTTAAAGTCCGGTTTTCCCGGACTTTTTTTTGCGGGAAAATTCAATTTGCACGCAAAGGCGCAAGGGCGCTAAGAAAACGCTAAGCGGTGGGATTTTTTATAGGAAATACAAAATTCCTAACATGGATTATTACTTTTATCGCTCCGGAGGAGCGAAATCCTGGTAGCCCCGGGTCAAAACCCGGGGTTGAATATTAGTAATTTCTTTATCGCCCGGCTTGTTTTTTATTAAATGCAGGAATCTTGCTTCCGGGCGAAATTGGGCGATCTTAAAATGAAATGTTGTCTGGTCTCGTAAACGCACAATAAAATTATATTCAAAAAGGAAATGAAATGGCTGGCGGAAGTTTATTAGCTTTACTCGATGATATTACAACCATCCTGGATGACGTCTCTGTCATGACCAAGGTGGCTGCAAAGAAAACTGCCGGTGTGCTGGGCGATGATCTTGCTTTGAACGCACAGCAGGTCAGTGGGGTGAATGCAGACAGGGAATTGCCGGTTGTGTGGGCGGTTGCGAAAGGATCATTGCTGAATAAGGTGATTCTGGTGCCGGCGGCACTTCTGATAAGCACCTTTTTGCCCTGGGCTGTCATTCCGTTGCTGATGATCGGTGGTGCCTATTTATGTTTTGAAGGCGTTGAAAAAGTAGTTCACACTTTTTTCCACAAAAAACACGAACCAACAAATGAACCGGCTGTTGTTATTCCTGAGACGACAGAAAAAGAAAAAATTAAAGGAGCAATCCGGACAGATTTTATTCTTTCAGCGGAAATTATTGTGATTGCTTTGGGAACGGTTGCCGGGGCTTCATTTGGTATCCAGGTTACTGTTTTATCCGGAATTGCTCTGGTTATGACTATTGGCGTTTATGGCCTGGTTGCCGGAATTGTAAAACTGGATGATCTTGGGTTGTGGTTGTTAAAACCTGAGTTTAATAAAGTGTTCAGGAAAATGGGTGCCGGGATTTTAAAACTGGCGCCCTGGCTGATGAAGGGACTTTCAATCGCCGGAACGATTGCCATGTTTCTGGTGGGCGGACAAATTATAGTTCACGGAATACCGTTCATTCATCATCTTTTAACAGATACTGCTAATCATATTCCACTTTTCTCAAGTCTGATTGAAATGACCGGGAATGCGCTTTTCGGGATTTTGGTCGGGTTTGTCGTTTTGGGCGGGGTGATGGCGATTTCAAAATTGGGAAAAAGCCGGATATAAAATCCGGTTTTTTCGAAATGGGTTTATTTCACGACCGTCATTTTCTTTGTTGAGGAAAATGAACCTGATTTTAAGGTGTAATAATAAATTCCGCTTGGCAGATTCCTTCCGTTTACATCAATTCTATAATTGCCTGCAGGTTGAAATTC
>Ga0209460_1001363_pt1 | contig 14564 bp, 12 predicted proteins | sample EBPBio132013_DNA_FD_185868 | JGI IMG/M metagenome (GOLD analysis project Ga0209460, IMG submission 185868) | Wastewater treatment Type I Accumulibacter community from EBPR Bioreactor in Madison, WI, USA - Reactor 2_5/13/2013_ DNA (SPAdes)... | ecosystem: Engineered > Bioreactor > EBPR >...
TGCCCTCGCGGCCGGCCCCGAGGCTGGCCCGAAAGATAGACGTTGGATCGCCGGCGTCACCGCCGGCTTCGGCTACCTCACCCTCGGCCTGCTGAGCGGGGGTCTCGCGACTGCCGTGCTTGCCGCGCCCGTGCAGATCGTACAGACGATTGCTGGCGTCGCCCTCGTGGCGGCGTTCGCATCGGCGTGCGCGGGTGCGATGCAAGACGAGTCACTGCGCATTCCCGCGGCAGTCACCCTGCTCGTCGCGGCATCGGGCGTGAGCGCTGCCGGCCTGAGCTCGGCCTTCTGGGCGCTCGTCGCTGGTGTGCTCGTGGCGGCCGCTCTGAAGCGGCGTCCGGCGACCAACCCGCGAACGTAGCGGGCAGATTGCGCACCGGGCTGCCGCGCGACCCCTCACCCCGCCATACTGAAGCTCATGGCATTCCCCGATACCCAAGTTGCTGCCGCCCCGAGCCCTGCGCGCCCACGCGTGCGCTACATCGGCGTCGACCTCGCCCGCTTCATCGCGATCGCGGGCATGATGGCGGCGCACCTGCTTGCACCGTTGGCATCGTTCCCCGGTGTCAGTGACGCAGATCGCGAGCTCGCAAGCGGTGCGGGCCTCATCTCGAACGGTGCGCCGGCCGCATTGTTTGCCGTGCTCGGTGGCGTCAGCATCGTCTTCGCGACGCGCAAACAGCTGAGCAGTGGGCTGACCGGCAAGGCAATGCTCTCGGTCGTTGTGCGCGGCGCCGTGCTCATCGTGCTCGGCGTGCTGCTCGGGTTTGTCGACAACAACATCATCGTGATTTTGGCCTACTACGGTGTCGCGATGATTCTGGTGGCTCCGCTCATCAAGGCGAAGAGCTGGGTGCTGGCGAGCATCGCGGCGGTGCTGGGTCTCGGCTTCGGCTGGCTCAACATCACCCTGCGCCGCTCGCTCGAGGTGCACATGGAGGGCCCGCACATCAATGTCGGGTTCATCACGAGCGATCCGCTCGGCACCCTGCGCGCCATCTTTGTGACCGGTGAGTACCCTGCGATCACCTGGGTGACCTACCTGCTCGTCGGCATGCTGATTGGGCGGGCGCTGACCAGCGCGACCGCCCGCGGGGCGCTGGGGCGCGCGGCCGCGAAGCTAGCACTCATCGGCGGTGCGGTGTTTGTCGTCTCACAGCTCGTTTCGAACTGGCTGCTCGGCAAACTGCTCGACTTCGGCGTGGTTCAGCTAGACCAGGCGGCGCAGATGTCGCGGGCCGAGGTGCTCGAGGCCGCGCAGACCCAGATCTTGCAGTTCGGGGGCAGCGGCGCTCCCGTCTCACCGCACATCGTGTCGCAACTGATCGCGGCGCCGCACTCGGGCTCGATCATGGATCTCGCGCGCACGATCGCGCTGTCGGCACTTGTGATTGGACTGCTCGTGTGGCTGTGCGACAGGGAGCGGCCGCGGCTTTCGGGTGCTGTAGCGGCGGCCGATGCCAGCCAGCCCGGCACGGCTAGCCTTGCTGGCTCGGCCACCCAGCCCAGCATCGGCGCCCGCCTGCTCGACGTCGTGCGCGCGGCCGGCGCCGCACCCCTCACCATCTACACGACGCACATCGTCGTGTCGGGCATCATTCAGGGCACGTTCTTCCGAGCCGCTGAGCGGGCAGGCGCCCTGCCCGAGACAGGCATTCCATGGTGGGTCATGGGGCCTTGGGCTCTCGTCGCTCAGCTGGTCGGCGTGCTCGTGATTGGCGCGATCCTCTCGCTCACAAAGCGCCGCGGCCCACTCGAGGCGCTGCTTTCGAAGATCGTCGGCGCTGTGGTGCGGTAGGGCTTCTGCTCGAGAGAAGAACCCGGTTCACGGGCGTGATTTGGATCACACGGTTGTCTGACGTAGGCTGACTCGCGGGGAGAAACCGGGATCGGTTTCTCCTTTTTCATATCCCGGAGAGAAATACGATGAGGTCGTAGAAATGTCCTACACTCAACCTTCTGGTGAACTATCGTCTTCGCGTACGCAGTCTCATCAAATGGCGGCGGTGAACTCGGACGAGGTTGTCGTGCCGCCGGTGCTGTACCTGCCAGTACGCGAGCTTCTCGAAGGGGGCCTCATTGCCGAGGTGCACGAGACCACCGACCGAAGGCACGCACTTTTCGTGTTCACGGCACTGGACCGGTTGCTGAATGCCTGTGGCAGAGATCAGCCATGGAAGTTAGTGGAAACCGTTGCGCTCGACGAGATTCAGCAGACGCAACCCTTCGACATCGTGGCGTTCGATCCCGAGATCCCTCAAGAGATGCTTGCCGACGGGAAGATCGCGTGAGTGGCGGCAGCATTGAAGTCGACCTGGCTGGCGTCAATGACCAGCTCAACACCTATTCATACATCATTGGGGATCTGAAGGGGTCTTTGAACGGGTTTCCGACAACAGCGAATGCGGGGTCGGCCTCGGGTGAAATCGGGGCGATCGTGGCTGCGCTGAAGTCGAAAGCGGATCGGGTGGTCTTTGCCGAAGAGGGGTTGAGCGACCTCGTGCTTGAAGTGGTGAACGATCTCCTTTCGGGCGACGAAGATGCTGCAGGCGTCTTCAAGAAACTGAAAGACGTGATGCCTGATGGTTAGGCCGCTCAGCCCCGCGACGTTCGCGTCTAGCGGGCCCATCGATCTGAAAATCGTGGGCGATGTTCCCGCCCTGTACGAGCTTTCTCGCAGCATGTCAACCGTGCACGACCGGCTCTACGACGTGGCGGGTCGTCTGGCAATCATCCCTCAGAACATGGCTTCTTTCTGGGAAGGAGAGTCTCTCGAATCATTCACATACGCGGCAAAGCAGCATGCGGATGCGATTAAGGTCGTGGCCGCCTTCGCCAAGGATGCATCATCTGTAACAGACGCCTATGGTGGGCTGATCGAACGAGGCCGCCATCAGTTCGCTGACTATGCGGATGCGGCAAAAGCGGCGAATCTGACTGTTGCAGATGCCCGATATATTCATCCTCCGGTAGCCCCCAGCCGAGAGGTCTGCCAAACTGACGGATCAGATCAAAAAGCAATATCTGCGTATGAAGATCAATCCAAACTATTTCGAGAAATCCGTGATCTTGTAGCGACCTGGCGTTCGGACCTCGAAAAATGGATCAACGACTACTTTGGCCCGCTCCTTGGTCGCCTCGAAGAACTTGACGCGGTCGAAGAACTCATCAAGCATCTACGCGACGCCGGCCTTTCGACCTTTGACGCGCTCGCGGGCGAGTCGGACAGCAGAATCAGTAAAGACCTTTCGCATTTTCTTGATAAGCAGAAAGAGTACGAGGAGCGTTGGCAAGAACACAAGGAAGACCGACGCTCGGGTGATCCCGCTCGTCAGGAACGCGGGGAACGATACGACGAGGACGCGCATCGAAAAGCGCGCGACGGTATTGACGCGGAGATCAAGAAACTTGGAGTGACAGACTTTCTGACCAAGGGCGGCAAGGCGGCTGGTTTGCTCGGTGGCCTGGCTGCTGCCGCGTACGACATCTATGATGGCGAGTCGCCGTCGAAGGTAGCTGCCGGTGCGGTTGGAAGCGCTGTCGGAGGCGCTACGGGTGCCGCCGCAGGTGCTGCCGCAGGCGCTGTCGCGGGCGCGATAGGGGGAACTGTGGTCCCCGGGATCGGCAATTTCGTCGGCGGGGCCGCTGGAGCCGCGTTCGGAGCCTTGGGAGGGTACTACGGTAGTGATCTTGGCGAAGACGCATGGGAGAATGGCGTTTCTTTGCGCACGCGGCAGGCAATCGATGAGGGCCTCGCTGGAAAGTATCATCTATCCACGACAACAGACCCTCGCACACGCTACCAAGTTGAGGCGCACGGTTCGTTTCGATGAAAAAGCACAAGAGTCACGTCGCAGAGGCATCATTGGGTCAACGCGCCCAAGAGCGTCTCGGTGAGCGAATTCGTCTCCTCGGGCCCAGGAATCTGCAATTCATTACATTGAGTTGCATCGCGGTTCTTGCCATACTTCTGACCGTTATCGGAGTCTGGCTCTTGCCGCTTCCGGCATATATCTCAGGCTTCGTTATGATCAGCTCCCTTATTTGGCCTCTGTTGCTGGCGCTTGCGTTCTTTGGATCACGCGATGGGGCGAAGCCCGGGAAGGTGAGATATCGTGACATCACGGGATCTACCTGGGTCTCGCTGCCGCCGCTTCTTGGGCCAATGGCGTCGCTAGGCTTCGCCTTCATAGGCACTGCGCTGGTGGGCTATGGTGCTGTCTTTGTCGCCTTCGGAGTTTCGCAGAATAGTGGAGACTTTTGGGGCACTATCCCTCGCGCGGCATGGATACTTGGCTTTGCCTCTGTTGTGCTGAGCGTGTATGCGTGGCGGATGACTTTTCTGTCGCTTCGAGTGACCCTCGGAATCCGTATGTTTCCGAATCGTGTTGGCATCAACTATCAACACCGAAATATCACCCTATATTGGGGTCAGATCAGGAACGTCACCGCCGAAGCCGTGAATAGGGTCTCAGGAGGCAAAGGGAGGGTGGTTTCCTGCGTGCGAATCGACACTCGCGATAGAGATACCTTCTACGTCGATATTGTGCAGCTCGGTTCTGATCCGAATGTTGTGGCCGCGTTCATGCAGTACTACCTCGATCGCCCGCAAGAGCGTGATCTTCTCGCTCACCCTGAAGACGCGATTCGCCGGTTCACGGACGCGCAAGCTTGACGCGCGGGCGAACTTTGTCATCACGTAGCGGAGATGGGATCATACGCGCTGCGACGGGTGCCCTTGTCTCACGAACTCTTGGCGGCATTCTGGTCGGTTCTGCTGGCGGATACCTCAGTAGCTATCGAGGTGGTGCTATATGGGAGGAACAGGTTTCCTTGCGCACTCGACAGGCCATTGATGAGGGTGTGGCTGGGAAGTACCGGATATCTCCGACAACTGATCCCCGTATACGCAACCAGTGGAATACATACGGGTCTTTCAGATGAAGAAGTCACAAACTCAAGTCGAAATCGTTCGTTTGAGTCCTCGGTTCCGAGATCGCCTGGGGAATAGTGTCGACCCGGTATCTTACGCATTCGGGAAACGGCTTTTGGTGAGTGGGTTCGCCGTTGTCTTTATTTTGATCATCGTGATCGGAATCCGATACTTTCAGCCCCTGTCATTCCAGGCCGGATTCTTGAGAATCAGTATTTCCTTTTCGCTCATCCTTTTGCTTTTTGTTGCTCTTGCTTCTGTCTTTAACTCAAAAGCCGGGCAAATTAGGTATCGAGCTGACGAGGCGTTCCTCTGGGTGTCCCAGGTCTCTTTTCTGAAGGCGGTAATCGAAGGGGGCGGTGCGCTTGTCGCAACGGCTCTTGGAACATACAGCGTGTATACGGTGATATCTGGTCTGATTCATAGCACCGGCAACATCTGGGATGCTGCTCCTCCGGTATTTGTCAAGGTGGGTGAGGCCGGTGGGTGTCAGGCCGCGAGTAGGAGCTCGTCAGCTGGTGGCTGATTGATCCAGGCCGTAGGGTCACGGTCGAGGAACTTGGGCCGGGCCTGCGCCCGGGACCCGAAGCGTTCCGGGTGCGCGCGGCGGGCAGCTTCCAAAGCGGCATCACGGTCACGGTCGATCATGTCCGCGAGCCCGTAGTGCACATCAGCAGGAGTATGCATCCCGATCCCGGTATGCCGGTGATGATGGTTATACGCCTGAACGAACTCGCCCAGGAACTCGCGCGCGTGACCGAGCGAAGCGAACCGGTCAGGGAACACCGGCAGATACTTCATCGTCTTGAACAGAGCCTCCGAGTACGGGTTATCGTTCGACACGTGCGGGCGAGACCGGGACTTCGTGACGCCGAGATCTGCGAGCAGTGTCGTCACCGTCTTCGACGTCATCGAGGGGCCGCCATCGGAGTGGACGACCTCGGGGGTGCCATGAATACCGAACGCGGTAAGCATCATCTCCTTGGCGAGGATCCCGTCCTCGACCGCGTGGACGATCGCGCCGACGATATAGCGGGAGAAGATGTCGATCATCACGTACGCGTCATAGTAGGTGCCCTTGACCGGGCCGGCGAGTTTCGTGATGTCCCACGTGTAGACCTGTCCGGGCGCGGTCGCGACCAGCTCGGGTACTTTCCTTGGCGGGTGCGTGGCCTGCCGGCGGCGTTCTCGTACCTGCGTGTTCTCGTGCAGAACCCGGTACATCGTTGAGACCGAGCCGATATACCGGCCTTGCTCGAGGAGGATCGCATAGACCTGCAACGGTGGCTTATCGACGAACTCGTCACTATTGAGTACCGCAAGCACCGTGGCCCGTTCGGCATCGGTGAGCTTGTTGACCGGCACCGGGCGATGGGTCGGGGCGGGCGAGGCCGGGATCTTCGCGCGGGCCGCGCTCGCCCGGGGAATACCGGTGAACAAAGCGGCTTGCCGGGTGGACACGCCGACCCCGATCAGCTGGGTGTAGGTCGTCATCAGCGTGTCCCGTGAGGCTTGCCGGTGTCCGCGCTCTCGGAGATCTGCTCCAAGAGCGCGTGCGCTTTTCCCATGATGTCCAACGCCATCTCGGTCGTCGCGAGTTTCTGCTGCGCTTTGGCGAGTTCACGCTTCAGCCGGGCGATCTCGGCCTGCTCCCGCGAGGGCCGGCCGAGAGGCTCGCCCGGGTCGCGCCCGTCCAGGACGCCCGCGTCGCGCAGCCGGCGCCACTCCGTCATCAGCGATGAGTACAGGCCCTCGCCGCGCAAGTACGCGTTGCCCTGCCCGGTCTCGCAGGCGGCCTCATACTCGGACAGATACTTCAGCTTCTGCGTTGGGGTGAACGTGCGCCGACGCGCACGACCGGCAGGATTCGATGGAGCAGCCACAACACCATCATCAGCGACCACGATGACCGGGGCCAAAGAACTCAAACTCATCAGACTGGTGATCCTTCAACGCCCTGCGAGGCGAACTTGCTATGAACCGGTGGACTCACCCAACCCTGACACGCAGGGAGCGATGAAGCACTCATCACCCGGCTGCGCGGCGGTGACAATACCGCATATACGGCGCTCTGGGTGAAGCACGTAGACGCCGCTCTGCGAGTCGCGCGACGAGTGACTCCGGGGCACGCCGAAGACCTCGTTTCAGAGGGCTTTATTGCGCTCTACCAGCAGATCGCGATCAAGAAGAATGGGCCCGACTCGGCCTTTCGCGCGTACCTCTTCACTGTGATGCGCAATATCTCAGCACGCTGGTACCGTGAAGGCCGGCTCGTCGATCCCGTGGCTGAGGTCGAGACCGTTGCCGAAGACGACGCCCTGAGCAGGCTGGAAGAAAAGACGGATGCCGAGGGCATGCTCATCGCATTTCGCGCGCTGCCCGAGCGTTGGCAGCGTGTGCTCTGGCTCGTCGAGGTCGACGAGGTATCCCGGCCTAGTATCGCGCAAGAACTCGGAATCAAGCCAAACGCGGTTTCTGTGCTCTACCGAAGGGCGCGAACAGGACTGCGGCTGAGCTGGCTCGAGCATCAGGTTCCGGCCTGGCTGCGCGAGAGTCCCGAGCACGTCGCGCATCGCCTCCCGAAACTTCTCATGTCGCGCAGGCCAGACTCAGTACCCCGCGAGATCGCGATACATCTCAAGAGTTGCGACACTTGCAACACGCTCTACGCCGAACTGCAGGCTACGCACAGGCATATGACCAAGGGCACCCTCGCAGTTGCCGGCTTCGCCGCGCTCGGCGTTGCGCTGCCTGCCTCTTCAGCCTCGATGACGGCCCTCGGCGTGGGAGGCGGCGCGCTGCTCGTCGGAGGTATCGGCGTGGGTGCTACGCTCATCGCGGCGAGCGTTGGCCTGCTGATCGTGACCGGGGCACTCACGACCGATCCTCCCACCTTTGGGGACCACCAAGAGACGACGAGCAATCCCACCTCTCAGGGCGATGCCGAAAGCCCCGACCGGGCAGACGGCGACGACGATGCCGACGGATCGAATGCCCCAGCCAAAGCACCGCAGCTTGGCCGCGGCAATCTCGACCCGGCAATCACCTCGATCGACTTCGCGCGCAATTCTGAGCCCAATGATTTCTACATTCCGCCGCCACGCCCCGCGAGTGCCGGTTCTCCCCTCCCAGCGCCGGGCTCCGACCCCGCAACCTCTCTGAGAAGCGGTGTGAGCAACCCGCCGTCTTCGCAAGGCTACCTCGCCCCTGTGCTCACGGGCACGACGAGCCCCGGCGCAACAATCGCGCTTGAGTTGCACGTTCCTGCAGCAAGCAATGGAGGGTTGGCGCGCACCGAACAGTTCTCCGTTCCCACCGATGCGTCTGGAGCCTGGAGCCTCGATCTCCGCACCGTCGCCTCAGATACCGCGGGCACCTACGACTACCGCGTGTGGGCGACGCTGGGCGAGACGGTTTCTCAGGCAGATTCAGGCCAGTTCGAAGTGAACGCACTCGGAGTGACGGGGTTCGAGGGCCTTCGGCTGTTCGAAATGATCCCTATCGAAGAGGCAAGTACGAGCGGGATCGTCGTTCAGCTGCACGGGCCGGCAAACGGCACCGTCTGCCTGGCATCGGTCTACAGCGGCCAAGCCGCAATAGTGCAGCTCGATGCGAACGGCACCTCGGTAAAGCGGTTGCGACTGCTCAGCGGCGGAACCTATTTCTTCAGCCTTCGCGCCTGCGCCGGGGACTATCGGGGGCCGGCGTTTGAACAGTTCGTCGATGTCGAGGATCCCAACATCTTCGGCCCCTTCGGCCCGGATCCTGCGGGCACAGTCTTCGAGCTCACCGACCTCTAGACGTCTTGAACCGCATGCCGAGCCCGCTCGATGACAAGCGCGAGGAATAAGAAAAGGGCACCGGAGGACCGGTGCCCTTTTCTTATTCGATTTGTTAGGCCTTGCCTGCCGAGCGACGACGCGCTACCAGCAGGGCACCGCCGACGAGCAGGAGCAGTGCCGCACCTCCGAGCGCGATGCTGGTGATGTTGTCACCACCCGTGTTCGGAAGCTGCGTACCGTTGCCCGCTGCGGTGCCACTTCCGTTGGCATTCGCAGTGCCGCCGTTCGCGTTCGCGTTGCCGCTGTTGCAGGCGAGCGTCTTGAACTCGGTCGGATTACTCTCGACGCCACCGACGGTCTGCGTGACCGTGTACTCGGTGTTGCAGACAAGCTTGCCCGAGTTTGCCACCCAGTTGCCCTCGCCGTCGATCTCGCCGCTGTCGACGACCTCGCCGTTCTCGTCGTAGATCGCGAATGTGCCGCCGGGGGTGCCGGTGCCCGACACACCTGTGTCACGAACAGTCTTCACCACGGGAGCGGCAGGAACCGCGCTGGGTGCATCAGGGTCGATCGACGAATACTGCGAGGTGTTGCCGTTCGCGTCGACGGTCTGCAGGCGAACGAAGCCACTGCCGTCCGCGTGCCCCGGGGCACCGATCGAGACGGTGTCACCGGGAGCGACATCCGAGATCGCGCCGAGGTACACCTCTGCGTGATTCGAAGCGGTCCAGTAGACGTGCAGCGTGACCGGCGTGGTCGCGGTAGTGTTCGCCGGCTGGTTCGCCGGCTGCACAGCGGTGAACGACACCGTCTCTGCCGCCGAGTCGAATGCGACATCTTCAGCACGGAAGGTCTGCACGCCGTTGTTGCTGTTTGCATCGCCCGCGTTCCAGAAGAACCAGTAGGCATGGTGCTCCACGTCTGCCGCGACGCTGCCGCGGGTGTGCTCGCCGAAGGTGTTGCCCGTCACCGGCAGCTTGCCTACGCCGGCGTGCACGATGGGGGCCTGTGAACCGCCCTCGGCGTTCGCCAGGTAGTTCCAGCCGAAGCCGTCGATGGCGTTATCGGTGATCGACCATCCGACATACGCGTCGCGCGATGCGGCGTTCGCCGAGTTGTAGACGGCCCAGTGGTTGAACGAATCTGCACGAGCACCGGCAGCGCTGTTGTTCTGCGTCATCGTGTTGCCATCGACCACGTTATCTGCGCCCGGGGCCTGAATGCGCACTGCGGAGCGAGATACGCTTGCGTTCAAGTTGTGCAACTGGTTGTTTACGATCGCGACATTGTTCGCGGCCGTGCCCTCTACGCGAATGTGGTCGAGGGTCCAGTTCAAATCGAATACGTTGCCCGCAACGGTGACATCAGTCGCGTCGCGAAGCTGCAGTGCCGCTGCTCCGCCATCGAAGATGTTGGTAAACGAGTTGTTCGTGATGTTTGCGTCACTCAGGGTGCCGCCGATCACCGCGCCACCTGCGAAGTCAACCTCGCTGTCATCGATGAGCAGGCCGTCAAAATCTGCCGAGTTGTCGCCGATCACACGGCCGAGCTTCTTTGCCTCGGTGCCCTTGAACTGCGACGCGCCAATCACGGTGTCGGTGAGGGTCTGACCGCCGCCGAAGAAGTGGAAGCCCTCCCTGCCGGGCGACTGGAAGAGCGAGTTCACGAAACCGAGCTCAGTCGTCTCGACGTTCGGGTTGATGAAGAAGCCGTGCGTCGGCGAGACCTCATCGAGCGCCCCGAGCGTCGCACCGTCAACCCAGAAGTCGCTGACGACCGAGTTGTCTTCGAACACGAAGTGGCCCCAGTTCTCAACGCCGCGGCTCACGAGGTTCGTGATCTCGGTGCCCGTAACGGTGGCGTCTGTATCGACCACAATGCTGCCCCAGTAGGCGCTGTGCACCGTGACGTCGTCGATGTAGGTTTCGGTCGCGCCGTCCATCAGCAACACACCGGTCTCTTGGTAGTTCGTGTTCGAATCCTTGAGCTCGACATTCTCGATCGTCGTGCCAGTGCCGGCAACGGCGATGCCTGCCTCGCCGACGCGCAGGTTCGAGAGGTTCGAGAGCGTCACACCGTCCGAGTTCACGTAGATGCCCGCGTACGGCTGGTCGCCTGCCTCAATACCGTCGAGGTTCGTGAAGTCGATTGACACGGGAACCGTCGAGCTCACCTCAAACCAAGCACCACCCTGGGTCTGTTCGCCGTGGTTCAACGTCGTGGTATTCATCACGTTCACGTTGCCTGCACCCGGCGTCAGCTGAATCTGACCCGTGCCCGCGAGCGCAGGGTCAAAGGTGATCTCGACCCCATCAGGATTGACCGACGCGTTTGCGTCAATGATGGCCTGCTGCAGCGAGCCCGCACCCGTCAGGTTCAGGTTGCTCACCACGAAGCTGTCGGCAACCGCGTTCGCTGCGGGAATGACGCCGAATAGCGAGGCCCCCACTACCGCCGTCGTGGTCAGCGCGGCGGCAGTGAGCCGTCTCTGACGCGATCGATTCGAACCGCTTGTCATGTTCTCTCCTTGTGATCTGTTGAAGTTCCAACACCGAGGCAGAACTGCCCGGGGTGCCTTCCCCATCTGAGGCTGACGTCGTGCCTCGCACACTCGCGCGAAAAACGCCATCACTCAGATGAGAGTGCACGAGGGTGTAAAAGTGACGCGGCCGCAACTTTCCTTCTCGCGTGCGCCAGGGAGCCGTCATCACTCAAAGTCGAGCAACACGCCGGTTTACCAGTTCGCCACCCCAGGGAAGTCAGCGCGCAACCGCCGCGTGATGAGCCGGTCACCCTGCTCGACTGAGATAGAGAAAGCCGACTGCCTGGCAGCGGCGTTAGGGATATCAAGTACACATAGATGCTGAAGGATCGATAGAGATGAACTCTGCCCGCACACTGCGGGTGAGGCGAGGCACTCTTGCGCTCGCTCTCACTGCCCTCGTCGGAAGCGGCCTAGCCGCTCCCCTCGCCACCCCAGCCTCCGCCGCAGAAGCCGAGGTTCCTGCGGCCTCGCTGATCGGCACAGGCACCACCTGGAAGTACCTCGACGACAACGCTGACCCGGCGGCAGACGCCGAGAATCGGAACGCCTGGACTGCCGAGAATTTCGACGACTCGGAGTGGAAGAGCGCCCCGAGCGGCTTCGGCGTGAAGAACAATCAGCTCGCTGCAGTTGGCCCGTTCACCCCGGCGACGAAGCTCGAGCACTACATTGACGGATCCGCCAAACCGACGATCCCCACGTACTTCTTCCGTACATCATTTCAGCTCGCCGACGGGGTCGCGGCCCAGCTCGCCTCGGCGAGCGGCACCGTGGTCTACGACGATGCGGTACGCATCTACGTGAACGGCCAGCGCGTCGCAGGCCTGAATGACGCTCGTGTCGACGACTCGCTGCCCACGAATCTGCAGTATGCGGGCAATTCGGGAGGCGATCCAGTCACCGGCAACTTCAGTGTTGATGCGTCCCTGCTGCACGACGGAACAAACACGATCTCGGTCGCTCTGTACCAAGATCGTGAAAGCTCGTCAGACGCCTACTTCGACATGCCTCAGTTCACTCTGACCGCGAAGAGCGAACCAGGCACGCCCGGTGAAGTCGTGGTCGCCGCACCGACTCGGGTGATCCTCACCCCCACCGAAACGCCAGAGACCTCGCAGTCGTTCTCCTGGCTTGCCGGCGACACCTCACATCAGAGCGGTCAGGTCGAGATCGGCCTTGCTTCGGGCGGCGAGACCAGGGCGATCGACGCGTACCAAGCCGGTCAGGTAAACGGCAACCAGAACCACCACTTCTCTGCGACGGTCGACGGCCTCGCCCCCGGCACCGACTACCGCTATCGAGTCGGTCTGCCCGGCAGCTGGAGCGACTGGTTCACGTTCAAGACCGCAGACCCGAACGCCACCGATTTTCAGTTCGTCTACTACGGTGACGCACAGATCGGCCTCGATACCACGTGGCCAATGGTCGTCAAGCAGGCCGAGGCTCGCGCAACGAACTCGATCGGCTCGGTGCACGCCGGTGATCTCATCGACACCGGCAGCAACGACACCCAGTGGCTGAACTGGTTCAAGGGCATGCAGACCTCGGCAACCAGCACGAACGTCATGGCGGCTCCCGGCAACCATGAGTATTTGGGCGACAGCCTGCTGAAATCTTGGAAGGCACATTTCGAGTACCCTCTGAATCAGCCGGGCACTGACAGCATCGGCGAACTCGCGAAGCTCGCGCAGGGCGATAGCCCCGAGGCCAAGCAATACGCTGCTTACTTCGAGCACTGGGGGCAGTTCGCGGCCGAGACCGTGTACTTCTCCGATTACCAGAATGTGCGTTTCATCACGCTGAACGCGACCCGCGACACCACCTTTCTGAAGCCGGGCAATCTGCCGGGTTGCACGGGTGAGGCTTGCCCGAGCACTCGTGTCGCCGACCTCTGGACCGAGTACCAGGCTGCCTGGCTCGACTACGTGCTGAAGAACAGCCCTTCGAAGTGGAACGTCGTGACGTTCCACCAGCCCGTCTACTCGACTTCTTCGAACCGCAACGAGCCGGTGCTGCGCAAGTACTGGGTGCCCGTGTTTGAAGAGAACAACATCGACCTGGTGCTCATGGGCCACGACCACACCTATGCTCGCGGCTACAACAACGACGACACGACTGACACCGCGGGCATCACAACTGGCCCGGTCTATGCGGTGTCGAACTCGGGCGCGAAGCACTACACGCTGGAGACCGAGGCAAAGAATGTCTGGACGAACAATGGAGCCACACAAGTAGTGCGCGGCGAGAAGGTCACCACCTACCAGGTAATCGACGTGAGCCAGAATCAGCTGGTGTATCGCTCGTATGTCGCCGAGGCGCCGAGCGGAGCAAAGAGCTTTGCGCTCGATCGTGCCGCCAGCGGTGAGCTGCCGGTCTATGTTCCGCGCGAGGCACCCGAGGTCGGCGATCTGTTCGACGAGTTCACGGTGACAAAGTACGCAACCAACGAGAAGTGGGTCACCGAGCCCGGGGCCGAGGTGCCTGCCGGCCCCGCCGTCGAACTGAGCGCTGCCGAGGTGAAGCAAGGCGGGGCACTGACCGTCTCGGGCACCGGCTTCGCACCGGGTAGCGAGGTGAAGATCGAGCTGCATTCTGAGCCGACTCTGCTTGGCAGCGCCATCGTCGGCGAGGATCGCACGTTCTCGCAGCAGGTCACCATTCCCGCAAACACTCCGGCGAACGAAGCGCACTCGCTCGTGGTCGTGCTCCCCGGCGGTGCAACAGTTTCGACCCCGATCACGGTGCTCGCAGCGGATACCGGTAGCGGCACTGCAAACGGTAGCGGCACTGCCGGCGGCACTTCTGCCAACGGCACCGCAAGCGGCGCTGGCACTGGCACCGGTGGTGCGCTGTCGAACACCGGCGCACCCGAAATGTTGCCCTTCGCGGCACTCGGCGCTGCGCTGCTGCTGGCTGGCGCGATCGCCCTGATAGCTCGCCACCGAGTCATCACTGCGCGCAAGAGTGAGGGCATCTCGGAATAGTCGAAGATGCCTGAGCGACGGGGGTTCGGCTCGCATGAGCCGAACCCCCGTCGCGTCTCAGGTGGGTGTGACCCGCGGTTAGGCTTGGTTCATGCACGCATCGAATGGATCTGACTGGCAGCAACGCGTCGACAGCGTGTGGGGCGACGAATCACTTTCAGATGGCGCGAGGATCGCGGCCATTGCCGAGCTTGCGTCTCAGTTGCCCGCTTCCGATCCGAGAGGTCCGTTCGAACTCGGTGGGGCCTACGACTCGGCCGGGTTCGAAAACGAAGCTGCGGCGCAATACGAACGCGCCATCGGGCTCGGACTTGCGGGAG
>Ga0209460_1001364_pt1 | contig 14561 bp, 17 predicted proteins | sample EBPBio132013_DNA_FD_185868 | JGI IMG/M metagenome (GOLD analysis project Ga0209460, IMG submission 185868) | Wastewater treatment Type I Accumulibacter community from EBPR Bioreactor in Madison, WI, USA - Reactor 2_5/13/2013_ DNA (SPAdes)... | ecosystem: Engineered > Bioreactor > EBPR >...
AAAACGTCGGCGGCGAACTGCTAGAGGCTGCGTCGATTGACGGCGCGAATTCGTGGACGCGGTTCTGGAAGATCACCTTCCCCTTACTCTCACCATTCACCTTCTTCCTCATCATCACCAACCTGACGTACTCATTCTTTGATGTGTTCGGGACAATTGATATTTTGGCGGGGCCGGGGCCGGCGAACTCAACCACCGTGTTGATTTACAACCTGTACCGCGATTTACAGGTCAACCACAACACCGGCTTGGCGGCAGCCCAATCAGTGATGCTGTTCGGGTTGGTGGCCTTCCTGACCATCATGCAGTTCCGTACCAACGAAAAGAGGGTTAATTACAATGCGTAGTGCTGTGGTCACACCCCGCCGCTCCCGTCCTAAAATATTCATTCATCTTGCCCTGATTGTGATTTGCTTCATCGTGGGCTTCCCAATGATCTTCACAATTATCAAATCGACGCAAAACCTCGGACAGATTATGGCCTACCCGCCTAACCTCATGCCCGGTGACCAGATCGTGCAAAACTATACCGCAGCGTGGAACACCAGCAACCTCGTGCGGCTGATGAGCAACACGATTGTGGTGGCGGTGGCCGTCACGCTCGGTAAAACGATTACGTCGCTGCTGGCGGGGATGGCGTTCGTCTACTTCCGCTTCCCGCTCAAAGGGCCGCTGTTCATCTTTGTACTGCTCACGCTGATGATGCCGACTGATATTCTGATCGTGGCCTTGTTCCGCCTCATGGGGCAGTTGCGCTGGACAAATACCTTACAGGCGCTGATTGTACCCTTCCTCGCCAGTGCTACCGGAACACTGCTTTTCCGGCAGCACTTTTCGAACATTCCCGCCGAACTGAACGACGCGGCGCAAATTGATGGCGCTGGCCCCTTCCGCTACCTCCGCAGCATTCTTATACCGCTGTCGTGGAACGTGATCGGTGCGCTGGCGATGATCCAGTTCATCGGCGTGTGGAACCAGTACCTGTGGCCGCTGCTCATCATCAACGACAACCAACGCCAACTCGTTCAAGTCGCGCTCAAGGGCATTACGGTGAATGCGCTGGATGCAGGCAATTGGGGTGTAGCACTCGCGGCAGCGGTCATCGCGTCTATTCCACCGCTCATTATGTTCCTCGCGCTGCAAGAGAGCTTCCTGCGCGGGTTTACGCTGACGCGGGAAAAATAAACTCAAACAAACCCTAACGGAATTGTGACACCATATAACCACAATTCTGATGATTTGAGTTGCGAAAATGCGCTAAATCAGGCACATTCGAGGGGCGTTTCAATATATCTTTTAGAAGGATACGTCATGACTATTCGTATGGGGAACGCTCCGGTAAGCTGGGGCATTTATGAATTCAAGGATATTGATCCCAAATACCCTTATACGCAGGTGTTGGATGAAATTGTCGAGACCGGCTACACCGGCATCGAGTACGGCCCGTGGGGTTACCTGCCGACCGACCCCGCTGTGCTGAAACCGGAACTGGATAAACGCGGCTTACAACTGCTCTCGTCGTATGTGCCGGTCAAGCTGGTGGACGCGAATGCCCACGCCGAGGGTGAAGAACACGCGCTCAAAGTCGGCAAACTGCTGGCGGCCTGCGGGGCGAAGGTCATCGTACTGGCGGACGACAACGGCAGCGTGCCGGAACTCTTCGCCCAAGCCGGACGGCGCAAAGGCTCGGCCTTGAACTCCGCCCAGTGGGATGTGTTCGCGGCGGGTGTCAACCGGATTGCGCGGCGGGTGTATGACGAGTTGGGGCTGAAGATCATGTTCCACCACCACTGCGCCGGCTACGTCGAAACGCCGGAAGAAACCCGCATCCTGCTCGAACGCACGAACCCCGAACTGGTGGGCTTATGCCTCGACACCGGACACTACGAATATGCGGGCGGCAACGCGCTAGAAGCCGTCAAAACCTACGGCGAACGGGTACGCTATCTGCACCTCAAAGACTGCGACCCGAACATCCGCGAGTTGTGCATTAAAGAGAAGCTCAACTACCGCGAGGCGACCCAAGCGGGTGTGTTCTGCGAACTTGGCAAAGGCTCGGTGGACTTCCCCGCGATTTTGGCACACATGGAGTCGCTCGGCTACGACGGTTGGGCGATTGTCGAGCAGGACGTGCTGACCGACGACCTCGCCGCCCCGCGCCGCAGCGCCCGCAGCAACCGTGAGTACCTGCGGAAGCTCGGTTATTAGGCTGGTAGTCTTTAAACGCTAGTCGTTAGATAATAGAAGGCGTGGGCAACCGCGCCTTTTGTTTTGCTGCGGTCGGTTCAAAGGGGAGTTGGCATGGAAATCGGGATGGTCATCGGTTGGGCGATAGCAGCCGTCTTTATTGGCGGGATCGCGTTCATGACGGTGCGGGGTATCCGCCACCTGCAACTGCGAACGGCTGTCTACAACCATCTCAAAACGCTGCAACAGGCGCAGCCCGATATGCTGTTGTTCCACCTCTATCCGACTCGTTTCGCCCTCGAAACCATCAACAGTAAAGCTGGCAAAACGCAAAACGTGATGTTCACTTTCTCGCCGCAAGCCATCGCCATCTACCCCGTTAAAACCCCGCCCGAAGCCATCTTCTCATTCGCGCCAGAGGATGTTCGCTGGTTTGGGCGACCGGAAGCCTACGGGCCGGGGCGCAACGAAATCTGGCTGCATGTGGAATTGAAACGCGAATGGGTGCTGGTCAAATTATGGCTGGGGCAGGTGCAAATGATGGACTTCGTTCGCGCCCTCAAGCCGCTGGTTGATCCGGCGCTCGTGACGGCCTACCGTCGCCGCCGACCCTACATCCACCACGGGCCAACCGCCGCCCAACCCGCCGAGCAAGATATTCACGGCGCATGGTCGCTGGAACCCACTGTATCGCTCTACCTGATGCCGCGCTACCTACTCGTCCTCCATGACGAAGCCGTACAAAACCTCATCCCGCTCGACAGTGTGCAGCAGATCAGCGCCTTGCGACGGCTGGACGCGCCACAGGCGAACGGGTTGGTGCGCTTCCAGACGCGCGGTGAAGCCTATGCCTTCGCCCTCAAAGACTACGAAGCGTTCGCCACCGCCCTCGCCGAAGCCGCCAAACGTACCCTCGAAGCGCCGGTCATGCAAAAGCAAAAGGGCAAGGACGGCGAGTGGGATGATTTGGATGAATAGCAAACAAGGAAGCCCAAATTGCAAACCGCACATCACTTTCAAATCACCGATTCCGTAACCATGCCCTACCTGCTCTATCTGCCGGATGATTACACACCGGATACAGAACAGGTGTGGCCGTTTATCCTGTTCCTGCACGGCAGCGGTGAACGCGGCGATACCCCCGACATCATCCGTTTGCATGGTCTGCCCCGCCTGATCGAGACACAACCCGACTTCCCCTACATCGTGCTGTCGCCGCAGTGCCCGATGGATACCCGCTGGCCGGAACAAATTGACAACGTTATCGCCCTACTGGACTCCGCACTTAATGCCTTACGGGTCGATCACTCGCGCGTTTACCTCACCGGCTTGAGTATGGGTGGGCAAGGCTCGTGGCACCTCGGCGCGACCTATCCCGACCGTTTCGCGGCGCTGCTGCCCATCTGTGGGCGCATCCCTCCCGTAGAAGGTTTTCCAGAGAAGGTCTGTGCGCTTCAGGATGTCCCCGTTTGGGCTTTTCACGGCGCAAAGGATGATCGGGTTCCGGCTGAACAAGCTGAACAGATGGCGAGCATTCTCCATGACTGCGGCGGCCATGTGAAACTGACCATTTTCCCGGATGCCGACCACTTTTGTTGGGATCGCGTTTATCGCGACCCCGCAGTATGGGATTGGCTGCAAGCACAGAGGCGTTGAACGAGGACATCATGGTACAAACATCACACCAACGGACACTGAGCAGCCGCACGACTATCCGCTACCTGCTCCACCTGCCCAATGCTTACGCAGCCGACACGCACCAGCGCTGGCCGTTCATCTTGTTTCTGCACGGCAGGGGCGAACGCGGGACGGATGTGGAGATCGTGCGGCATATCGGGCTGCCCTATTTGCTTGACCAGCAGCCGGATTTCCCGTGTGTCGTCCTTTCACCGCAGTGCCCTGACGACGTGCGCTGGCCGACGCAGGATGCCAACATCATCGAGTTATTGGATACACTGCTGCCCACGCTCCACATCGACCCGCAGCGCGTTTACCTATCAGGACTCAGCATGGGCGGCGAAGGGACATGGTATTTCGGCTCGCGCTACCCCGAACGGTTTGCGGCGGTCGTACCCATCTGCGCCCGCATCCCGCAGGTCGATGGCTTCCCCGAATATGCGGAACGGCTGAAAGATACACCGCTGTGGGCCTTTCACGGCGACATCGACGACACCAACCCGACCGACCACACGCTGCAAATGATCGCGGCTGTTCAAAATGCAGGTGGCAGCCCCAAGCTCACGATCTTCCCGAACACCAACCACGACTGCTGGGCGAAGGTCTATGAGGATGCGGCCGTGTGGGAGTGGATGCTGGGGCAGCGCAGGGTATGAGGTACTAATCACCGCTGTAAATAATCCATTGAATTAAATACCAACCAATTTACAAAACACCACATTCTTAAACTATGAAATATTTATGAAGCGGACAAATCATACTATCTCAATTAGGGATATAAGGTATAATTTGAATCAAAAGTCAACTATAAGTGGAGTTTATACCTATGGCGGATTTTGTAACCTTATCTTGCCCAAATTGTGGTGGCAAGTTAAAAGTAACATCTGATCTCAACCGTTTTGCATGTTCGCATTGTGGTGCAGAGCATGTAGTCAAAAGAGGAGATGGCATCGTTTCTTTATCACCAGTGATGGATGCGATTGCGAGAGTACAAACTGGTGTTGATGTTATTGCTGAGGATATTCGATTTCGAAGAGAGCAAGAAGCTAAGGCAAAAAGCAAAATTGCATCTGAAATGGCAATTAGCCGTCTAAAATCCGATGTATCACAATTACAAAATCAACTTGATCCTTTGCAGGATAAGAAAAATAAAGCGTCAGTAAAGAAACTTCAGGCAGGCGCTAAAAGTTCTCTAATAATGTTAGTTGTATGCATTTTTTTGGCAATTTCGTTAGGGTCTGGGAATATTGCCTCTACTAACAAAGTTTCAAGTACAAAAAGTTCAACCTCGACTACTACTGACACTACTACGTGCGCCGGAGCATCGTGGCTAGCCGCAATAATGTTTGGAATAAGTGCATATTCGACCCGAAAAAAAGCTAAGACCGCAGCTGATATTGAAAGCAAACTGACCTCGGAAATTTCTGAAAAACACAGTGAAATCAAGCGTCACGAAGAAATTATTAACCAACAAATATAAAGTCTTTAAAACCGCTAAATGGCTTTGATAGGCTATTCAAGTCATTAATCATTGAAAGTCAGTAACTGGTTTCAGCGCAATACCAACCGCACGCGCCGCAGTTTCTTGCCGCGCATCGACAGTAACCAGCGGATAACCGAGGCGTTCGGCGAGAGCAATATAAGTCGAGTCATACACAGCGAGTTGGTGTTCTACACCAATTTCGAGGGCGCGTTGGAGCAGCAAGGGGGCTGGCTCAACATAAATGGGTAACAGTAGCAAATCTTGGATAGATGCTTTTGCGTCAGCAACAGTAAGATTATTGAATCGAACCTGCTTCCAAAGCACATTGGTACATTCCAGCAAGCAAAATTCCGGCACATGAATTTCTAGGGTTTTGCTGATCTCATCAAACAGTGAATCAGCATTAAATGTAAAAGTATCAGGAATAAAGTGCTGAATCACAACACTCGCATCTACCACATAATGAATCATCGGTCACGATCTTCCCGCAGCAGTTCTAATGTTGAAGGTGTATTCGGTGTCGGTGTAACGCGGCGGCGCTTGATTGACTCATTTATTTCATCGGTGGTTCGGGCATCACTTTTGGATGCAAATTCGTTTAAACGAGTTGTTTTGATAAAACGCATCCGGTGATCCACTTCCCGCTGTATCACCGACACTAACTCACTCATCGTCATGTCGCCAATGCGGTCACGTTCCATAATTGCCTCCCACACATCATTCCATGCCCTATTATACGCTACTTCTTATAGTACTTGCGCCCATTAAACGCTTCTAATGCCAATAGTGTGCGAGTTTGAGGCGCATAGTAAACCACGCAAGAAGGAAATTCATTTGAACGATCAGTGAGCAAATCGTAAAGAACTTTGTCTACGCGAAACTTAACACCATTGGCGCGAAATAGATAAACCCGATTACCACGATAGATATAAGTAACGAGTGCCAACTCACCTTCCGCTGCGATACCTTGAGTGAGATCAGTGGCATACTGACTCCACTTAAGCCAAATGTAGAGCAAGCCGACGGCGACCGCAAGACAAAGCAGAATGCCAATTGTAAGTTTTTCGGATGAGGTTAAAGCGTTGTCAAAGACGGCTCTGGCAAAAAGACCGATACCGAGGATGAGTGCGACACCGGCAAGGATAAGCCAACCCTGCCGTTTTGTTCTTAGCTTCTGCCCTTGCGCGTCACTCAGCTTACTTAACCGATTAGCCGCCAAATCGGCTTCGGTGAAGCCAATGATATTTGCAATAGAGGCGAACAAATCAGCGTTCATAGCCTACTTCTTATAATACTTCTTGCCCTTCAACGCTTCCGGCAGCAGGTCATCCGTCGAGTACATCTCGTACCCCTTGCCGTAGCCCAGTTCCTTCATCAGCTTGGTGGGTGCGTTCCGCAGAGGCAGCGGAATCGGCAGGTTACCCTGCGCCTTCACATCTTCCAACGCCGCGAAATAGGCATCGCCGGAAGTGCGGTCTTTGGGAGCCATCGCCATATAGGCCGTCCCTTGAGCGAGGTTGAACTGGCATTCCGGCAGGCCAATCGTTTCCACCGCGCGGAACACCTCGTTCGCCACCACCAGCGCCGTTGGCTGCGCGTTGCCAATGTCCTCCGAGGCGAAGATCACGAGGCGGCGGGCGATGAACTTGGGATCTTCGCCGCCGTTCACCATCCGCGCGAGGTAATACAGCGCCGCGTCCACGTTGCTGGCGCGCATACTCTTGATGAATGCGCTGATCGTGTCATAGTGTTCTTCCGCGCCCTTGTCATAGCGCAGAAACTTGGATTGGAGCGCATTTTTGAGGTCGTCGAGCGTAACCGTTTTGGTTTCTTGGGCGTAAAGTTCGACCGTCACTTCGAGCAGGTTGAGCGACTGCCGTGCATCCCCGTTCGCGAACTCCGCAAGAAATGATTGTGCGTCCTCATCGACGGTAATGCCCAGTTCGTCCGCGCCCTGCTGGATAATCTGTTGGATTTCCTCAACCGTCAGTGCTTCCAGCACGAACACACGGCTGCGCGACAGCAGCGCCGAGTTCACCTCGAAGCTGGGGTTCTCGGTGGTCGCGCCGATCAGGATCAGAGTCCCATCCTCAACATACGGCAGCAGGAAGTCTTGCTGCGCTTTGTTGAAGCGGTGGATTTCATCGAGGAACAGTACGGCACTGCCTCGCTGCTTGGCTTCGGCCTGCGAGAACAAATCGCGTTTATCCTTCGCCTGTAATTGCTCGACAATCGCCCGTATTTCCGCCTTGCCTGCCGATACCGCCGACAGTTCAAAGTATGGGCGGTTGGTGGCGCTGGCGATAATCCGCGCTAAGGTGGTCTTGCCCACCCCCGGCGGCCCCCAGAAGATCATCGAGTAAATGCGATCTTGCATGATGGCGATGTACAGCGGCTTGCCCTTGCCGACGAGGTGCTTTTGACCCACATATTCGTCAAGGTTTTTCGGGCGAACACGATCAGCAAGCGGTTGGGCGTGAGTGGTTGTTGACATTCTAATGCTCCTCCGCTATATTTTACCCCATGAGCAACTCTAATCTCTATCCGGTAATGATGTGTTGTGGCATGTGTATGTGTTGTACACAGGATTCATCACGTCTGCGCTCGGACGAGTAACGGTTGTAACCCGCAAGTAACACGGATAACGGACAACCCAAGCCGACCTACGCAGGTCGGCTTTTTGTTTGTGGGATGGAAGGGGGAAATGTTCGTCTGAGAGATACTGTCGGTAGCTGTAAAACGCTGGGATTGCCCGGCGTAATGTTAAAAGTTATGATTATCGAGCGACCTAATAAAGGTAAAAAGGAGTTCAAAGATGGGCGACATTGCAAGCCGTGGATATTCCAACCCCGATGTACTGGTTTCCACTGAATGGCTGGCTGAACATCTGAATGATGCCAACATCCGCATCATCGAATCCAACGAAGATCCCCTGCTCTACCCCTCTGGCCATATCCCCGGTGCGGTGCAGGTGGACTGGACGAACGACCTGAACGACCCGCTGCGCCGTGATTACCTCCACCGTGACGGCTTCGAAAAATTGGCCTCGCGCATCGGCATCACCAAAGACACCACCCTCATTTTCTACGGCGACAAGAACAACTGGTGGGCAGCTTACGCTTATTGGGTCTTCCAACTGTTCGGCCACACCAACGCCAAGATCGTGGACGGTGGCCGCCTGAAGTGGGAAAAAGAAGGCCGCGAACTGACCAAAGAAGTGCCGAGCTACACCGCCACCAGCTACACCGCGCCGGAACGCAACGACAACGAAATCCGCGCCTTCCGCGATCAGGTGCTCAAGCACGTTGAAGCCGGTCTGCCGCTGGTTGATGTACGCAGCCCTGACGAATTCAGCGGTAAGCTGACCCACATGCCCAACTACCCGCAGGAAGGCGCACTCCGCGCCGGTCACATCCCCGGCGCAAAGAGCGTCCCGTGGGCGAAGGCTGTTAATGCCGAAGACGGCACCTTCAAGACCGCCGACGAACTCAAGGCCATCTACGAAGGCGAACAAGGTTTGAAGGCTGATGATAACATCGTCGCCTACTGCCGCATCGGTGAACGCAGCAGCCACTCGTGGTTCGTGCTGACCAACCTCCTCGGTTACAAGAACGTCCGCAACTACGACGGCAGTTGGACGGAATGGGGTAACTCGGTCAACGTGCCGATTGAAAAGAGCGTGTAAGCCATCGTTGGCTGAATACGTCAATAGAATAGCAGCATCACGGGGAGGGTTCACACCCTCCTCTGTGTTTCATAAACGATATACGGTTGCCAAGTCAGACATTAGGGATACAGCGTGTGTTAGACGACAAAGGCTTAGACCAAAGAACGTTATCAGTTTAAGGCATTGTATTTTGAAGTCCCTTAAGTGGACTTGTCCGGTGGTTAGCTGGATGGCTTTAGCCTCCAGCGACAAAGCAACACATCTTATTTTGATCCGAGTCTATGTCATCTAACCGATACTGCATCTGTATTGTTATCCGTGTATTGATGACATGACCAACAAATTCCTATGACTGGCGCTGCCAAATATGGTAATATGCGCGAAATTTTGTAACCTACAAGGCCAGAGCCGAGCATGAGCAACTATCCCGACAAACTCAACGACATTCTTCAAGACTTCTCGATGATTAGCGACCGCAACGAACGCGCCGAATACCTCATCGAAATCGCCGACCGCTTCCCCGAAGCCAAAGTGCCGCCAGACATCGCCACCGAACCCTACGACGAGTCGCACCGCGTACCCGCCTGTGAGTCCGAGGCGTTCGTCTGGGCGCTGGATAACCCCGATGGGACGATTAAGTATTACTTCGATGTGCTGAACCCGCAGGGGCTTTCCGCCAAGGCCATGTGTGCCGTGCTGGATGAAACCTGCTCCGGTCAGCCGTTGGATAAGGTCGCCTCGCTGCAAACCGACATCGTGTTTAACCTGTTCGGCAAGGAAATCTCGATGGGCAAGGGTCAGGGCTTGATGGGCATCGTCAACATGGTCATGTACGAAGCCAAGAAGCGACTGAATTAATCTCTGATATATGGTGGTATTCAACAAGGGCGAGAAGTTGTTTCTCGCCCTTTTGATTCAAGGAATATGTTATGATTGGAACACATCAGTAATGAACGAGGTGTATTCATGACAACACCAACCGCCGCCTATAATGTGACTGCTGCACACATCACCCGCACCCCGGGCGTACGAGGTGGCAAACCTTGTATCGCGGGGCACGGCATCACCGTTCAAAATGTGTATATCTGGCATGAGCATCTGGGCATGAGCGCGGATGAAATCGCCAGCGCCTACTCCCTCACATTAGCGCAAATTCATGCCGCCCTCACCTATGCCTTTGAGCATCTCGACGAAATCCGCGCCGACATCCTCGAAAGTGAACGCACGGCAGAAACGATAAAGCAGCAAAATCCGTCGAAGCTGCAAGTAAAACTCAACAGCCTGCAAAATCTTGACCAATAAAATAAGCTTTTACCTTGATGAAAATATGCCTAGAGAAGTTGCGGATGGGCTACGCACCCGCAACATCGATGTCATCACAACCCCCGAAGCAGGACATATCGGCTTTAAAGACGAACAGCAAATTGCATATGCACTTCAGGAAAATCGTGTCTTCGTAACCCAAGACGAAGATTTCCTGATCTTGCACAGTAAGCAAGTTCCACACGCAGGTATTGTTTACTACAAACCCAGAACACGTTCTAATAAAGATGTGATACGAGGTCTAGTCCTCATCTACGATGTACTCCAAGCAGATGAAATGACAAATCACGTCGAGTTTCTTTAATCTACTTCCACGGATACGTTGGCTTTGCGCCCGTCGCCACCTCAACAATTTCTTCGATGGTCGTAAACTGCTTGCGGTTCATGAGGAGCGCTTGAGCCATATTGAGCGCGAGACTGCCCGCCACCGCCTTATCATCCGCATTTTCGATGCCGCGAATGTCCTCCACCCCCGCGAGGCCGATCACCCGCCGCATCATCTTGCACGCGCCCATACCCGCCGCGTCTTGTAGGATGTTCAGCATGTAGTTCTGCTGGTAACCCTTCGGCATGTTGATCGGGTCAACCTGATCCCATACCGGCTGGAACTCGCGCACGAACACATGCCACAGTTGGATAATCGTGTCGGTCAGATACTTGCGGAAGTCCGCCCGTTGCGCCAGATCAGCCGTGCGTACCTCGTGCGAGGCGTAGCTCAACAGCAGGTTGGCGATCACCGCCCCCACATCAAAGCCAATCGGCCCATAGAACGCGAACTCCGGGTCGATCACATAGGTATCTGTCTGGTTAACCATGATGCTGCCGGTATGCAGGTCGCCGTGTACCAGCGCCTGCGCCTGTGTCATGAACTTCTCTTTCATCGCCGCCACTTCGACACGCAGCGCCTCATCCGCTTGCAAGGCCAGCACCTGCGGTTCCAGTTCCTTGTGGAACAAGTTGCGCTCGGTAACGCGGTACGGCTCGGTGAAGACTAAATCCTCAGTAATTTTGCAGAGTTCGGGGTTAATGAAACGCGCCACTTCCATTTTCTTCGCACGGTAATCCAGCACGAGGTCGGAGGTACTCCCCAGCGTCCGCGCCATAAACGTCCCGATATGCTCGGCAAAGCGCGGGTACTTGATACCCTGAATCAAGCCCTTCCGCATAATGAGGTGCTTGTTCAGGTTTTGCATCGCCGTCAGGTACATATCAGGGTCATAGAAATAAACATGCGGCGTATGCTCCGGCACGAGGCGCGAGTGAATCTCCAGCGCCTGTGCTTCGATACGCGCACGGTCGGGCGGCAGCGGCCAACTGTCACCCACCAACCGCACATAAGGCAGCGCCTGTTTCAGCACAATCGTCCGGTCGGGATCGGCCTTTGCCCAGATTTTAAACACAAGGTTGAGGTTGCCGTCCCCCACTTCGACGGCTTCCAATTCGTCCGATGGATTGAATATCGCTGTCAGTTCAGGACGTGTGCGAATGTACGCCCCTACCGTTTCGGTAGTGAGAGGACGGTAGATCGATGAGAGATCGCCAAACATTTTTACACCGTTTTATCCCGCGCGGCGCGACCAGAGAAAACTACGTTGACCACGAGCGCAACAACCAGCACCAAGCCGGTAATAAACTCTTTGAGGTAAATGTCGATACCGGGAATATTATCCAATCCATTGCGAAGTGTGCCATAAATCAGCAGACCAATGACCGTCTGCAAAATGCCACCGCGCCCTCCCGTGAGCGCCGTACCACCCAGCACCACCGCGCTGATGGTATCGAGCAGGTAGCTCGGCACAGGGTCAGGCTGTGCGCTGCCGAGCCGCCCCATCCCCACGATACCGGCTAGCCCTGCCGTAAACCCGCTGATCGTCAGCACCGCTACCAAAATTGTATTGGTGTTGACACCCGCCAACCGAGCGGCAGATTTACTCGCACCCGTCATATACACATAACGACCAAAGCGTGTATACCGCAGCACGACATAAGCGATGAACAAGCATATCGCGGCTACGATCACAATGAACGGGAAGCCACCCTTACCCGCCTCATCGGTGAAGATACGCCCACTGCCCAAAAACCGTGCGTAATCCGGCAGCGTGGTCAGCGTGCGCCCTTTGCTAACGTAAGTCGTCAAGCCAGAACCAATAAACGAGATCGCCAGCGTCCCCATAAAGGTGGGTATGCGAAAGCGTGTACAGATAATGCCGCTAAATAAACCTAACAATGTACCCACGAGCAAACCAGCGAACAAGGGAATCGGCTCTTGAAGCTCCAACGTCGCGAACAAGTATGCCGCGAACATGCCGGAAATCGCGGCGGTCGAGGAGATGCCGAGGTCAATTTCGCCCGTCAGCAGCACGAACGTCATCCCCGTGCCGAAGATGGCAAGCGTCGAGACTTGCACCAAGATATTGTTGATGTTCAATGGGCGCAGGAAGGAAGGCGACGCGATGCCGAAGAAAATGAACAGCGCGACCAGCGTCCAGACCGGAGCGAGAGTCGTAACCCAACGCGGCAAACCACGCACACGGGCGGGGGCCGCTGGAGCATCAGAACGGGGTGAAGTCTGTATGGTCATAAAAGCCTCATCAAAACGTCTTTATCAATATTTTTATTCTCAAGTTCCGCCACCACGTTCCCGTGGGACATCACCACAATCCGGTCAGCGACCGTCAGCACGGTTTCTGGCTCGCTGGAAATCACCAATACGCCATAGCCTTCGTTGCGGAAGTTGCGGAGGATCGTCAGCACTTCATTTTTCGCGCCCACGTCCATCCCGCGCGTCGGCTCCGCCATCATAAACACTTTGGGCGGGAATGGCAACCAACGCGCGATAGCCACTTTCTGCTGGTTTCCACCGCTCAACTGCCCCACCGGATTCAGCGGGTCGGACGGATGCACGCCCGTCAGCGCGATTTGGGGTCGCGCCTTTTCCAATTCAAAACTTGGCTGCGGCAAAAACACGCGCCCCAAGCGCTGCAAGTGCGGCATCATTACATTCCGGTAGATGGCTTCTTCCATGAACAGGCTCTTGCGCCGCGACTCGGTGGCATACGCCAAACCGTTCTTAATGGCGTATCGCGCAGAGAAATCTTTCGGGAACGGCTTACCATCGACCTTGATCGTACCGCTGTCGAAGCGATACATGCCGAAGATCGCCCGTGCGAGGTCAAAATGCCCCGCGCCGATTGCCCCGTATAACCCGACGACCTCGCCCTGCTCAACTTTCAGGTTCACATGGCTGAACACATCGGCAGTCAGGTCGCGTACCTCCAGCAGCGTATGATCATCTGTTTGGTGGGTCGCTTCTGGCAGTTTGGCGTTTATTTCACGTCCTAAAATGAATGAGATGACCTCATCCATGTTGGTCTCTTTTTTGTCGAGAGTCGTTACTTTACGACCATCGCGTAAAACGGTGATGCGGTCAGAAACATACATGACCTCATCCAAAAAGTGCGAGATGTAGATAATGCTGCGGTTGCTCTGGCGCAGCACGTTAATCAACTGCATTAGCCGTTCGACTTCCGGCGGTGAAAGCGCGGTCGTCGGCTCATCCATAATCAACACCTGTGCGCCAGAAAGGATTGCACGCAGCACTTCCACCACCTGCTGCGTCCCCAGCGAATAATTACCCAGCGGATCACGCACGTTGATATGGTCGAAGCCAATCTTCGCCAGTTCTTCTTGCGCGATGCGGTTCATCTTGCGCCAGTCGAGCAAACCGAATGGGGTTGTCAACTGCCGACCCAAAAATACGTTCTCCGCGACCGAAAGTTCCGGCATCACGCTCAACTCTTGGTGGATCATGCCGATACCACGACTGAGCGCCTCACGAGGGGATTGCAACTGTACCGGCTTCCCGTTGAGCAGGTAGTCGCCCTCGTATCCGGTATAAATCCCCGCGAGGATACGCATCAAGGTCGATTTACCCGCACCGTTTTCGCCCACGAGCGCGTGAATTTCACCCTGCCGCAAATCGAAGTCCACAGCGTCCAGCGCTTGAATATTCTCAAATCGTTTGGAGATATGCTTTAGTTCGATGACCAGTGGAGCAGCCATAACGTCCTCATGTTGAAATAGCAAGCAAGGGGCTGGTGTTGCCCCGCCCCTTGCCGTGTATCATCAGTCGTATAGATCAGCCTACACGCTTTAGAAGACGAGCTGTTCTTCTGCCCAGATCAAACCCGCTGCGGGGCTGAGGCCGTAGTTATTGAGCTTCCA
>Ga0209460_1001366_pt1 | contig 14544 bp, 11 predicted proteins | sample EBPBio132013_DNA_FD_185868 | JGI IMG/M metagenome (GOLD analysis project Ga0209460, IMG submission 185868) | Wastewater treatment Type I Accumulibacter community from EBPR Bioreactor in Madison, WI, USA - Reactor 2_5/13/2013_ DNA (SPAdes)... | ecosystem: Engineered > Bioreactor > EBPR >...
TGTTCCGGTAATTTTACCCTGACCATCAAGCGAGGTTAAAAACAGAAACCGGTTTGTACCAACCCAGGCTTCATTTTTACTGAGAGTAATAAAACGGATATTATCCATCGGAGATGACGGATCACCACTAACTTTTTCAACTGATTTACCCGGATCCAGAATGAAAAGCCCGGTGCTGGCACCAATCCATAATCGGCCGAACTGATCAGACATCAGTTCATCAAGCCGGGCAAGACTATCCGGCTGCAAAGAATATTCACTCCAGTTCACTTCTTTCAGACGACCCGAATCAGTCTGAAATAAAAACAATTTCCGGTTTTCGCCACCAATGTACATCTGTCCCTTTTTACCCTCTGTTACTGAGTAAACCGGTGATGAAACGCCTTGACCGGCACTTAAAACCTGAACCGAATTGGTTACCGGATCAATAATTGCAAGGTCAGAAAGAGCAGGAAGCCAGATTTTATTATCAGAAGAAAGGAAAATACTTTCCGGCTGGTTTTTAAATGGAAATCTCAGTTTCATTGAGAGTTTTAAGTCAGACAGTGACAGAGTATAAAGTTCTGTACCGGTAATGATATAAATCAAACCCGACTTTTCATCATAAGTCATGGTTCTGATAAACAAATCACCCTGGTTGAGCTTTCTTACCTTTTCGCCTTCTTTTTCCTGAATAAAAACACCTTCATAAGTAGAGAAAAAGGCACGGCCACGGCTGTCAATAATGATTTTGGAAATATATCGGTTCGGGAGTCCAAGCCGGGTATTTATATTTCTGAAAATGGTATGGGGTTTCAGATAAATACCGTCATCACAGGCAATCCAGATATTTTTCTGACGGTCAAGTCTGACGTCTTTAATGTAGGGTGATTTTAAAACGTCGGGCTGGCGGTAGGTGTTTGATTTCAAATCATAAAGCAGGTATCCGAACCCGTCAGTGGCAACAAAATAGGCTCCCTCTTCAGACTGGCTGATCCGGTTGGCCATTTTTACACCTGCGTTGAGAATTCTAACTTTCGACTCTGCAGGTTTTTGTGCATTAACTTTTAACTCATAGAGTGCATTATTCCCGCCAACCAGAAAACGTTCACTGTCAACCCGGATGATGGTTCTGATATTATTTTCAAACGGGGAAACGGGCAGCTTAAACATGGTTTTCAGATCAGAAGACAAATACCATAACCCGGAACCCAATGTGGTAATCCAGATTCCACCGGCCTGGTCCTCTGCAAATTCAAAAGATCTGACGAAATCCATTGTGAAAGTTGTTCCGGCCGGAAATCCGATTTTCTGCACCTGGTCATTTTCAATCACATAGAAAAAATCGTCACTGGCAGCCCATAACCGCTGTTTTGAATCTTCAAACAAGGCAAGAATCCTGAATTCACCACGGGCCGGGTCAAGCTGGAAAACTTTATAACCTTCAGATAAATCTGAACTTACTGCAAAACAAAGGCCTGCGTTGGTTCCAATCCATAATTTACTTTTTGAATCAACAAATAAAGCCTTGATATACGGACTCGGAAGTCCGTCAGCCTGAGAAAAGGATTGAAAAGTGTACCCATTAAAGAGGGAAAGTCCGTTATCAGTCGCCATCAGCATTTCACCGGAGGGCAACTGGAGCACCTGTTTGGCGTAACTGGATGGAAGTCCGTCATCCAGACTGTACTGATACAATAAATCTGATTGGGCTGTTACAGATTGTGCAAAGACGGAAAGAAAAAGGAGAAACAACAACTGTTTCATGGCACCCCCTTAAGGTTGGAGATAAATTTAACATTTTCCGGAGGTTACATGCAATGACTTCCGAAAAAAGGGGAGAATATTTAATGATTGCGATAAAATTCCCGGAAAAAAACGTCCGGGAGAAAACGACCGGTCAACCAGCGCCGGTTTTCAGGGTTTGGCAGATAAATGTCCGCCAAAAGCCTCATTGATAATTAAGTCCATATTTTCCTGCCAGATATTATCAAATACTTTTGCTTTAAGTCTGGCTTTTCTTGATTCAAGCAAATCTTTGGTGGCAGTATAATCTTTCATTTGCTGACCACCCTTTTGCTGAAGCAGTGTAAAGTTAAGCTTATCAAGGATATAATCCGGCATTTTATTTAAAAACCATGCAGGATATATGGTTGTCCAGAATTCCGGATCTCCGCCATCCACAAGTTTTGACATTAAAGATTGGGTAAGCCGGCCATTAACTGTGGCAATTGATGAAAAAACCGTCGGATACTTCAGCCCGTAATACATGGCAGCAAGTCCGCCCTGTCCGAATCCGGTCAGAAAACGATGTTCACGATCAGGAATTGTTCTGAGCGTCAGATCGTAATTCGGGCCAACGTCACTCATAAAAAACTGTTCAAAATCATAACTTTTATCTTTATCAATTCCGGTCATGTAAGCAGAAGGTCCGCCATCCATAAAGATAACAATTGCAGGTTTCACTTTACCAGATTTTATTGCTTTATCCATTAATTCATTAAAACGGTAAGCAACCCAATCAACGGTCCGGTCAGTTGCATCGTTAAAAACATAAATAACCGGATATCTTGACTCTGGATTTGAAAAATAGGTTGGTGGCAGATAAATATAAAATTCACGGTCGTACCTCATGATTTTTGCTGATAGCACCGCAGGGTAAAACCGTTTCTGACTTCCGGTTTCCTTCCATTTATTTCCGGTCAGCCTGAAATACCGGGCTTCACTTCCTGCATCGACAAGAGAATCTCCCTTCCAGAGATTGTACTGGTACATCATTTTGATGCGGCCATCTTTCAGGTCATCAAACAGAAAATTGCCATAGTCAAAGTGCATTCCTGTCATCTTAACGCCGATATATTTATAAAAATTGATTTTGTCTGACCGGCTGATTCCATCTTCAAAAAAATCACCGGCGAGAAATTTTGTAAAACCATTGATGTCATTATCGACCAGCAGTGAATCCATCCGCTGCATGGTTTTAATTATACGGGCGTATCGTTCGTCTTCAATCAGTTTTTCAGGACTGCCCGAGCTGAAAGGCATCATTCTCTGGTCTAATTGAGGGGTTTTGCCAGATTGGGGTAGGTTTTTTATGGCTATAAACTGAAGATCAGGATTGGCAATCAGAAACGGTTTGATGGCAAAGAATAACTGACCCTTCGCCGGGTTCCAAATCAGAAACGGTTTGATATCTGTTTGGGTACTTCCGGTAAAAAAAGAAACGGCTGCTGAGTCATGGGTTTCAATAGCCAATTCTGAAAAACGGAGTTTTCCGGCCAGAGAATCGGCACGGCCCGACCAGGAAATGCGCTGCCAGGGAACCTGAGGAATTGAAGTGGCAATGGTAAGCGAATCAGCCCGGCCAGAAAAGAAAACATCCCAGCCCTGATCAGAAAAAGCCTGTTCAGAAAATACGGAAGAATCCTGATAAGAAAACCGCCAGTTCAGAGACAGATCTTCAGACACGTTACCCGAAAATTCGGTTTTTGGTGACTCACTGCAACTGGTAAAAATAAAAAAAACAAGAACGGAAGAAAGTAAAACTGATTTCAGCACTTCTGTAAAATTCCTTTGATTAAACGTGTAAACTTATCCTGAACCAGCTTGCCGGTTTCAGTTACTTCGTCGTGTGAAAGCTTTTCGCCCGTAATTCCGGCGGCCATATTTGTGATGCATGAAATACCGATCACTTCAAGTCCAAGCCAAACAGCCTGAATCACTTCCGGTACTGTAGACATCCCTACGGCATCAGCACCCAGTCGTCTGAACATTTCTATTTCTGCCGGGGTTTCATAGCTGGGACCGGTTAAACCAAGGTAAATGCCGGTCTGAACTTTAATTTTCTGATCCTGCGCAACCTCTTTACCAATTGCCCGAAGCCGTTTGGAATAGGCATCACTCATATCCGGGAAACGGGGACCAAATCCTTCCGGGTTTTTCCCGATCAGCGGATTTCTGAACATGAAATTAAGATGATCAGAAATGATCATCAGATCGCCAACCCTGAACTCTTTGTTTAATCCGCCGGCGGCATTGGTAAGAATAACCGTTTCAACGCCCAGATGTTTCATAATCCAGACAGGTAGTGTGGTTAGTTTAATATCATGGCCTTCATAAAAATGAATCCGCCCCTGAAAGGCAAGAACGGGCTTTCCGTCACTTTTTCCGAAAATGACCCGACCCGAATGTCCCACAACTGAAGTCACCGGGTAACCTTCAAGTTCTGAAGTTGGAATAATCACCGTTTCTTCAAGACTATCTGCAAAATCACCCAGGCCAGAACCCAGTATAATTGCAGATTTAACCGGAAAGGGCTGACGTTTTTTAATTTGGTCAGCTAAAGATTTCGAAAGTTCAGGTAATTCAATCACCCTAATACTCCTGCAATAGTTGCGGTCATGAGTGTGGCCAGCATCCCGCCAAGAACGGCTCTGACGCCAAGTTTGGCAAGATCTCCCTGACGTTCAGGGGCTAAAGGACCGATCCCGCCAATCTGAATGGCGATCGATGAAATGTTTGCAAATCCGCACAGGGCAAACGTGGCCATCCGGATACTTTTTTCTGTAAGTTCACCCGATTTTACCAGATCGGCCAGATTGAGGTATGCCACGAATTCATTTAAAACCAGTTTCGTTCCGATCAGCGAACCAAAATTAAGAGCATCAGTCCAGGGAACACCGATCCCGAATGCAACGAACTGAAGAACGAGACCCAGCAAAAGTTCGAGTTTCAGCGGTGAATTAAACTGGGCAATTAAAAACGGATTCAGACCTGTTATATCACCAACCCAACCAAAAAGAGCATTAACAAGCGCAATCAGGGCAATAAATGCCAGCAACATGGCGCCAACATTCAGCGCAAGTTTTAATCCGTCACCGGCGCCGGCTGCAGCAGCTTCGATCACATTGGTTGCAGTTTTTTCTACGTGGATTTTAACCTGACCCCGGGTCTCAGGATTCCCGGTTTCCGGGATGAGAATTTTGGCGATGAGAAGTGCAGCCGGTGCTGCCATGATTGAGGCACCCAGCAACTGGCTCGCAAATAAAATCTGGGCATCGGTAATCGGGATTCCCCTGGCCTGTGCAAAAGAAAACCCCAGCATTTGCACATAAGCGGCCATTACACCGCCGGCAATGGTTGCCATTCCACCAATCATAACTGCTAACAGTTCAGATTCCGTCATTTTTTTGATAAACGGTTTGATGACAAGAGGTGCCTCTGTCTGACCCACGAAAATATTGGCAGAAACAGAAAGAGTTTCAGCACCTGACGTTCTTAACGATTTTGAAATTACCCAGGCCACAACCTGAACCACTTTTTGCATCACACCAAGATGGTACAAAACACTCATAATCGAAGCGAAAAAGATAATGGTTGGTAAAACCTGAAAAGCGAAGAAAAACCCGAGTGAATCAGAAAACCCCGGGCTTACCGCCAGATTTCCAAAAACAAATTTTGCACCTTCTGTTGTATAGCTAAGCAATTTTACAAAAAGTCCTGAAAGCATCTCAAAAGCCAATTTCGGCCATTCAAGCGGGGCAAACCAGGAACCCATCACAGTTCCTTTAATTATAAAAATGCCGAAAATAATCTGCATCCCGATCCCGATTCCAACCAGCCGCCAGTTTATTTCTTTTTTGGCATTTGAAAACGTCCAGGCAATGCCAACGATAAGTGCAAGTCCGATGATACCCTGAATAATGCTGAAAAAATCCATGAGATGTGGTCTTTCCTGTTTATTTCGTAATTTCTTTGGGTGGAATAAAACAATGTCTGCAACGGGGTTCGTAAGAATCTTTTGCCCCGAGCTGAATTCTGGATTCAGATGATGAAAGTCGCTGAGATCTTAAAGCGGGTGCACCACAAACCATGCAAATGGCCTGCGCTTTGGTAATATATTCGGCGATGGCAAGAAGTTGCGGAACCGGTTCAAACGGAACGCCCCTGAAATCCTGATCCAAACCGGCACAGATAACCCGTTTGCCTGAATTGGCAAGTTCTTCAACTACCGCCAGCACTTCCAGGCCTAAAAACTGAACTTCATCAATTCCTACAACTTCAGCATCCTGAGCAAGAAGAATGATTTCCTGTGCACTTTCTACAATGGTGGATGGAATGGCAAGATCAGAGTGTGAAACAATATGGGTGGATGAAAAACGGGTATCAATTCGGGGTTTGAATATTTCTACTTTTTGCTTGGCAATCTGGGCACGGCGAAGTCGGCGGATGAGCTCTTCAGTTTTGCCGCTGAACATGCTGCCGCAGATCACCTCGATCCAGCCTGAGCGGGTATGATATCTGAACTGACCTTCCATCATTTTTTCGTCAGGTGTGAAGCATTGAAACTGAAAGGAAGCAAATCACCACATTTCAGTGTCTTGATGGAATTGTTCTGGTGAACGAGATGTACGTTCAGATCTTCACCGCCAAGATCAAGCAAAACCTGCCGGCAGGCTCCGCACGGATTTGTAAACTCAGCAGCATCACCACAAATGTAAATATCGGTAAACTCATGTTCACCGTCAGAAATTGCTTTAAAAAGTGCAACACGTTCAGCACAACAGGTCAGACTGTAAGAACTGTTTTCGACATTGCAGCCCAGATAATTTTTACCTGATTTTGAAATCAGAACGGCACCAACCCTGAAATTGGAATAGGGTGCAAAAGCACGGGTTTGTGCTTCTCTTGCAAGTTTAACGAATTCGTCCGTTTTCATGGTTTTTCCTTGTAAAAAAGGGCATGAAAGATACCACCATTGCCACGGAAATGCAAACCAGCTATGCTTGTTAAAACTTACCCGATCTGTTGATAACCTTGCCTGAAACCATAACTCTGATTTTTTCCTCTTTTTCTGACTGATGATTGAAGCTGCTCTTCTTCCTGAATTTTTTATTCTTTTCTGACAAAACCGGTACACACTGTAAAAAAATCCTTTTTTTCCTCTCTATTCCCTATATATCTGCTCCAATCTATAAATGCTGTTGAAAATCAAGGATTTAAATAGTTATCTTTATAATTTAATGAGTTTATAATAAGGCCTGACCCGTGGCAGAATGAGTTCTGACTGCCTTTCCTCTCAGGTTAATAACGGAGTTTGATATGATCAGTCAGGACATTCTGAATACTTTATTTGAAGATTCTTCAAAATTAAGAATCGGCAGCGGAAGCCAGAAATCACTTGCTCTTCATCCGAATGGGCGTGAAATTATTGCCGGAACCACAATAGGACTTGAAATCTGGGATATAGCTTCAGGCAAGCTGAACCAGTCTATCGATTGCCATTATGATTTTGTTACTGCACTCGCCATATCCCGTGTCAATAATCAACTCGCAACCGCAAGTGACGATCAGTCTGTCATTATCTGGAACCTGAGCGATTTCACCCAGATCAGAACCATTCATGTTGGCCAGGGTGCCATCAATGCTATTTCCTTTAATCTGCTGGGAACACAACTTGCTGTTGCCAATAAAACCGGGAATATTACCGTTTACGAAACCCGGTCAGGCCTCCTTCTGCATACCCTTGCCGGTCACCGTGATTCGGTTTATTCACTGGCTTACAGCGGAAACGGCAAATATCTCATTTCAGGATCCCGTGACAGCACAGTCAGAATCTGGGATTCATACGGTGGTCAGTGCATCAGAATATGTGAAGGACATAACGGTTCAGTTTACGCCGTGAATGCAAACAGTGACGGGTCAGTTGCCGTCAGCGGAAGCTGGGACAACACCCTGAAATGGTGGAATACCAAAACCGGAGAATGCATCAGAAGTGTGGAAGGCAATAAATCATCCATCGAAACGGTGCTTGTTTCACCAAATGATGAATTTGTAATTGCAGGCGGACTCGACAAAACCATTACCATCTGGGATTTTCATGAAGGTGTTCTTCTGCACACGCTTGAAGCTCACGAATTTGGCGTTTACGGAACGGCGATTTCTCACGATGGAAAAATGCTGATCAGTTCATCTGACGATCGTACCATGTGCGTCTGGAATTTAGAATCCGGCAAACTGATCAGAAAAATTCCCGGCTACAAGGGCGCAATTGAATCGCTTAACTTTGTTCTTGATGAAACCGTTCTGGTAACAGCCGGTAAAGGGAAACATATCGTTTTCTGGGATATTGCCACCCAAACAATCGTCCGCACCATTGCCCATCCCTCCCACGTCAAATCAATCGCCGTTGACCGCAAACGTAACCGGATTATCGTGGCCGGTCTTGAAAAAATCATCCGGGTTTACGATGTCACTACCGGTGAGGAAGTTCTTGCGTTTGAAGCCCACGACTACTACGTAAACGGCGTTTCTCTTTCTTCGGATGGTGAGTTTTTTGTTTCCTCCGGCTGGGATTCACTGGTTAAACTCTGGCGGACGGAAGACTGCACTCCCATCAGAACTTTTTCCGGACATAAAGAATCCGTTTACCATTCAGTTATGACACCCGATAATGAGTGGATTGTAAGTTGTGACGAAAAAGGTGTTCTCTGTGTTTGGAATGCTGTTGACGGCATGATGGTGAAAGAAATTCACGGTCACAGCGGACCGGTAACCGGTATGGTGATGTCACCTGAAGAAAATGTACTGTACAGCACCGGCAAAGACGGACATTTAACCGAATGGCAACTTCCTGAAATGGAAAAGCTCCACGATATGATTCCGCATGAAAGCGGATCACTTTGTCTTGCCCTTTCAGGAAAAGGAAATTTTCTGATTACTGGCGGAGCTGATAAAACCATCTCGGTTATCCAAAGAAAATCCCGACTTAAAGTTGCTTCGTTGAAAGGTCACAAAGGCCGTGTGATCTCGATGTTAAGCGACGAAAGTGAACATCTGATCGTCAGCGGAAATGTGGATGGCACTATTTATCTCTGGAAAATGATGTAAAACGGTTTTTTTCAACCAGGACATATTGACAACCGGACGAAGTTGCCGTAACTTTGCAGTCCCAAGTTCATACAAGGGCGTTTAGCTCAGTTGGTCTAGAGCATCTGCCTTACAAGCAGAGGGTCCGGGGTTCGAGCCCCTGAACGCCCACAAGAAAAGTCAGCCGCAAGCTGACTTTTTTAGTTTTATCCCGGGGTGAGAAATACTCAAACGCAAAGTCCGCAGAGTTTAACGCAGAATACGCAAGAGGGATTTTATGTGAATGCCACATTGAAACCCGGTGAAATCAATCTGCCGTTTTCAACCTTGCCAATCTAAGAAGTTATAACTAGAAATAAATCTATCTGATTTTTCCAAAAAAAAAGGGCGAATTGAATTCGCCCTTTTTAATTTTCCTTATGCCTTAAACCTTATTCCTTACTCCTTACTCCTGAACTTTCTTATCCGAGCCTGAAATAAAGATGATCGAACCAATTCCCGAACTGACGTCAAAGTCAATCGAAGTTTTTGCAGTTTTGTAATTGGTTGAGGTGTAATAATCTCCGTTGTGACTGAATTGTGAAGGAACAGTTAAATTACTGAAGAAACCAGAGTTGTCTTTGATTCTCGCGCCAATCGTGGTAGGAATCATGATTTTTACTTCACCAACACCTGTTTCAACATCAACTTTTTTATTTCCGGCAGACATTCCGGTAAAATCCAGATAAACTGAACCCACACCATTTTCGACAGAGAGATTTTTAAAGTTCAGGTTATTGAGTCCAGTTGCCTTAATTTCGCCAACTCCAGCCTGAATGTTACATCTTTTCACTTCTGCCTGATTCAAAGTTTTTACATATAATCTGATTGATCCGGCACCTGAACTTAAATCGAGGTTAGAAAGGTTAAGGTTTGAGAGATCAAGTTCTGCTGCTCCCGCCCCGATACTGAATCTGAGATCATGTTCGACTTTGGTTCCAAGTTCAAGTTTTCCACGAAATTTGGTGCTTGCTTCATCTTTGCCATCATCATTCCCCCAGCTTACGCCACCAGAGTTTGTGGTAAATTTCATTTTTGCTGTATCGCTGAACCGTTTAAAAACCAGTTCAGGATCCATTTTATCTTTATCGTATGTGGCATCAAGATTGAAAAGAGCACCAGATTGCACACCACTCAGCTTGAAAATGCCGTAGTCAATTTCAATTTCGGATTTAAGAAGAGTTTCTTCGTCAACATCGGCGGATTTCATCATCCGGCCCTGCCCGAAGGCAAGGTTGGTTAAGAGAAAACTTCCGAACAGCAATGTAGTTGTGAGTATCTGTTTCATAATATGGCCCATTCAGGGTTGTGTCCGCTTAGGTGTACGGATTCCAATCCCTAAAGGTTACAGTTATAATCATCATTTAAGTGTTCAGATGTGATGACCGGCAAGTTTCAGTAATGTCTGATTTTATCTTTCAGTGCTTTATAAAGTATTTCACGGGCACGGAAGATATGTGCTTTGACGGTACCGAGCGGCATATCGAGTTCTTCTGAGATTTCTTCGTAGGATTTTTCTTCCTGATGCCGCATGATAATCACCCGCTGGTATTTTTCAGGGAGGTGGGCAACGGCATTTTCGAGGATGGTTTTTTTCTGATCGAAAATAACTTCCTTATCGGGAATAAAAGTATGATCAGGTATCTCATATTCCATATCACCATCTTTGGTTTCAATGGGTTTATCAATTGAAAAAGTTTTGATCTTTTTCTTTCTGAGATAGTCAATACAGTTATTCGTGGCGATTTTATAAAGCCAGGTTGAAAAGGCAAATTCAAAATTGAATGATTTGATTGAGTTAAAGGCTTTGATAAAAGCCTCCTGAGTCAGATCTTCAACATCTGATTTGTCGAGAACCATTTTATAAATCAGATTATAAATGGCGTCATGATATTTTTTCATCAGGAATTTAAAAGCAGACTGATCACCCTCGACGGCACGCCGAACGTAGCGAAAATCTTCTAATTTTGACTCTGATGAGACTTGTGGTTCTGGAAGCGGCATACCCATCCTGAAAAGGAATATTTTTTTAAGTTAAGGTTTTTTGTAATTTTATTCAATTACATGGAGACACATCCTTTGTTTATCACCTTTGAAGGCATGGACGGATCAGGAAAATCAACCCAGATCCGCCTGCTTGCCGAACAACTCACCACCCTTGGCCGTGAACCCTTAACCATCAGAGAACCGGGCGGAACGGCGATTTCAGAAGAAATCAGACAAGTTTTACTTGCCCACCGAAAGGGCTCAGTAAGCCTGACGGCTGAAGTACTTTTATTTTTTGCAGCACGGGCACAATTGGTAGAAGAAGTGATTCTTCCCCGGCTGAAGCAGGGAGATATTGTCATTGCCGACCGTTTTGTGGAATCATCTTTCGCTTATCAGGGTTTCGGCAAGGGAATGGATCTTCAGTTTCTGAAAACACTGGCCAGACAGGTTACCCACAATCTGAAACCGGATATCACTTTTTTTCTCGATGTTGACTGGGATTTATCACATCAGAGGCAGGATAACCGGGGAACACGTGACCGGCTTGAAAGCATGCCAAGGGAAACCTGGGAGCGTATCCGTAAAGGTTATCACGAGCTGATTGCGGAAGATCCGGCACGTTGGGTTGTTCTTGATGCTTCTGAAACCACAGGTCAGATTCATACCCACATCTGGGCGAAACTCGAATCAAGACTGGTCGTCTGACAGAAAGTTTGGTTTTTTGCATCAAAACTTTTTCCCCTTTTCATGAACACACTTTTTATGGACTTTTAAATTGAAACTGACCAGGCGTTTACGATTCACACTTGCCGGACTCACCCTTTTTCTTCTTTTAACCGGATTTCTGGCTGCAAATGGTGACCTTTTTTTCCAGATCACCCGGAATCTTGAAATTTTCAGTAAAGTTTACCGTCTCGTCCTGATTAATTACGTCGATGAAATTGACCCGACTACTTTCACCGGTGAAGGCATTGATGCCATGCTGAAAACGCTTGATCCGTATACGGTTTTCCTGAATTCGTCAGGGGCAGAAATTGATCTTCTAATGACCGGAAACACAGCCGGTGTTGGCATCAGTGTGGTCAAACGCGGCAAAGAAATACGGATTTCAGAAATTATTGAAGGATATTCTGCCCATCGTGAAGGAGTCAGAGTCGGCGATGTTATTCTGAGTATTGACTCTGTTAAAATTAACAGTTTGAGCGACCTCAGTACAAGGGCAAGAGGAAATGCCGGATCAAAGGTCACGCTTACAATCCGCCGTGATGACACAAACGAGGAACTCACCTTTAAACTCACCCGTGAAAAAATGGAAACCCAAAGTGTGCTGGCATCTGAGGTTATTGCCGGAAATCTGGGATACATCAAACTTTACCGGTTTAATAAAAATGCCGGAGATGATATTAAAAAGGCTCTCATCGGTTTGCAGGAAAAAAATATTGGCGGATTGATTCTGGATCTTCGGGGGAACCCGGGCGGAAGACTCGATGAAGCGGCAAGCGTAGCAAAAAAATTCCTTCCGAACAAAGCCCTGATTGTTTCAACCCGGGGAAGAAGTGCAGAAAGCAACAAATCCTTTTCATCTGATGAAACACCGGTTTATACAGGCCCTATGGTTGTTCTGATTGATTCGATGTCGGCAAGTGCTTCAGAAATTGTTGCCGGTGCTTTACAGGATCATGACCGGGCTGTTATCGTCGGGAAACAATCGTATGGCAAAGGACTGGTTCAGACCATTTTACCGGTTGCCTACGATACCAATGTCAAAATTACCACAGCCCGTTATTTCACACCCTCCGGAAGATGCATTCAGATCCGCCCGATCAACCAGCTTTCAGAACATCCCGATACATTAAAGCCCAGGGAGTTCAAAACGGATAAAGGCAAAATTGTTCTTGAAGCAAACGGGATTTCACCGGATGTAGCTGTTACCGAAGAACCCGTTCCGCAAATGATTTCTGAACTGATCGAAGAAAAACTTATTGCTGATTTTGTTGCTAGCTGGCTAACCGGAAATACTGAACCGGTTACCCCTTCTTTTCAGGTTAATGATGCCGTTTTTAACGCTTTTCTTGCCTGGCTGAAAAAAGAAAAAGTGAGTGAAAGTCTTGAACTGAGCACCTATCTGGATGACATCGTCATTTCACTTGCTGACGACACAAAATATTCCCGTTTTTCAAAAAAAATCACAGAAGCTAAAACTCAGCTTTCAGAAGATCTGAATGAAGATGTTGTTTCTCATCGCAACCTGGTTTCATCTCTCATCAGAAAAGAAATTCTCACACGTAAACTTTCGATGGCTGAAATGCTGAATGCAACCTGGAAACAAGACGCCTACCTGGTAAAAAGTGCAGAAATTCTGAAAGAACGAAAGAATTGAGTTCCTGGTTGTTCCTCATTCCGGCAGGAGCTGTCATTGGACTTTTTTCTGGTTTTTTTGGCGTAGGCGGCGGAACCATTTCCATCCCGGTTCTGACCTGGCTGCTCAAATTTGCAGGGTACACACATGAAGGATCCATCAAAACAGCTATCGCCACCTCTCTTCTGATTGGCTTTTTTGCCAGTATTTCAGCAAGCATACGGAATTTCAAAACCTGGCATCCGACAAAAAGACGGATTCTGTTTTTAGGTCTGGGGAGCCTTGCCGGAACCCGGATCGGGACACTGATTTCAGTTTATTTGCCGGGAACAATTTTGAGCTATTTATTGGGAACGGTTCTCTTTCTCACAGCTGTCTATTACCTGGTTCCCTCGAAAAAAACAGATCATTCAGTTAAAAACCGATTATCAGAAACAAAATCATGGTTGCTGTTTTTTGGTCTGGGTGTGGGTGTGTTTTCAGGACTGACAGGCATGGGAGGAGGCATCATCCTGATTCCGATGCTGACTTTCTTTTTCGGGGAAGAAGCCAAAAAGGCCGCAATCACCAGCAGTTTCGTTATTGTTCTGACAACTTTTTTCGGCGTAATTCAGTACGGCCTGATGACACCCGGATACCCGGTTCCTGAAGGACAGGTTCATTGGGGATTCGTATCGCTTTCAATGGGGCTTCCGGTTGCAATACTTGCTGGTCTGGGCGGATATTTTGGAGCAAAACTACTTCACAAAACCGCCGGACATCTCTGGAAACGCCTTTTTGCAGTGGTTTTAATGATCGTTGTAGTTGATTTATTTTTCTTCGGGGAATGAGAAAAAAGTGGTAAGTTACAAGTTATAAGTTATATGGAAAAAATCGGTCACTGAGTGGAGTCGAAGTGCCGCTCAGTGACCTCATGTTTTTAAACTATCTCAGGAACGAAGCAAAAGTAACCATCCTCAGGCAAACATTTCACCATTTTCCCATCGGACTTTTAATCCGGTCAGGAAAATGAGAGCTGCTTCCCGGTCATTGGGAATTTCACCTTCCAGAATGGCTTCTTCAATCGCAGTTTTGAATTTCCCAACGAGCGGACCTGGTTTCAATTGACAGAATTCCATGATGTCGGCACCTGAAACCGGTGGTTCCCACTCGCGCATCCTATCTTTTTCTTCAACTTCCTTCATTTTTGCCACAACCCGCTCATAATTCTGCCAGTAACGGGCTTTGCGGGCATAACTTTTGGTTGTTATATCGGCACGGCAAAGTTTCATCAGGTTTTCAATATCTTCACCCGCTTCAAACAAAACCCT
>Ga0209460_1001368_pt1 | contig 14521 bp, 11 predicted proteins | sample EBPBio132013_DNA_FD_185868 | JGI IMG/M metagenome (GOLD analysis project Ga0209460, IMG submission 185868) | Wastewater treatment Type I Accumulibacter community from EBPR Bioreactor in Madison, WI, USA - Reactor 2_5/13/2013_ DNA (SPAdes)... | ecosystem: Engineered > Bioreactor > EBPR >...
AGCGGAATGCAGAAACGGCATCATTTACGACCTGCGTCGCGTAAGAACCGGTCACGCATGAATCCCATTGACCGCGATCCAAGCCCAACTCATTGATACCGCCTACGAAACGGTTCTGCGAGAAGGCGGTATTGGCGTAAGTCCCTTGCCAGCTAAACAAGGCATCGTGGAACTGCCAGAACTTGCCCTGCTGCCCCGCGCAGACAGCGGCTTTGGCTGCGCCTTCACCATTTTGAATGCTGCCCGTACCGAAAACGGGAACAAAAGTGAATTGAACCTCGTTGTTACGGATACGTTCCAACACGGTTGAGAAAGTGCCTTCGTGGAAGTCACGGCAGTGCGTGCAATCAAAACTGGCGTATTCCGTTACTTTGACCGGCGCAATGTCACGACCGAGAACAGGGAAGCCCTGATCGGTGACGCTTTGTTCAATTCCCTCATAGCGCGTTAGCGACTCAGCGGGAATTGGCGCTTCCGCCGGTACGGTAATGAGTACCACAATGATGACCGCGATAACCGCAACAATCACACCACCAATGATAAAAGTTAGCCGGCGCTGCCGCTTTTTTTCCTGTTCGCGTTCTTTACGGCGTTCCAGCGTTCGTGTACGACCCATTTTTTCCTCTTTCTTACGAAGACTAGCATCCTAAAGCATTCTGAATTCATAAGTCTACTTGGTGCGGCGTAAAGTGCAACGGTTTCTTCGCGATCTCTCAGCGTTTGATGTGACGACTAACCCATGCCATCAGATATCCCAAGAAATCGGAGACATACGCTGGCAGTTTGTCGATCATAATTGGGTTCTTAAGCAGAAGGTCGAGATCAAAGTTTTGGGAGACATCAAAAGCAGCCGGTGTTGGCGACACGTTTAACACGGTTTCGGCGCTTAAGGGTGCAACCTGCCCTCGCTGGATGAGATCCGCAGTTAAGATTTCAATCTGGCGTACATCCTCATCATTCACCGGACGCAAACACAAACTGCGTAAGCGACCCATGGCATCAAACGCGAGAGATAACCCTCCAAAAACATCAATATGGGAGCCGTTATAGGAGAGGTATTGGTCACCGATCAAGTTTACACGGCGGGTTGAGGCATAGGTCATAAAGACCTGCCCATTCGCGTTGCGGTAGGCGGCTAGCGGGGTGAACGTTTCATCGGCAGACAGATTTAATGCAGGCATGACTTGATCGACAAAGTAGACTGTGGCGGCATTCGGTGAGTTAATTTCAACCGGCGCTCGCAAATTGGGCAGCGCCAACAAACTGGCACAAAAGTCACGAGCGGCGGCGGTGGGTAAAATTAGGCGACGGTCGAACACCTCAATCAAGATTTCCGTGTACTTACCCCCGTGTAATAGATGATCGGCAGCTAGAAAAGCGCGTGCCATATCCGCGAAGGTTAATTCGCAAACTGGCCCCAATTCAATCGCCATTGTGAGTAAGTGACCGACAACATCACGGCTGGCATGGATCGCAATGCGGTCGGCGGGGACATGCCGGTGCTGCTCGTAAATGGCGGCCAAAATATCGTAAAACGCGCCTGTGAAAAGGCGTGAGTAGTTATGCTTCTCCCGCGAGAGTTCGAGTTCAGGTTCACGCGAAGAAGGTGGAAGCTGGTCAAATGATATGTCGGTAAATTTATTGAGCGCGTTCCGCAGGTAAACCGTACGACCGGAAAGCGGTTCGCCACGGTATTGCAAACGGTTGGTCACCTGTTCAGCCAACGAAGCGATGAAATTGTCGATACGAAGATCGCCTTTGGTCCATTCCAAGAGGCGCTTAGTCAACGAGTCATCATGGAGCGCAACCAAGACGGCTGTCATATCGCCAAAACTTTCGTGGAAAGCATTTGAGCCTAAGCCAAAGGACTCGTTATAAAAGTCACGCATTCCATCCAAAATGGCGTGGGCGGTTTCATGGCTTACAATGTCCGCACTTTGCGAGGATTGGATGAGGTCTGTGCCATCCTGAAAGCCATTGAAGCCCAGCAGTTCATCTAGTTCACTGTAATAAGCGTTCCCGCCCACTCCGGCATGGGGGTCGATTAACAAGTGCGGTTTCTGAAAAGACCACGGCAGTACCCGACCCGCGTAGCGTTCATACATTCGCAGGGTGAAGGTGGCGTAGTAAAAGCTGTTCACCTGATCGAACTGGGGTTGACCGGGCCAAAAGAGATAGTTGCCCTGCTCGTCCGGTTGGGCAGCGGCGGCTAGTAGATCACGTAATTGAAAGCGGGCGTTGACCAAACCGGGGTTGATATAGCTGGCGGTCATTTGACGGATGGCGGGTTCACTGACAAACGGGTCTTGCGGATAGACGCTGACGTTGACATACCCCTGCCCCGGTTCAGGTTGGTTTTCTGGCTGGAGGGTGAACGTTCGCGCGGCCTTTTGAGCAATGTCAACAGGCGCATCGGATTCATTTTGCTCTTGCAGGCGGCGCAGCAAATGATAAGTTGAGGCATTATCGTCAGTCATAGCGACTCCAATGAATATTACAGGTTGAAGGGTGGTAGGTTCATGAAAGCGGCAACGGCATCACCGGGGATATAGCGTTTGCGAACGGCGATGAGGTACGTACGGGTATCATCGGCACCCGACAAGGCGACGGTGCGGAGTGTCCCCTGCTGGACTTCACGCTCGACAGCGATTTTTTGAATGAGGGCAACCCCCAAACCCAGCTCGACGCTGCGCTTAATGGCTTCGGTTTCGCCGAGTAAGATAGTTTCCACCTGCGCTAAGGACTCATCACCGAATAAGCGCGATACGGTCGTATAGAGAGCGGAACCCGGTTCACGGGTTAGCAAGACGCGGCTAGCAATTTGGCCGAGCGTGACACTGACCAAGCCTGCCCATTCATCCTGCGGGCTGACGATGACCACGACCTGATCGTACATAAAGGGTGTCACTAGAATATCGGGATGTTCAGCCGGTGAGCCGACTAAGGCAATGTCGATGTCGCCCGCGCTGAGTTTCGATAGGAGTTCGCCCGTGTTACCGGTCGAGAGACGCACACGGTAATCGGCATATTGGGTTCGATAGCGGCTGAGTAAATCGGGGAGGATGTAGGTGGCTAGGGTATGGCCTACGCCGAGCTTCAACAATTGTTTGGTTAATCCGGCTTCATTTTTCACAGCAGCAACCGCTTCATCGGCGAGATTGAGCAGCCGTTCGCCGTAATCATACAACACCGTACCGGAAGGGGTTAAACGCATTTTGCGTGTATCCCGATCAATCAACTGCACACCGAGTACCCCTTCAAGCGCGGCGATTTGCTGGCTGATGGTGGGTTGAGTCATATTCAAGAGGCTGGCGGCCCGGGTGAAGCTGCCTAAACGCGCGACATAGACGAAAATACGCAGCCGGTGAAGATCAAGCATGAGGATTTATTGACAAAGCCAATGAATTTCATAAAAATCATCCATTTGAATAATAACTAAAAAAGGCTTACGATACAACACAAGTACTGAACTGAATTTACCGCCGTTCTGAGATGAATTTACTCCGGCTAAGACTCATTAAGACTGACATGATGAGATGGTTTTGAGTAGAATTATGAAGAATCCCCCGTCCACGCTATAACTGTGGTTCGCTGGCAACAATTTGGTACCAAGTCCCGGATGCTGACATCCGGTTTTATGTATTCGGACAATTCAAGAGAGGACGCATAATGGGCAAAATACTTGATACTTTTGGAACACGCGGCACACTCAAAACCGCTAATGGGGAGGCGACGATCTACCGCCTGAGCAAGCTGACCGAAAAAGGTATCGGTCATGTCGACAAGCTGCCTTTTAGCATCAAGATCTTGCTGGAAAATGCCCTGCGTAACCTTGATAACTTTCAGGTCACTGAAGATGCCATTCATAACCTTGCAAGCTGGGATGCCAAGGCTGTCAAGCAGGTTGAAATACCTTTCAAGCCAGCGCGAGTCATTTTGCAGGACTTCACGGGCGTGGCGTGCCTCGTCGATCTGGCGGCACTTCGGAGTGCGATGGTACGCATGAATGAAGAACCGAAGAAGATCAACCCGACTATTCCAGTCGATCTGGTGATTGACCACTCGGTACAGGTTGACCGTTTCGGCTCGACCACCGCTATTCTGGCGAACTCAACCCTCGAATTCGAGCGTAACCGCGAACGCTACGAGTTCCTGCGCTGGGGGCAGAACGCCTTCGATAACTTCAAGGTCGTGCCTCCGGCAACCGGTATCGTGCATCAAGTGAACCTTGAGTATCTGGCGAAGGCCGTGCAGATGTACACCGACGACGAAGGCCGCACGGTTCTGCTGCCCGATTCGTTGGTCGGTACCGACAGCCACACCACGATGATTAACGGCTTGGGTGTTCTGGGTTGGGGCGTGGGCGGTATTGAGGCCGAAGCCGCGATGCTCAACCAACCGATTTACATGCTGATGCCGGAAGTGATCGGCTTCAAGCTGACGGGCAAGCTGCGCGAAGGCGCGACCGCGACCGACCTTGTGCTGGTCGTCACCCAGATGCTGCGTAAGAAGGGTGTGGTTGATAAGTTCGTTGAATTCTTCGGAACGGGCTTGAGCAAACTCTCGCTGGCTGACCGCGCGACCATCGCCAACATGGCTCCTGAATACGGCGCGACGATGGGCTTCTTCCCGATTGACGACGAAACCCTGAGCTATATGCGCCGCACGGGACGCGATGAGGCGCTGGTCAAGACGGTTGAAGCCTACAGCAAGGAACAGAGTTTGTTCCGTACCGACGATACCCCTGATCCGGTGTTCACGGATACACTGGAACTTGATCTGAGTACGGTTGAGCCGAGCATGGCCGGGCCGAAGCGCCCTCAAGACCGTGTTCTGCTGCGTGACATGAAGGAAACTTTCGAACAAAGTCTGCGCTCACCGATTGACAAGCGCGGGTTCGCGCTCGACGAGTCGGCGATTGAACGCACGGCGAAAATCGGACAGAACGGCAGCGCGGTTGAAGTCGGGCATGGTGTGGTGGTTATCGCGGCGATCACAAGCTGTACGAATACCAGCAATCCTTCGGTCATGATTGGTGCGGGTTTGGTGGCAAAGAAGGCAGTTGAACGCGGTTTGACTGTGAAGCCTTACGTCAAGACCAGCCTCGCCCCCGGTTCGCGCGTGGTGACGGAATATCTGGATAAGGCCGAACTGACCCCTTACCTGCAAGCGTTGGGCTTCTATACCGTCGGCTATGGCTGCACGACCTGTATCGGTAACAGCGGCCCTCTGCCGGAACGCATTTCGAGCGCGATTAAGGAAAGCAATCTGGTCGCGAGCGCGGTACTGAGCGGGAACCGTAACTTTGAAGGGCGTATCAACCCCTCGGTGAAGGCCAACTATCTGGCTTCTCCTCCGCTGGTGGTGGCCTACGCTCTAGCGGGTACGGTTGACATCGACCTCGTGAATGAACCCATCGGGCATGACCGCGACGGTGAAGCGGTGTTCCTCAAGGACATTTGGCCTTCGCAGGACGAGATCATGGAAGCGGTTCAAAACACGATCACCCCTGACCTGTTCAAGTCGCAGTACGGGAACGTGTATACCGGCAACGTGATGTGGAACGAAATCCCGACTAGCGGCGGCTCGGTTTATACGTGGAGCAAAAAGTCCACCTATATCCAAGAGCCTCCGTTCTTCGTTGACCTGTCACCGGCAGTCGCGCCCATTCAACCGGTGACCGGTGCGCGGGTGCTGGGCTTGTTCGGCGACTCGATCACCACCGATCACATCTCGCCAGCGGGTGACATCGCACTCGACAGCCCGGCGGGACGCTACCTCGTGGAAAACGGCGTGGAGAAGAAAGACTTCAACACCTACGGTACACGGCGCGGCAGCCATGAAGTGATGATGCGTGGTACATTCGCCAACATCCGGCTGCGTAACAACCTCGTCCCCGGCACCGAAGGCGGTATCACCGTTCACTTTGGCACGGACAAGGTGATGAGCATCTACGAAGCCTCGATGAAGTACATCGCGGAAGGCACACCGTTGGTTATCCTCGCGGGCGCGGACTACGGTATGGGTTCGAGCCGTGACTGGGCGGCCAAGGGTACTTACCTGCTGGGCGTAAAGGCGGTTATCGCGAAGAGCTTCGAGCGTATTCACCGCAGCAATCTGGTGATGATGGGCGTTCTCCCGCTGGTGTTCAAGGAAGGTGAAGGCTGGGAAAGCCTGAAGCTGACCGGCACCGAAACCTACGAGATTGTTGGGTTGGACGACAGCCTGCAACCGGGGCAAGAACTGACCGTTAGAGCTACGTCGGAAGATGGCACGTCCAAGGAGTTCCAAGCGATTGCGAAGATCAACACGCCGGTAGAACTGGAATACTACCGGAACGGCGGTATTCTCCACACCGTTCTGCGGAACTTCATTCGCGGGCAATAAAACCCCCTCACCCAACCTCTCCCCCGCAAGCGAGGGAGAGGCGTGAAAAGTCAGGTTCAAGGTTAATTGATCCGTTTCATGGAATACCCGATCTGTAGTAGATCGGGTATTTTGTTTCTCTGGGAGCGCGATAGAATAGTGACTACCCTTTTGATTTCGGAGAGCCAAGTAATGAACACTTCGGTGAGCAACCGCAGATTATATAAGCATTTGGATACGGTCACGGCTTCGTTGGTGGCGGTGTTGATTATCTCGAACATCGCGGCGACCAAGATTATTCAAGTCGGGCCGTTTTCGTTCGATGGCGGGACATTTTTATTCCCCCTGTCGTACATATTCGGGGATATTCTGACCGAGGTTTATGGGTATAAGTCGAGCCGGCGCGTGATTTGGACAGGCTTCTTCTGGTTATTCGTGACTGCAATTGTGTTGATGTTGGTGGACGGAGCGACACCGGCGGGGGATTGGCCTTTTCAGGACAGCTTCCACACGATTTTGGGGCAGACCCCACGGATTGTCATCGCGAGTTTAGCCGGGTTTTTGGCAGGTGAGTTCAGCAACAGCTACGTACTGGCGAAGATGAAAATTTGGACACAGGGTAAGCACCTGTGGGCGCGGACGATTGGCTCAACGGTGGCGGGCGAACTGGTGGACACGATTGTGTTTACCCTAATCGCGTTCGGGGGCGTATTTACGAATGATTTGTTGTTGAGTCTGATCGTTTCCGCGTATTTGTTCAAGCTGGGTATTGAGGTCTTGTTCACACCGATTACCTACCGCGTGGTGAGCTGGTTGAAAGAAGTCGAGAAGGAAGATTACTACGATATTGGGACAAACTTTAACCCGTTCGCGATTGGGGATGTGAATAGGAAGCCCGTTAGCGATTAGCTTTTGGCAGTTGGCTCATTTGGAGGGTCTTTAAGCCCTCACCCCCAGCCCCTCTCCCTCAGGTAGAAGGGAGCAAATGCACGGGAGAAAATGTGTCTCTCCCCAATAAAGTTATTTCGACGGTTGTTTTAGTATTGGTGTATAACAATTGCAGATTTTGCACATTTTGCATATTTTCCGCCGAAATGACAGGCGGGAAGCTCCCGTAGTGCCGCTGAGTTGTCATTTTGTGGCGGCAGAAGTGAGGGAGCGCGGCGCTGAAATGACATTTTTTCGGCGGTTCGCTCGGTTCAATCCGCCGCCGTGCAATTTGTGCAGTTGCATAGCGGATGTGAGGGAGGATTTCGCCGAATATGCAAAAGCAAATGCAACACGTTTTACCACAAAGGCACAAAGAACACAGAGAAAAGGCAGAGAAGGTCAACATTTAACCGCCAAATCACCAAGATAATACCGAGAAAACACAAGTACAATTATAGAACAAATTTTCATATTCGTCAATTTGAAAATGGTTTGAATCTGGTGTGATTAGGTTAGTAAAACGTTTTTGACCGAGTAGGCAAGATAGGCAATTATGGCAAAACCACAAGTGACGATTTATTCCGATGGCGGTGCGAAGCCGAACCCCGGCGCGGGCGGTTGGGCGGCTTTGATTATCGAAAACGGGCAGATCGACGAGATCAGCGGGCGCGAGCCGAACACGACCAACAACCGCATGGAGTTGATGGCGGCGATTATGGCGCTGCAAGCGTTGGAAGAAGCCAGTGAGATCGACTTCCACACGGACAGCCAATATTTGAAGAACGGCATTACCCAGTGGATGTCGGGTTGGGTTCGCAACGGGTGGCTGACGGCCAACAAGCAGCCGGTACAAAACCAAGATTTGTGGGAAACGCTGCATGAGGCGCTGGAAGACCACACGATCAAATGGCACTGGGTAAAGGGCCACGCGACGAGCAAATACAACAACCGCGTGGACGAGTTAGCAACAGCAGCGCGTGAACAATTTGAAGCCGCGCCGATGTCTGCCCCTGCCCCAAAAGCCAACGCGAAGGCTGACGTGAAGCTCTATGTGTACTCGACGATGGATTACACGGCGAAGATGGGCGGCTGGGGCGTAACGGTGGAGACACCGGATGGAGTCAAAGTGTATGCGGGTAGCGAGGCCAACTCATCCGACAACCAAATGGTTCTAGTTGGATGTGCGCGAGTGCTGGAAGAACTGGCACACTCTCCGCAGCCGATGGTGGTTTACAGCGACAGCGAATACTTGACGAACGGCATGAGCAAGTGGCTAGCCGGTTGGGTGAAGCGCGGTTGGAAAACGGCGGCTGGCGAGCCGGTGAAGAACCAAGTGCTGTGGAAGCGGCTGCAAACGGCAACGCAAGGCTTCAACATCCAGTGGGAACATTTGGAAAAGTTCGAGCATGAACACAGCAAGAAGGCGGTTGAAGCGGCGAAGAAAGCTGTAGAACGGGCTGGGAATACGAATACAAAGATTTAACCACCGAGGCACAGAGAACACAGAGAGAATGCAATTGAACCGCCAAGTCGCCAAGTACGCCAAGTTCAAGGCAGAGAATTTACCACCGAGGCACAGAGAACACAGAGGCGCAGAGAAAACCCCTAACCCCAGCCCACGACGGTACGTTCGCAGGCTCACTCCACCGTCAGCCCGTAGTAACAGGGGAAGGGAGCGATCAAGACAGAGCATTGTTAGCCGGATATTTTTAACAGCGGAGAGAGTGTTAGATGCCCACCTTCAGCAACCGCGTATCGACATTCGGGACGACGATTTTTAGCGAGATTAACGTATTGGCGGCGCAGCACAACGCGGTCAACTTAGGGCAAGGCCGCCCTGACTTCGACACGCCGAGCGACATCGTTCAGGCGAGCGTGAAGGCGCTGACAGATGGGCTGCATAACCAGTACCCGCCGGGGAACGGCACGGCTGAAATCCGCAAGGGTGTGGCAGACCACGCGAACCGCTTTTACAACCTCGACATTGACCCTGATCGCGGTGTGCTGGCGACCGCAGGGGCAACGGAGGCGGTTTTTTCATCAATTCTGGGGTTGGTTGACCCCGGTGATGAGGTGATCGTCATCGAGCCGTACTTCGACAGCTATGTGCCAAACCTGATTATGGCGGGGGCAAAGCCGGTGTTCGTGCCGCTGCATCCACCGGAATGGACGCTTGACCCTGACGAACTGCGGAAGGCTTTTACGCCGAAGACACGGGCTATCCTGTGGAATTCGCCGCAGAACCCAACGGGGCGGGTGTTCACCGTCGAGGAAATGACGCTGGTGGCTGACCTGTGTAAAGAGCATGATGTGGTCGTTATTTCGGACGAGGTGTATGAACACCTTGTATTTGAACCGGCGAAGCATGTGCCGATTGCCACGCTGCCGGGGATGTTCGAGCGGACGGTGACGATTGGCAGCTTCGGCAAGAGTTTTAGCGCGACCGGATGGAAGCTGGGCTGGGTTTACGGGCATCCTGACCTTGTGGCGGGAGCGATGCGCGCGCACCAATTCGTGACATTTGCCGTACATCATGCTTCGCAGATCGCGGGCGGGTATGCGCTGCACCTTGATGGGTCGTACTATGAAAACCTGCAAGCGATGTACACGACGAAGCGTGACCTGATGATGGAGGCGCTGACAGGCGCAGGGATTAAGGCGAAAGTACCGGAAGGCACATACTTCGTGATGGGCGACTTTTCGGATGTGTTCGACGGCGACGATATGGCGTTTACGCAGCACCTGATTAAGAACATCGGTGTCGCCTGTATCCCGCCCTCCCCGTTCTACTGTGAAGAACACCGCTACATCGCGGGGAAGCTGGCGCGGTTTGCCTTTTGCAAGAGTGACGCTACACTGAAAGAAGCTGGCGAACGGATGCGGAAACTCAAGGGCTAATTGAACCGCCAAGTCGCTAAGAATTTTAATCAAGGTAAGCATTCGTTTTATCAGCCTGTGTGTACAGGCTGATTTTATTTTTGGTAAAATATGAAGCGCGAACCTGTTCAGAAGCCTAAATCACTTTACGGCTGAGGATATGCGTTTCGTGCTCGTATCATTGAAGGTGCTTGATGGGGTTTGCGAAGTAAGTGCTGCGTATGGTTTGGTGGCGCGGACGCGATGTATCACGTCCTTACAAATGTAGTTATGCGGTTTATCGAACGAAATCACCACTTACCCTAGAAACGCTATCTAGTACATAGTTAAGCTCAAAAAGCTGGATTATCGCTTTAAGAACTACACAAGGGGGCGGCAGTGAGCGATATTACGAACAAGGCTGACCTGATCGCACAATATTCGGAAAAGCCGCTGGATGTGGCCTATTTACGACTGGTGGCGCATGATGTGCGTAATTGGATGAATACGATTATCATGGCGACCGAAATCCTTAGAGAAGAACTCAAAGGGGTTGAAGGCAAGTCTGATAAGTATGTCGGCGTGATCGGGCGTGCCAGCGAGGAAGTGCTAACCATCCTTGAGGCGGCGGTACAGGCGCAGAAAAAGACTGAGTGAGCAAGATCAGATTAGAAATATGTACGTTCCTGAAATGAACGCAGCAGAACTTTCGCACGATCTGGCTGGTCGGTGAAGAAGGTGGTATTCGGGTTGGAAAGGAAATCGGTATAGCCGTCCATGCCGTCAGGCGCTGTATCGTTCAGTTTGTTAAAGCCCATCGCCCATGACGTAAAAGAACGCTGCTGAATGGCGTTTGAGTAGACCTTTAAGACGGCTTTATGGCGTGGGTCTTGTGCGATTTTGTCAAAAAGCTCGTTCACTACTGTGTCCTCGCCTTCCAACGCCTGAATGAAAAATCCGTCACGGTAAAGCAGCATTCCGGTTATGCCGAGTTTTTGGTTATTTTCCCGCGCGACTGCCAAGATTTCTTTCAATTGGTTATCATCGAGAGGCTGAGTGGCGAAACTTACATAAACGAGGGTAATTAATCCCATTTTGTCGCTCTTATTTTGCTAACCGTATTTATTCATCGTACTACGGAATCAAACACTGGAATACATAAGGAAACGCCAATTGGTTATAGGAACGTCTTTAACCGATGCCTGAGTCCGCTTATGATAGAGCTATACCTGAATTCATCAGATCACAATTACAACTATGGCGATGCCAAAGATCATCAAATTCTGGAAACCGTATGATGTGCTGACGCAGTTTACTGATCCGCAGGGACGGGCGACACTGGCAGACTACATCGACATTAAGCATGTTTACGCGGCGGGGCGGCTCGACCGTGACAGCGAGGGTTTGCTGCTGCTGACGGACGACAACCGGCTGAAAACACGCCTGACCGAGCCACGCTATGCTCATCCGCGCACGTATTGGGTGCAGGTGGAACATATACCCGATGAGGCAGCACTGGGTAAGCTGCGGCACGGGCTGGAGCTCAACGATGGCTGGACGCTGCCGACACAGGTTGAACGGCTGCACCAAGAGCCAGAATTGCCCCCACGCGACCCGCCGATCCGCGTGCGGCAAACGGTGCCGGACTGCTGGATCAGCTTGACGCTGACGGAGGGGCGCAACCGGCAGGTGCGGCGGATGACGGCGGCGGTCGGGCATCCCACGCTGCGGTTGGTGCGGTGGGCGATTGGGAGCATTTCGCTGGCGGGGATGAAACCCGGGGAGTGGCAGTATTTGACGGCGGCGGAGTTAGCTTCGTTGGACAAGGTTCTCAAGGCGAAAGCGGGGCGATGACAAAGAAGGGTTTGAACCGCAGCTCTAAAGGAGGCTTCGCACGGGCGTTGAGAACCCCTAACCCCAGCCCTTCCCCCGTAGTAACAGGGGAAGGGAGTGTACGAAGCATTTGTACCGCCGAGTACGCCAAGATTTTTTATTTCGGCCTTCAATCAAAACAGATTTTCAAGGCACTTGGGAAACTGAAACCGATATTGGGATATGTTGGGATTGGCTTTTTTGTTCGATCTGAGTATAACAGGAATCATATGAAATTAAGGTTAACAAAAGAGCCACTTCGATGATTGAGCAACAGGGTTTATTCATCGCCATCGCGGGGAATATTGGGGCGGGAAAAAGCACGCTGACGGGGATGCTGAGTGAGGCATTCGGGTGGGAGCCATTTTACGAGGCGAACGCGGAGAACCCGTATCTGGCGGATTTTTATGAGGATATGGAGCGCTGGAGTTTTCATTCGCAGGTGTTCTTCCTCGGCAAGCGGCTGGAACATCATCACCAGTTGATCCAGCATCCGGGGAGCGTGGTGCAAGACCGGACAGTATACGAGGACGCGGAGATCTTCGCGCGCAACCTGTACGAGCAAGGGAATATGACGGCGCGGGATTATGATGCTTACCGCCGTTTGTACGAAGCGATCAGCGCGTTTTTACCACCGCCTGACCTGATGATTTATCTTGAGGCCAACGTGGACACGCTGATGAGCCACATCGCGCGGCGCGGGCGGGATTACGAACGCAATATCTCGTCTGAATACTTGGCGCGGCTGAACCGGCTTTATAATGAGTGGATAGGCCGCTGGACAGCCTGTGAAGTGCTGCGAATCCAGATCGACGGTACGGACTTCCAACACAACGATGACGACTACGCGCGTATTCATGAAGCGGTACAGCACCACCTTTTTATGAAATCTAACTAAAAACTTAAGCGATCTCTATAGACATTCTCTACAAGTCATGCTAGACTCAGATCATTGTATTAATATGATTCATCTGATGAATAGCGTGTACTGTGGCTGATATACGGCTTGAGTCCGATCTCCTCAATTACATCATCAAACAAGGGTTCCAACCCGGCGACCGCCTGCCGACTATCAGTGAGCTACAAGACCCGAATAACCTCGGCATCAGCGTGAGCAAAGTGCGTGAGCAGCTTGAGGTAGCACGGGCGCTGGGGTTGGTGGATGTGCGCTCGAAAACTGGCACACACCTCAAAGATTACAGCTTTACGCCAGCAGTACGCCTGAGCCTTTTCTTCGCACTGGCGACTGACCTCGGTTACTTTGAACTGTTTAGTGAACTGCGAACACACGTTGAGATGGCGTTCTGGAACGAAGCCGTTACCAAACTCACGGACGCGGACAAGGTTGAACTCCGCAGCTATGTGGACGCGGCGCGTGCCAAGCTGCATGGCACACGGGTACGCATCCCCTTTGAAGAACACCGCGCATTCCACCTGACTATTTTTAGACATCTTGAAAATCCATTTGTGATCGGCCTGCTGGAAGCGTACTGGGACGCATATGAAGCGGTGGAACTGAACCGTTATGCGGAATACGAATACCACACGCAGGTTTGGGATTATCATGAGGCTATACTGACCGCGATTTGCGAGGGTGACACCAACGCGGCGCAGAAAGCCTTCATGCAGCATACCCGTTTACTGCACCATCAACCCCGGATGCAGGACATGGAACACGGGGCAGAAATAATCGAGTCGAAAGTCACCGAATAGGCTGAAAGGCGCTGACGCAGAGCGACTGCGAAAGGGAAAAATTTATGGTTTTAGATGTACAAACTTCAACCCAATCCAAGTATGAAGGTCAAACGATTGTCAACGACTTCTCGCTGACAGCCGCGACCAAGAACGGTACGGGCAGCCAAACCTCCAACAACGTGTTGGTGCTTTCGCTGTATAAAATGGGTATTCCGGTGAACGGCAAGAACCTGTTCCCTTCGAACATCAAGGGTTTGCCGACATGGTATACCATTCGCGCCAGCAAGGACGGCTATATTGCCCGCCAACAGTCGGCAGCCATCACCGTCGCGCTCAACGTCGATACCGCCGCTGAAGATGTGCTGAAAGTTCCCGCTGGTGGGGTGTGCATTCTGCCAAAAGAATGGAACTGGACCAAGAGCCGCGAGGACATCACTTACTATGAAATCCCGGTTGACTCAATGGTCAAAGAAGCCGGTGTGAACCCCGACCTGCGCGAACGTGTAGCGAACATGGTTTACGTCGGCGCGGTTGCCCAGCTTTTCAGCATTCCGCTGGAAATCGTGTGGGAAGCCCTGTTGAGCAATTTCAAGGGTAAAGAGAAGCCAGCCAAGATCAACTACGAGATGGTGACGAAGGCTTACGAGTGGACGGCAGCAAACCTCGTTAAACAAGACCCGTACAAATACGAAGCCATCCCCGGCGGCAACCCGAACAAGATCATCATTACCGGTAACGAAGCCGCAGGTTTAGGCGGTTTGTTCGGCGGCGTACAGGTCGTGGCGTGGTACCCGATTACCCC